>OWHU01000473.1_pt1 | contig 24002 bp, 18 predicted proteins | sample 1732671 | NCBI WGS metagenome assembly OWHU01 (sample SAMN05065740, study PRJEB22554) | human gut metagenome | biome: ENVO:2100002; feature: ENVO:00000062; material: ENVO:00002003 | host: Homo sapiens | place: USA
TTACGGACTGCAAAAATAGGGGAAATAGATTGATTGAGCAAGGAATTAAAGAAATAATTCTTTAATCGCTAATCTTTCCGATTTTTTCACCGTTGGCTGCTTTCTTGCGTAAGGCGCGTGGAGTGTCACCAAAAGAGTCTTTGCAGAAGTGCGCAAAGTGGGACAGAGAGTCGAATCCGTATCGGTTACATATCTCTGTGATTCGCATATTAGTGTGTTGGAGGTCATCCAGGATGCCTTCCCGTTTTTTCTCCAGTATCCATTCGTATACGGGGATTCCGTACATATTTTTGAAGAGTCGGCGGAAGGTCGTGGTTGTGTAACCTCCCAGATGTGCAAATTCTTCCACACTTTTCACCTTGCTGTAATTTTGTATCACGAAGTATTGGAAGCTCTCCGTATAAGTACTGATCGGGTAGAAGAAAGTCTTTAATTGAGGTAGCGGATAGAAATTGGTAATCAGGAATACCAATTCTTTACATTTCAGTTCGATATATTTGCTGCAAGGAGATTCTTCATTGAGGAAGTCGGGCATACTGCTGATAAGAGAATGAATTCTTTCGCTCATCACCAGAGGGGTGTAGGTCAAGGGTGCTTCCGCTTGATCTTTTATTTCATTGTAACGGTCTTCGCAGAGTAGAGGGAGTTCGTTGAACCAGAATATGATGTATTCAACGTCCGTAAGAGCCAGTATTTCTATTTTAGACCCGATGGCCTGTAGGATAAACTGCTTTTCGTGTAGGGTATTTCCCGGGTACTCTTCACTATTGATAAGTAATTCGCCTTTAAGCATGAAAAGCATACAATTTTGCGTACACTTATCCTTAGGAATGTGTTCTCCTTTGGGTAAGTTCTTATATACAAGAGTGTTTTCTGTAGCTCTGGGACACCCTGTACAATTCTTATATTGTATACAAAATGAATCTTCTGGCATCAGTCTTATTCGTGAATTATTATCATCAGGGAACAAAGATAGGATTTTTTGTGTAAACTTGTGCTCTTTCTGTTGATTATTGGAAGTTATATAGTAATTTTTGAACATCATTTTATGCTGAGAGTGCATACTTTTGTGGTTGAAACTCATAAAATATTAATCGTTATGCTAATACCTAGAAAGATTATCTTTTCTCTGTTTCTGTTGGTCGGTGTATGTCTTTATGCACAACAGAAATCTTTTGTAAGTTCTTATGTGCGTGGAAATTTCTACAACCGGGGACGTGTCGCTACTGAAAGTCTGCGGGCAAGCGACGACCTTATTCTATTAAATGTCCATCCCAATAAGGACGGATCGCTCTCTTTTGAGAACCCTCGTGCATTTCAAGGTAAAGGAGTCACTACTTGGGAGGGATTGATAAAATCCATTCGTGCTGAGGTGAAAGGGACGAAGGCGAAAGTACGGATTGGAGCTTCCGGTGGTCAGTGGAAGGCGATGGTGGCTGATGAAACCGCCCGTACGGCATTTGCAAAAAATATAAAGAAAGTGCTCCGACAAAATAAGCTTGATGGCATTGACCTGGACTTTGAATGGGCAGAGAATGTGAAAGAATATGAGGATTACAGTTTGGCTATTCTCAAGATGAGGGAAGTGCTGGGCGATAAATACATTCTCAGCGTATCTCTGCATCCGGTTTCTTATAAGATAAGTAAGGAGGCGATTGCTGCCGTTGATTTTATTTCACTTCAATGTTATGGTCCTTCACCGGTTCGTTTTCCGGTAGAGAAATATTGTTCGGATATACAGATGGTATTGAAATATGGTATTCCGAAAGAGAAGCTGGTGGTAGGAGTTCCCTTTTATGGAGTGACAAAGGATAACTCGAAAAAGACAGAAGCTTATTTTAGTTTTGTGCAGAATGGGCTGATTACGAGTCCGGCAGAGAATGAAGTAAATTATAAAGGAGAAGTGTATGTGTTTGACGGGCAAGATAATATCCGTGTCAAGACACGTTATGCGAAAGAGAAGGGCTTGAAAGGAATGATGAGTTGGGACTTGGCTACAGATTTGCCGTTGGATAACAGCCAATCATTGCTTAAAGCCATGATTGAAGAATTGAATAAAGAGTAGAGTCGTAGACTGTAATTGTCATTTAAACGCAGATTCTCGCAGATTTGATTATCAGTTCTTTGCGAGAATCTGCATTTAGTTTTTTATACCTGCTTTATCTGTTTCAGATAATCTGAGGGTGAGACACCGAATTCTTCTTTAAAGCATTGGCGGAAATAGCCTGTACTGTTCATTCCTACTTTATAGGCAATTTCAGATATATTAAACTTCCCTTCGAGCAACAGCCGTTCCGCATTCTGCATTTTCACCTTCCGGATGTATTCGTTGGTTGAAAGTCCGGTAAGTGCTTTCATTTTCCGGTAAAGAGTGGAACCGCTCATACACATCTTGTCGGAAAGATAAGTGATGTCAATCTTCTCTGAAGAGAGGTTTTCTTCGATTAAAAGAGTTATTTTCTCAATAAACTCATTATCCAGCTTGCTTAGAGCCTCGGCTATTATGATACGTTTCTCGTTCAAATCCGTCTGATTGCCCGAAACAGGCTGTGCTTGGAATTGGGTAATCAGTTTCTTTCTCGATTCGAGTAGATTATTGATTCGGCTGCGCAAAAGAGAAGCGCTGAACGGTTTTGTCAGGTAAGAGTCAGCGCCTACTTCATAACCTTCTTCTTTGTCCTGTAGCGAATCTTTGGCTGTCAGCAGAATAATAGGAATATGGCTGGTACGTACATCCTCCTTTAACTGTCGGCATAGGGTAATACCATCCATTACAGGCATCATAATATCGCTGACAATGATATCCGGGATGTGGCTGAGCGCCTGTTGTTTTCCTTCTTCTCCATTATCGGCTGTGATTACCTCAAAAGAGTCGGAGAAGGATTCGGCAATGTATTTCTGTATTTCTTCATTATCTTCTACAATCAGTAAGATCGGTTTGCCATTGTCTACTGTAGGTTCTGAAGTGTTTTCGGAGGTCATTGCTTGGGCAGTATCCTCTTTTGCCGCAGGTTCGGTAGAGTCGGTGTGCAAGGCGTTGGGATAGATATTATCCGTCAAGAGGCTGATGTAGAAAGTGCTGCCTTCGTTTTGCACACTTTCTGCACGGATTTCTCCTTCATGCAGCTCTACGAGATTCTTTACCAAAGCCAGACCAATACCGGTTCCTGATGCCTGATGTTTGCCGCTTTCCTGATAGTAACGGTCGAAAATATGTGGCAGTGCTTCGGCGGAAATTCCGTATCCCGTGTCGCTTACTTTAATTTCCGTATATGCCACCTCATTGCGTACGCTCTGATACAGGCTTAGGGTAATACATCCTTGTTCCGTATATTTGATGGCATTGGAAATCAGATTGTCCAATACGATGGTGACGATTTCCTTGTCAAAGAAAAGAAGCATTTCTTCTTTTTCTATCTGAATTCGGAAATCAATCTTTGTCTTTTGATTCAGTTCTTTGTATTTGAGACCTATTTCATAGATCAAAGGGGCGATGTTGCCTTTGCAGACACACAGCCTTTTGTTTTGTGTCTCTGTCTTTCTGAACTCCAATATCTGATTGATGAGGTTGAGCAGGCGTAATGCACTTTGGTGGATGACCGACAATTTCTGAGCTTGTTTTACCGGGAGTGAGGTATCCTTTTGCATATCCTCCAGCGGACCGAGAATCAAGGTTAGCGGTGTACGCAGTTCGTGTGTGATGTTGGTATAGAAACGCAGGCGTTCCTGATTTAATTCTTGTTCTTGTTCGTGATTCTTCTTTTCCAATGTGTAAAGGCTTTCCAAATCCAGCTTTTTCTTATATGCGTGAAGGATGAGATATACAATGCCGGCAGATATCAGGACATAGATAAGCTTTGCCCACCAGGTGAGCCAAAGGGGCGGGTTAATCCGGATAGTCAGGGAGGTGGCTTCTTCCGGCCATTCCTGGTTGTGAATGCGCGCTTTGATAAGAAACTCATATTTTCCGGGAGGAATGTTCCGGAATGTCACGCTATTGTTTTCATTGACTGTGTACCACGAATTTTCTAGTCCTTTCAGCATATACACATATTCCACTTGATTGACCAGAGAGTAGTTTTGTACGTTGAATGTCAGCCCGAAGCTGTTTTGTGCATGGGTCAGTTCAACCTGTTCTCCTTTGGATACATTGATGAACAGGTCATTATTTTCGGGATTGCTCAACCGTCCCAGTACTTTCATTTCAGTGATGATAGCCGACGGATTGGCTTGGTCGTTCATGGTGATATCCGGATCGAAACAACATACTCCGTTGATTGAACCGAAATAAATCAGTCCGTTCTTGTTTTGCGTTACGCAGCCGCTTGAGAAACTGCCTGCCGGGACATCGTCCGAATGACCGTAATTGTAGAAGCAGTTTTTATCCGTGACGTAGCAACTGATTCCTTTATTATTACTGAACCAGATATTACCTTTCTTATCTTCCGTTATGGCACAAATATTGGTATTGAGTAAGCCATCTTTCCGTTGGTAAGTTTTATAGGTCAGTGCGTCGGTTGACGGGAAGCATACCAGTCCTTCTCCTGTCCCCACCCACATTCTTTTCTGTCTGTCTTGTATGATCTGGTTGATGGTGTTGGAGCAGAAACCTTCCCTTTGTACGAAGGTTTGAATCAATTGCAGGTCCGGACTGTATACTCCAAGTCCGTCTCCGAAAGTACCGATCCAGAACCGGCCTTTCTCATCCTGTGCGATGGCACGTACAAAGTTACTGTGCAATTCGCTGTTTCCCGTATGATAATGCCGGATGATTTCCATGTTCAGAGGATTCAGTACGATGATTCCTCCACTGTATCCTACCCAGATATTATGTCGGGAGTCTTCGTAGATTGTACGGACATCCTGATTGGATTGTCCCATCAGAGAGATGGAACGGAAAGTTCTGTTGCGGCTGTCATAGTAACTGATTCCTCCTTGGAAAGAACCGAACCATAAGTTGCCTTTCGAGTCTTGCAGGGAAGTGAGTATAAAATTTGAAGGAATTTCTCCGGTTTCTTTTTTATAGATAGCGGTGCGCTTGTCTCCTTCAAATACATTGACTCCTCCTCCGTCCGTACCGATCCACACCCGTCCTTGTCTGTCTGTGCAAAGACTGCTTGCCACTTTGTTGTTCAGGCTGTTCTCATTGCCGGGAATGGGAGAGTAGCTCAATGTTGTGAATAAAGGAGGGGTACTGCTGATGAAATTGATTCCTCCTCCCCACGTCCCTATCCAGATATTGTCAAAAGAATCTTGGAATATGCATCGGGCACTTGCATTGGAGAGACTTCGGTTATCATCTCCTTCTTGTATATATTCGAGGGAGATTTGGTCCGGTGAAAGAAACATACTTTGCTTTAGATCCAGTATGGTAATGCCATTCAGCTCGGAGGCTATCCATAGTTTGCTGTCATTTAGTTGTTTGATGGCGAGTATGCGGTTACATAAGGCTTCGTGCTTGTCGTTTTTGTTATTCCTGAAGGTGATAAAGTTGCTATCGGCAGCGTTGAAGAGAGCCAGTCCTTTGTCTGTTCCCAGCCAGATATTCCCGTTTGTGTCTTTGGTGAGACATCGTACATCATTTCCGGGCAGGCTCATCGGATTATCCGGCTCGTGTCGGAAGTTTTTCACACTTTTGTCTTTCAGCGAGAGAATGCTGAAACCACCGCTAACATGGCCGATATATAAATTCCCGTCTCCTCCGTCCAATACGGTCCATGTTTGTTCGTCGGGCAATCCGGGAATCGTGTTTTTATTGTAATGGGTAAATTGTCCGCTGTTGATGTCGAGATATTCTATACCTCTATAATAGGTACTGATCCACAGACCGTCTGCACTTTGGGTAGAAGGGGTGATATCCGTTACATCATTGGTAATCAGACTATGCGGATCCTCCGGATTGTGCAGATAGGGGATGAATACCTGTTTGTCATAGTTATAGGCATTTAATCCGTCACGCTGGGTAGCTATCCATATCACAGGACGTTTAGTGTCGGCATACACCCGGTTAAGCTCATTGCCGGTGATTCCCTGACTGTTTTGTGACGGGTCATTTTTATAATAGGTGATGAAACGGGTTCCATCGAACTTGTTAAGCCCTTCTTCCGTAGCAAACCATAGAAAACCTTGTTTATCTTGTGTAATGCTGACTACATAATTATTAGACAGTCCTTGTTCGATTCCCAACCGCTTTACGGAATAAGTTTGTGCTGCCGACTGGAAGATGGACAGCAAGGACAAGACTAAAATGGAAGCAATGTATCTTTTCATAACTCGTGCCTATTCGTTTCATTTACAGGCTCAAAAATAGAAATAAATATTTTATTTAGAGTATGTAAATCGTGCATTGCATGATTTATGTAGCTTCTCTGCATGATTTTTATCGGTTTCTATAGGAAGAATGGGTTACATTTGCAATATCGATTCGCAAAATATTTTATTTATGCGATGTCGTACCAAGATAATATTAATCATTAAATACTAATTATTATGAAAGCTAATTTGTTGTATGGCGCGGCTATATGGACTTTTCTTTCAGCCGCAGCTTTCTTTTCCGGATGTAGCGATGATGATGCCTATAAAGATGTAGATGGGCAATCGCCTACTTTAGAATTAACTTCTGATCATGTTCGTACATTGACAGGCTATGAATTTAAAATAGCCGGTAAGATTACGGATAAAGATGGAATCCGTTCTATCCAATTGAAGTGTTCCGAGCTCTATCTGGATAAGATGATTGATTTGTCATCTATCTATTCAGAACCTTTGTATGAATATGATTTGAATTATGGTTTCACTATTCCGGCAAAAACAGAAGGTGATAGTTTCACGGTAAAAGTGGCAGTGACTGATTTGGGAGGACGTGTATCTGAGAATAATGTTTTGATTACGATGGACGGTGATTATACAAAACCGGAGTTGAAATCAATTACTCCATCGGGAGATGCAAGTTTAGTATTATCAGAGAGCACCTCTTTGGCTGTGAGATTTACAGCTACGGATGATAAAGGACTTGATTATGTTGAAGTGAACATTCCTGATTTGGAAATCAATGACAGGCAGGAAGCTGATGAAACTACATTGCTGGAATTAAAATATAACAAGAATATAGACTTTCCTTCTGATAAATCAGGTACCTATAAGATGTTGATACGTGCGGTCGATTTACTGGGTAATGTGGAGGAAGTAGAGCGTGCTGTATTGGTTTCAAAAGTACAGAATTATGAGAAGATGTATTTAGTAGATTTTGAAGGTACTGATACGAAGAAGCTTTCTTCTGATATTTTTGGAGTTCCTATGTTAATCGAACGGACAGATAATTTTGAGTATAAGGCATGTTATTACTCAAAAAGTGAAAATACCCCTATTCGTTTCTTGGCAAATAAATATTCTTCTATTATACCATCTAATTATAATATTTGCTTTGGAGATGATAAGACCAGGCCTGGTTATTTAACGAATATTTCAGATAATATTCAGCCTATTTATTTACCTGGTAAGGGATATTATGAAATCACTTTTAATACAGAGACCGACGAGTATAAAGTGGTTGCTTATAATCCTAGAGACAAAGGAGATGAACCTTTAGAGATTGGTAAGGAATTAACAATAGATGATGAGACATTTACGTTCCGGATAGGATTGGCTGGTACTGGCTTTAAAGGAATGTCTTGGAGTACAAATCAACTATTGGAGCTAGTTCAGGATACGGATAATCCATATTTGTTTACTGCAGAATGTATTGCGGAAGATAAAGGTAGTTTTGAATGTACAATAACTCCTTATGATCCATTTGGAAATAAATGGTTGGAACCGTATTGGCGTTGGAATGGTTCTACTAGTACAGGCTTTGCCAGTAATGTGAAGAATGGTGGAGATAATCCTAAAATATCTGTGAAGGCCGGTACCTATATTTTTGAGTTTGATACCCATCTTCTCCGCTCTAAACTATATCCTAAAGAATAATTTACATAATACTATAAAGACATGAAACGATATTTAATTCTACTATTATCGTTCTTTACGCTGGGCGTATACGCCCAGCAGGTAAAGCTGACAGGTAATGCTGTTGCAGCAAGCGATAAACAACCTATGATCGGTCTTACTGTACTGGTGAAAGGTACAACAAATGGTACTGTAACAGACTTGGATGGTAACTATACATTGAATAATGTAGCGAAAGATGCCACCATTGTATTTTCTATGATTGGTTATAAAACTCAGGAAATCAAAGTCAATGGCCGCACTGTGATTAATGTAGTGATGAGGGATGATACTCAGGCATTGGATGAAGTCGTTGTTATCGGTTATGGCGCAGTGAAAAAGAGTGACTTGACCAGTTCTATTGCTGCTATCAAAGGAGATGAATTGAAAACGCTGAGTTCAGGAAATGCCATGACTTCTTTACAGGGTAAAATTAATGGTGTACAGATTGCCGGTGGAGGTAGTCCCGGAGCTACCCCCCGTGTTATTATTCGTGGTGTAACTACTGTGAATGGTTCCAATCCTCTTTATGTTGTTGATGGAATGCCGGTTGGCGATAATATTAACTTTCTTGACCAGAACGACATTGAGACTATGCAAGTGTTGAAAGATGCTTCTGCTGCCGCTATTTATGGTACTCGTGGTTCTAATGGTGTTGTTCTGATTACCACCCGTAAGGGAAAGAAGGGGGCGACTCAGTTCTCTTTCTCTGCATCAGCAGGTTTTCAAACATTAGAGAAACCGGATATGGCAAAGGCCTCAGAGTACGAATATGTGCAGAAAGCCCGTTATATCAACGACCGGAATGAACCTGTGTATAGTGGAAAAGAGCATATCACAGATGCTGAAGGAACAGACTGGTGGGATGAAAGTATGCGTAAAACCGCTTTGGTTCATAACTACAATCTTAGTTTTACAGGTGGATCTGATAAACTGCTTTATTCGGCAAGTATCGGATACTATGGGCAGGACTCGCAATATAATATTGGTAATTGGCAGAAGTTAACGGCACGTTTCAGTATGGAGTACAATTTTAATAAAGTGGTGAAAGCAGGGATTGATATTTCTCCTAAATATGAGAACTGGACAGATACCCCCAATCTGCTCGGTAACATAATGAATATGGACCCTACTACTCCTGTGATGATTCCTGAAGAAGAGTGGACTGATAATGAATTTAACAACTATGCCCGTTCCAATAATAGCGAGGTATGGAATCCGGTGGCAGAAATGGCACGTATGTCAAAGCATAGTGACGAATATGGTTTATTGGCTAATCCGTTTGTCAGTATTGAACCTATCAAAGGACTGGTATTCCGTAGCCAGTTTGGTGTGAATGCCCGCTTCCGCCTTTCTGATGAATTTATTCCGACATTCTCCATTGATAACCTAGAACGTTCCGAAGTCAGTACTGCTAAGCGTGAAATGAAGAATTGGGTAGACTGGAACTGGACGAACACCTTGACTTGGATGGCTACTTTCAAAGAGAAGCATAATTTGAACTTGATGGGTGGTTATACAATGGAACGTTTTCAAACATATTGGTTGAATGGGTCAAGAGACGGAATCCCGACTAACGACGAACTATTGCACTATGTGAAAGCAGGTACTGAGAACCCACAGGCAGACGGTGTCAATGAGTATTATTCATTGATTTCCTATTTAGGACGTGTAATGTATAACTATGATGACCGCTATTATCTGACTGCTTCGGTTCGTGTGGACGGTTCTTCCAAATTTATGAAAGGTAATAAGTACGCTACTTTCCCTGCTGTATCTGCTGCTTGGCGGGTGTCGGGTGAAGAATTCATGAAGAACCAGTCTGTCATAAATAATCTGAAGTTCCGTGCAGGTTGGGGGCGTGTTGGTAATCAAAATATTGACAACTCTGCTTATCAGTCTACCATTGGAGCGGCTGACTATGTATTTGGTCCGAACGCAGATCGTATCGTAGGTACTAGTGTCGGCTCTATCGGAAATACATCTCTTCGTTGGGAAACAGTGGAAGACTTCAACGTGGGGGTTGATATGGCTTTCTTGAATAATCGCTTGACAGTGACTGCCGACTGGTTCCAGAAGAAATCTCATGATATGTTGCTGAAGAAGGACAATATGCTGATTTTAGGTTATCCGATGTGGAATGGACAAATGTGGGAGAACGTTGGTAAGATGAAAGCTACCGGATGGGAACTCGCTATTAACTGGGCTGACCATAAAGGTGACTGGGATTATGCAGTGGGAGTTAACTTATCTTCTGTGAAGAATAAAGCAGTGACATTGTTAGGTGGAGATTCTCCGATCTACGCAGGTTCTTTCAACGGTGACTATATCATCCGTAATGAAGAAGGTGGTGAAATCAGTCGTTTCTATGGCTATATTGCAGACGGGATTTTCCAGAATCAAACCGAGATTAATGCCCATACCAATGAATATGGAAAGATAATACAGCCTAATGCCGTACCGGGCGATATTCGTTTTAGAGACTTGAATCATGATGGTGAATTGAATGACAAGGATAAAGCATATATTGGCTCTGCTTTCCCGGATTTGATGGTGGGAATCAATGCCCGTGTTGCATGGAAGAATATTGATTTCGTAACCAATTTCTACGGTACTATCGGCAATGACGTTTTCAACACGACGAAAGGACGGTATTCCGGAGCCGGTGGTGAAAATGTATATGCCGGAGCTTACAACAGTGCATGGCACGGAGAAGGAACCAGCTATTCTTTACCCCGTTTGTCTGCCAATGATTCTAATATGAACTATAAACGTCCGTCTACATTCTTCGTAGAAGATGGCTCTTATTTACGTTGCAAGTTGCTTCAGATCGGATATACTTTGCCCAAACGTTGGACCAAGAATATTGGCTTGAGATTGTCGTTCTCCGCACAGAATCCGTTCACGATTACCAAATATTCAGGCATGGATCCGGAAGCCGCTTCTTTAGGTAGCGAAGGAAAAGTGATGGAATCCGGTATTGACTGGGCAGGATATCCTAATCCGCGCACTTATCTTTTTGGATTGAACATGAATTTCTAATGACATTTTTAAGTAAAAAAGACCATGAAAAAATATATGATAGGGCTTTCAATAGCCGCTTTCTCTTTAGCGTTTACCGGATGCTCCGATTTTCTGGAGGAACCTATTAGAGGACAACAGGATTTGAGTGAATACTTCAAGACAGAGGATGAATGTAAACAACAGGTTACAGGCTGTTATCAATCTCTTTTTTATGACGACTGGTGGCAGATACAAAAGTTTTATTTAGCCGGAGATATGTGTACGGATGATATGTGGATGGGAAATACGACACAAGATCCGGGTGAATATCGTGACTTGGCACATTATACGGGTAATACGTACTCGGCAGGAAACTGTTGCCAAAACTTCTGGCAATACAGATACAAAGGCATCTTGAGATGTAATGTTGCAATCGATCGTATTCCGGCTGTGGAGTTTACCGATGAATCATTGCGTGACCGTTATGTGGCAGAAGCAAAATTTTTGCGTGCTTTTCAATATTTTGATCTGGTAAGAAACTTTGGTGGTGTTCCCTTGGTTATCGGACTAAAATTGCCGAGTGAGGTGGTTGGCATTACCAGAGCCACCATTGAGCAGTCTTATGAACAGATAGAACGTGATTTAAAAGAAGCCATCCCGGCGTTGCCAAAGCGTAGTGAGTATGCAGCCAATGATTTGGGACGGGTCACCGAGGGTGCTGCACAAGGATTGCTGGCAAAGGTTTATTTGTATCAGGAAAAATACACAGAGGCTGAAAAGTTGTTGCAGGAGCTTACTTGTAGAGGTGAATTCTCCGGTAATACTCCGGAATACAAATTGTTGAAGAATTTTGGAGATGTTTGGAGTATGGATCACAATAACAGTGAAGAATCTTTGTTCGAAGTACAAACGAACAGTGATATTTCCTATAATCTGGGAGAACGTATTTCTGTTGTCTGCGGTTCACGTAATGATGGCGGATGGGCTTGGGGGCTTCCGACCAGCCATTTGGAGAAAGCTTTCAAAGATGCAGGCGACGATGAACGTCGGAAGTGGACTATTATCAAGCATGGAGAGGCTGTTCAAGGCGATCCCGATGTCACTTCGTATACGGTGAAACCGGAAGAACACAAGTCACCCCGCGTTACCCGTAAATTGTATATTCCTGTAAGTAAACGTCCGAAACCGTATGATGCGCCTCATATCCCGTTGAACTACCGTTTATTGCGTTATGCAGATGTATTATTAATGTATGCGGAAGTAGAGAATGCGTTGGGGAACGATGGGGAAGCCAGATGGGCATTGAATGAAGTACGTGGGCGTGTTGACTTGTCCGAAGTAACAGCTTCGGGAACAGCTTTGCGTGATGCCATTCGTTTGGAACGCCGTTTGGAGTTGGCTTTGGAAAACAACCGTTTGTTTGATCTTCGCCGTTGGAAAGACGACAATGGAAAAGCGGCTATTTGCAACGTTATGGGAACAAATGGAACATTCGTGAAATATAATCTGGAACAGTCTACTGATAATGATGAAAAGAATAACCAGATAGAGAACAGTAACAAAGGTATCACTTTCAAAGAAGGACGTGACGAGTTATTCCCGATACCGACTTCCGAGGTTACAATGTCCAATGGAAGTATCGTACAGAATCCGGGTTATTAATATAGTTTTCAAAAATAAAAAGATATAAGTTTATGAAAAGTAAATATATACTTGCAAGTTTATTTTGCTTGGCAGCCTTTTCTTGTAGTGATGATAAGTCTTTCGAGCCTGCCTATACGGTAAGTTTGGAAGCTGACGAGAATATGACTACTAATGTGGATGCGAGCCAGGTCTTCCAGACAATTGACGGCTTTGCCTCTTCGGATGCTTGGGATATGGATTTTATAGGAAAGTATTGGAGTAATTCTAATAAGGAAGGAATCGCTAAACTGCTTTTTTCGCGTAATATTGATAGTAAAGGGCGTCCGGAAGGAATCGGTCTTTCCATGTGGCGTGTCAATGTGGGAGGAGGTTCGTCAGAACAGGGAGATGCCAGTGGCATACCCGATAAGTATGAACGCCGTGTAGAATGTTTTTTGAATCAGGATGGAAGTTATAATTGGTCAAAACAGGCCGGACAGCAGTATTTTATGCAGAAAGCGAAAGAGTATGGTTGCGAATCGTTTGTGCTGTTTACCAACACTCCTCCGGTATGGTATACAAAAAATGGATTGGCTTTCCCGACTAAGGGTGCATCCAGCAATCAGGATGAAGATAAGAATAATTTGAAAGATGAACACTATGAAAATTTTGCAGAGTTCCTGGCTACTGTAACCAAACATTTTGTAGATCAGGGATATAACATTCCGTTGATTAGCCCGATTAATGAGCCGCAAGTGGACTGGAGGAAAACTCCCGGAGCAGACGCTGAACAAGAGGGATGTTCCTATACACATGAAAAAACAAAGATTCTGGTTACGGCCTTGAATGATAAACTGGAAGAGAAGGGATTGGCTACGAATATTTTGCTAGGTGAAGCGTCACGATGGGAGCCGATATATACGACTAATTCCGGCGGATATTATTCTAATTTGGTTGATCATTACTTTAATCCTGATTATAAAAACTATTATAATGGTAATGAAGAAGGTAAATATTATTTAGGCAACCTGAAACATGTTCCTAATATTCTTTGTGCCCATAGTTACCATACAGATAAGACATGGAGCTCTTTGAAAACCGCTCGTGAGAAGGCTTATGAGAAAGCACAGCAGTTTGGTGTGGAATTGTATCAAACGGAGTGGAGTATGCTTGCCACCGATTTTGATAACTATGAAAATTATGATGACGCTTCCTATATGGATTTGGCACTTTCTATGGCTAGAGTTTTGCATCATGATTTGGCTACTGCCAATGTCCGTTCCTGGTCATATTGGACAAGTGTCAGTCAGGAACGTTGGAGCCAAAAAAGCCGCTTTTATCTAATTCGTGTTTCTGCAGACGGAAAAGATGGTGAGGATTATGGTGATTTACATAATAATGGTGTTTATGCCACATGTAAGAATTTATGGGTACTAGGGAATTATAGTTTATTTATCCGTCCTAATTTCCAACGTGTCGCTCTCAACTTACCGGAAGAATCTGAGGAATTCTTCGGTTCTGCCTATATTTCACCTGAGAAGAATAGAGTAGTTGTAGTATACACTAACTTAAAATCAGAATCTATACACATAGAATGTGGAATTCAAGGACTTGACGGTAAAGAAGTAGTTGCTGTAAACCAATACACAACATCGAATGCTAAAGATTTGAAGCAGGAACCGGATTATTTGGTAGGGCACATCCCAGCTAAATCCGTAGTAACTGTTGTCTATGATTTGAAATAGTGAAACTGTTCTTTTAGGTATTTATGAAAGGTAAAAAGATCATAGCTCTTTGTGGCTTCTTTAGTATGGTTATAGCAGGTTGTAAACAACCTGCTATACATTTCCAGATAGAAACAGACCGTCCTTGCCAGACAATGACCTATTTCGGTGCTTCCGACGCTTGGAGTATGCAGTTCATCGGACTTTGGCCGGAGGAAAAGCAGAATCAGATAGCTGACTGGCTGTTTAGTACGGAGAATGATGCGAATGGACAGCCCAAAGGTATCGGTTTGTCTCTTTGGCGTTTCAATGTCGGTGCAGGCAGTGCGGAACAAGGTGACGACAGTCAGATTGCTTCTCCTTGGATGCGTGCCGAATGTTTCTTGCAACCGGATGGAACCTACAATTGGAGCAAGCAACAGGGGCAGCGTAACTTTCTGAAGTTGGCGAAGGAGCGTGGAGTCGATAAATTTCTGGCTTTCCTCAATTCCCCTCCCGTCTATTATACGCAGAACGGCTTGGCTACAAACACGGGTCGCGGTGGTACGGCAAATCTGAAACCGGACTGTTATGAAAAGTACGTCCGTTTTCTGGCCGATGTAGTGCAGGGGGTAGAGCAACACGATGGTATCAAGTTCAACTACATCTGTCCTTTCAACGAACCGGACGGACACTGGAACTGGGTAGGACCGAAACAGGAAGGTTGTCCGGCAACGAACAGGGAAATAGCCCGTACTGTCCGTCTGTTGAGCCGGGAATTTGTGAACCGGAATATGGATACGCAGATTTTGGTAAGTGAATCTTCTGATTATCGTTGTATGTTCCGTACGCACGAGACAGACTGGCAACGTGGTTATCAGATTCAGGCTTTCTTCTGTCCGGACAGTGTGGACACATATTTGGGTGATACTCCGAACGTTCCCCGACTGATGCTGGGACATAGCTATTGGACAACGACTCCTTTGAGTGAGTTACGCAATATCCGCAGTCAGTTGCGGGATACATTAGACAAACATGATGTTGACTTTTGGCAGACGGAGACTTGCATCATGGGCAATGATGAAGAAATCGGAGGAGGAAATGGATTCGACCGTACAATGAAGACGGCTCTTTATGTCGCACGTATCATTCACCATGATATTGTATATGCCGGTGCAAAGAGCTGGCAATGGTGGCGTGCCATTGGCGGTGATTACAAAGACGGACTGATTCGTGAATATACTACGGACGATAATTTCTTGGATGGCAGAGTGGAAGATTCCAAACTGATGTGGGCTCTAGGCAATTACAGCCGTTTTATCCGTCCGGGAGCAGTCCGGTTATCCGTTTCAGCTTTCGATCAAACAAACGCTTTCATTCCCGATGGTGACACTGACCAGCAAGGATTGATGTGTTCTGCTTACAAAAATGTGGATGGAACGTATGTGATAGTCGTTATAAACTATGCCAATGAAGAGAAAGAGTTTTCTATTCATAAAGAAAAAGTCGGGAATGCACAATGGCAGGTTTATCGTACTTCGGATAAAGAAGGGGAGAATTTGCTACCGGTAGGAAAAGTGAAGAGTGGAAAGATCGTTCATATTCCGGCACGTTCTATAATAACGCTTCAGAGCAACTAATAAAAGCAGCTTTATATTCTTTATTTCTTTTTGAAAGCTGTACATTTGTGTGTCCGTCCATTGCTACGAAGGTAATGGACGGACACAATGCGTAAATAAGGAGGCATTTTATGGACAATAGAGGAAAGATTGTCATTTATCAGACAAAGGATGGGAAAACTTCCATTGATGTGAAGTTGGAGAATGAGACGGTGTGGCTGACACAGGCGCAAATGGCAGACTTATTCCAGAAGGATAGAACTGTCATCGGTAGACATATAAATAATGTATATCGGGAAGGAGAGTTGGAGCGTGATATCACGTGTGCAAAATTTGCACATATGGGTAGCGATAATGACCAGCAATATGAGACAGCCGTTTATAATCTGGATGTAATCATCTCTGTCGGCTACCGTGTAAAGTCACAACGCGGCACCCAATTCCGTATCTGGGCGAACAAAATCTTGAAAGACTACCTGATTAAGGGGTACGCCATTAATCAGCAGGTCAAAGCTGCCCAACTGGAAGACTTGAAGAGTACCGTACGTCTTCTTTCTAACGTCATCGAACAATCAGACATTCGGTGGAGAGGAACTTTATCCAAGCATTGAAGAAAAAGCCGCAATGCTTTTCTATCTTGTCGTGAAGAATCATTCGTTCAGTGACGGTAACAAGCGTATTGCCGCTTTTCTGTTCCTTTGGTTTCTGGAAAAGAACGGTATACTGTATAAATCTGACGGTTCGAAGTTAATCGGTAACAATACGCTCGTAGCACTTACGTTAATGATTGCTGAAAGCCGGACGGAAGAAAAGGACGTGATGGTGAAGGTAGTAATCAATTTGATTAATAAGAATAATTGAATGTAGGTCTTATGAATGGGTGATGTGTGTCCGTCCATTGCAACGAAGGTTATGGACGGACAGAATCGTCAGCATGAGACGAAAGTCTGCTAAGCCGCTCTCTCAACAATTCGCCATACTTTCCTTTTAATTCGGTGCTTAGGAAAGAGTTTTGAATGACTGCTTCAAACTTAGGCAATAGCTTGATATACTTATTTATCAGTCGTTCTACAATCATATTCTCTATACCCATAGTAGCTGCAGATTTGATAAAATCCTCCCTTTTAAGCTTTTTCTTCCTACCATTCAAGGTCAACGCCAGTTCTTCATCATCATTGGGATTAATAATAGCCGCATTCAGCAAGTCGTAAGCCGGGGTTAAACGTATTTTATCCGCTGCTTCATACAAGGAGAAGTTTTTCAAATGCATATCGTTGTTCCCTGTCAACCAAGAGAAAAGCACTAACTCGAAGAAATTGGTAACATCCATTTTTGGTAAAGAAGAGTATTTCAAAACAGCCTTACCGATACGCTCATAACTACTCTTGTATTTATGCTCCGTTTGCCTTTCTGTCAGTTGGCACATATCTTCCATCGCAATCTTCTCTCCGGTCTGAGTCCTGTCTATTCGACGAGTAAGATAGCATAGCGTATCATCTGCCATCCGCATCAATGTATGAGGAACCACATCAATACGTGCCACTTCTGCAAGGTGCATCGTCAAATCCTCTACCTCTGGCATCATTTCGTATTGCGGGGTCTGCGGCTTACAGATATAGCCGCCCCAAAGCCCGACAATAGTCAGTCGCTTATTACCCTCATGCTCATTCAGATGCAAAGACAATTTCGGCTGAATACCAGTCAAAGAGGTTTGGTCTTGAATGATTTGTAGAGCAAGCTGGTCGAGCTGTTCCGTCGTATAATCAAAAGCAGGCAACGTTGTTGTTCCGAAGAACTTCTTTATACAAGCCGGGTGCATATCCTTTTCTCCCTTTAGGAGCGGACGATAACAATATAAACAGTTACACATGGCTTACCTCCTTTTCTTCCATAGGAATAACACTTACCGCTCCGATACAATCTTTGCAACATGTCAGCAACAACGACATCCGATCGAGAATACTAATGTCTGTGTTCCGCAATGCAACATCCAACAACCACCCTTCAGGAATCAAACCATCGAAAAAAGGAAATAGCACAGGACTTGTATATGCTTCATCTTGCAAAGGCAATGTCAGGCTAACAGCTTTTGCCGTTTCCAAAGAAAGATACTCCGGCAAATAGCAGAACTCATATCCTGCATCGTTTTCTGCCAGGATCCCTGCTAATTGGTCTTTATAATATATATAGGCTTGCCTCATTGATTATCAGTTTTTGGAGTGGCAACCATTTCATAATTGAAGAAGTCAAGAAGCTGATTCACCTTATCGAGGCGTAGCGTTTCCTTTCCTTGTTCAAGGTCACGAACAAAACGCAATCCTACCCCTGACTTCAACGAAAGTTCTTCTTGCGTCAGGTTATACTGCTTTCTCAATATCTTAACTGTAGTAGAGAGATTATTCATAGGCATCCACATTTAAACTCCAAGATTTTACAATAAAGACCTGCACCTCGGAATAAATCAAACAAGTTTGATTCTTTACTCGGTTTGCACTTCATTTATACCTTTTCGGGTACAAAGTTAATATAAATATTTGATATTATACCATAAAGGGTATAATCTATTGCTTTATCAGTATCATTATATCAGATGAGGTATAATATAATAAGATTCGGAACCACAAATATTAAGGTATACAATGCAGTTCTACATTTTTTCAAGCGAATCATCCTCTTTTATTTCCGCCTTGCCGTAATATCCCGGCATTGGTACATAAATCGGGTTATAATACGTATGGATATTATTCAATTTCTTTTCTTCTTTCAGTCGTTTGATATGGCGGGCGGCTGTGGTGGAGGTAAATCCGCATAACCTTTGAAAATCGATGCGGGTTAACATAGGTTTATCGTTGAAGTAATTCGTCAGCAACTTGTCTATCTTTTCATTCGAAAGGGAAGCGGAATGGTTTCTTAGTTTGCTACGCTCCACATGGACGACACTGACAGACCTTTTCAACTTGGCGTCTGCCTTGAAACAGATGTTGGCCTTTAGCTTCATCTGATTCGCTTTCAGTTTGGGCGAAGTGATCGGCTCCTGGCTGTTCAGCTTAACCTGGAAATAACCGATACCATCCAGATGAACGCTTTCTCCTTCGCGGAGACGATAGCCCATGAAGTGGCTCAGTGATTCGAGTACCGACTTTACATCCCCTTCGGTCAGAGAAGTGGCCATTTGGATTTCCTTTGCCAGATAATCCGTGTCGATGTGTTGGAAGTTGACCACACGTGCGTGGTATGTTTCCTTGTTTTCCTCATCCTTCGGGTGGGGCGTTTTGTACAATTCAAATTGTATTGCCATTGTATCTTTGTTTTTATTGTTATATAGCTGTCGCTTGCTTGGTGTAGAGCTACTGCTTACTTCCTGTCAAGCTACTGCCTGTTTGCCGCCAAGTGGCTTTATATATACATTGTCCTGCCTTTGTTGTTGGATTAAGGTATAAGGATAGTTGCCTTCCGAAGCCTTTATCATTAGTTTGTCACGGCCGTGACGAGATCTCTTCATGGGCGTGGTAGGATCTTCTCACGGCTGTGGTAGGAATTTGTCATGACCGTGAAGAATAGACTATATCGACCTCAAAGGTAAACTATATAAGGGAGAAAAGCAAATGATTTCCGCTTGTTTGAGTAATTCCTCCCGTATTGCATCTGGATTTGAATATCGGGAAGTATGATGCACCGGACAGTCTGGACAAAATATTGGATAATGCTTTGAGTGCTTGGGAGGAACAGTATGGTAAGGGGCCTAGTGAAACGACTCTTGCCCTCCGCTTTAAAGGAATCGTACAGCGTGCGGTGGAGCAGACCGGCCACCGTGTCGCCATCCTCGTGGATGAATACGACAAACCTATGTTGCAGGCTATCGGCAACGAAGAGTTTCTTGAAAACGGATAAGTTTATCTATGTGATGGAGTTCAAGCAGGGGGCTACCGCTGAGGAGGCTTTGGCACAAATCAATGAGAAAGGGTATACCGACGCTTTTGCTTCCGATCCACGGACATTATATAAAATAGGTGTAAGCTTCAGTGACGAACAGCGCAACATTGAACGGTGGTTGGTGGAGTGACTGAACGGTGATAGGTGACAGATGTGGTGATAGGTTAAAAAACAACCTATCACCGCCGGAAACCCCGATGAATAAGGTGTTTGATTGCCGTCGGTGATAGGTGATAGAGAAAAGTGATTTTTTTATATAGGAGAGAAGAAGTCCTTGTTTATTTCAACTTCTTCCCGTATTCGTCCGAATTCAGTATTTCCAAAGCCTTTTGTACACTTTCGTTCGTTGTGTTCATTACCCGGAAATATTCGGTCATGTCCCAAAGGTCGCGGGCAATCAGTGCTTTGAGCTGCGTTTTGATAAGTGGGAGTGCTTTCTGATATTGTTCTTCATTGAACTTCACACCCTCTTTCTCGCCCATCTCCCGCAAAGTAGCCAACATATTATCGTCAATGACAAACTTCTCGTTGAATGATTCGAACTTCTTATACTTGTTAGCTAATTCTTTTCGGTGTCCCTCAATAAACTGCATGGTAAATTTGATGATAACCCCTTTGCCTACCAGGTTCCGGTGATAATCCGTATACAATGTCGTATCGATTGGTACGAAATAATCGGGCATGATACCACCACCTCCATACACAGTACGTCCTAGTTTCTTAGTCTGTACCTTTAATGAATCCGGGAAGTGAATGCTGTCGGCATTCATCAGTTCACCATGATTGAAACGGTCGATGAGGTCTTTGTTGTAATCGACCGTACTGCCATACGGCTTTTGGATAGAACGTCCCGATGGAGTATAGTAACGGGCGATAGTCAGACGAATCATAGAACCATCTGGCAAATCGATAGGACGTTGCACCAAGCCTTTGCCGAAAGAACGGCGGCCTACAATAATTCCTCTGTCCCAATCCTGTACCGCACCGCTGACAATTTCGCTGGCGGAAGCTGTATACTCGTCTACCAATATGATGAGGCGGCCATTACGGAAGTCCCCGTTACCTTTGGCATAGAAATCACTACGCTTGGCAGTCCTGCCTTCGGTATATACAATCAGTTCTTTTTGTCCCAGGAATTCGTTGGCAAGGTCAATGGCTGCATTGAGATAACCACCTCCGTTTCCTTGCAGGTCAAGAATCATATCTTTCATTCCTTTCTTCTGGAGGTCCTTCATTGCTTTTTTGAACTCTTCGGCAGTTGTTGCTCCGAAACGGTTGATACGGATATAACCCGTTTTAGGTTGAATCATATAAGAGGCGTCGAGGCTAAGGATAGGTATCTTATCTCTCTTTACTGTAAACAGTAAAGGGTCCTTTACACCGCGACGAACAATTGTCAGATTGACTTTCGAACCTTTCGGACCACGAAGACGCTTCATTATATCTTCCGTACTCATTTTCACTCCGGCAATAGCACTGTCGTTCACGGCAATGATACGGTCACCGGCAAGGATACCGACTTTCTCGGAAGGGCCGTTGCTGACAGGCTGCACCACTAACAGGGTGTCTTCTATCATCTGGAATTGCACTCCGATACCCTCGAAGTTACCTTGAAGTGGTTCGTTCATCTTCTTCACTTCCTCTGCATCCGAATAAGTAGAGTGCGGATCAAGTTGTGCCAGCATCTTGATGATGGCTTCTTCTACCAACTTGTCTTCATCTACTTTGTCCACATAGAAATTGGAGATTGCAAACTCTGCCATTTGCAACTTACGCATAGCAGCCGAACCGAAGTTCTGAGCTTGTACTGTAAGTATTGTCCCCAAACAAACTAAGAGGACGTATATTTTCATTCTATTCATAATCTTACTTTATATTATATAATTGCCGGATACGTCTGCGTCATTCTCAACTCTCCATTCTCAACTCTCAACTTATCACCATTCCTTCGGGAATAAACTGGCTGATATCTTTGTTGTAAGTTAATAATTCGCGTACAATCGTGGAACTGACACAAGTCTGTTCGGGTTCAGTGAAAAGTAAGATGGTTTCAATGCCTGCCAGCTTACGGTTGATGTCGGCAATTGTCTCTTCGTACTCGAAGTCTTTCACCGTACGAATGCCACGAACGATAAACTTAGCGCCTACTTCCTGTGCAAAATCAATAGTCAGACAGTCGTACGACATTACTTGTATACGAGGCTCGTCTTTGTAGAGTTCCCGGATCATCTGTTCCCTTTTTTCAATGGGAAAGTACGTATTTTTGTTCTCATTGATACCGATTCCTATCACGATTTCGTCCATAAAGGTAAGTGCACGTTTCACTACCGAATAATGTCCGATGGTGAAGGGGTCGAATGTACCCGGAAATATTGCTTTTCTCATGATGCCAAGTCTTCTTCTATAACCAGATTGTCTATAATAAAGTTTTGTCGTTCCATAGTATTCTTACCCATGTAGAATTCAAGCAGTTCTTTCACTGCGTCCGTCTTGCGCAAAGTTACCTGTTCCAAACGCATATCCTTACCGATAAAGTGCTTGAATTCGTCCGGCGAAATCTCTCCCAGACCTTTGAATCGGGTGATTTCCGGATTCGGGCTTAGCTCTTCAATGGCGTTGATACGTTCTTCGTCAGAATAACAATAAATGGTCTTCTTCTTGTTGCGTACGCGGAACAAAGGAGTTTGCAGGATATATACATGCCCTTTCTTGATGAGATCGGGGAAGAATTGCAGGAAGAAAGTAATCATCAGCAGGCGGATGTGCATACCGTCCACGTCGGCATCGGTTGCTACGATTACCTTGTTGTAACGCAGACCGTCCAAACCATCCTCTATATTAAGGGCAGCTTGGAGGAGGTTGAACTCCTCATTTTCGTAAACTACCTTCTTGGTCAGTCCGAACGAGTTCAACGGCTTACCGCGAAGGCTGAATACAGCTTGGGTAGTCACGTCACGGCTTTTGGTGATGGAGCCGCTTGCTGAGTCTCCCTCAGTGATAAAGATGCAAGATTCTTCTTCCAGTCCTTTTCCTTTCGGGTCGTTCAGATGAATGCGGCAATCGCGCAACTTGCGGTTGTGAAGATTGGCTTTCTTCGCACGTTCGCGGGCAAGTTTCGTCACGCCTGCGATGGCTTTACGTTCCTTTTCCGACTCCTGTATCTTTTGTTGTATCGTTTCGGCTATGTCCGCATTCTTGTGCAGGAAGTTATCGACTTCCAGTTTGATGAAATCGCCTACATACTTGTTGACCGTGATACCGCCGGGAGCCATATTGGTAGAACCCAGTTTGGTCTTGGTCTGGCTCTCGAAGATCGGTTCTTCCACATTGACGGCAATGGCGGCAACCAATCCGTTGCGGATATCGGTATAGTCCATGTTCTTGTTGAAGAACTCTTTAATGGTACGGGCGATATGCTCCTTGAAAGCACTCTGATGCGTACCTCCTTGAGTAGTATGCTGACCGTTGACGAAAGAGTAGTATTCTTCTCCGTATTGTCCGGTATGAGTGAAGGCGATTTCGATATCTTCCCCTTTCAGATGGATGATCGGGTAAAGTCCGGTTGCCGTCATGTTGTCGTTCAAAAGGTCTACCAGACCGTTGCGCGACAGAATGCGGTGTCCGTTATAAATGATGGCAAGTCCCGTATTGAGATACGTGTAGTTGCGCAGCATTGTCTCGATAAATTCGGGTTTGAAGCTGTAATTCAGGAATAATGTATTGTCCGGTTCGAAGAAGATATAAGTTCCGTTGTCCTCTTCGGTGCTCTGTGTCTCGTCCGTCAGCAACTCTCCTTTGGAGAAAGTGGCGATACGTACCTTGCCGTCGCGGTAGCTGCGTACCTCGAAACGGGAACTGAGGGCGTTGACAGCTTTTACACCGACTCCATTCAGTCCGACACTCTTTTTGAAAGCCTTGCTGTCGTATTTACCGCCTGTATTCAGCATACTGACAGCTTCAATCAGTTTTCCTTGCGGAATGCCTCGTCCGTAGTCGCGAACGCTGACACGAAGATTCTCCTCGACAATGATTTCGATTTTCTTACCGGCCTGCATTTTGAACTCGTCAATACTGTTGTCAATTACTTCTTTCAGGAGGACATAGATTCCGTCTTCGGCATGTGCACCGTCGCCCAGCC
>OWHU01000481.1_pt1 | contig 23763 bp, 20 predicted proteins | sample 1732671 | NCBI WGS metagenome assembly OWHU01 (sample SAMN05065740, study PRJEB22554) | human gut metagenome | biome: ENVO:2100002; feature: ENVO:00000062; material: ENVO:00002003 | host: Homo sapiens | place: USA
ATTCTGCCTTTGAAAATGTTCGGATTGTTCTTTCTGCGCTGTCTGCACCACTTTTTTCGCTCTTCCTTGACTGCTTGCTCGGCTTCCCGTAATGCGGAAATTTCATCAAACAGTTCCCAGCTGATAATCGCCGGATGGCTGTCCGGCACCATCCGCCAGCTTTCCCGTGGATTCTGCCCGATTTTCCGATACGTTTCATCGTAGGCAATACGGTTGTAGACCATTGCTCCTGTGTAGATTGGATTTTCCAGCACCTTTGTCACGAAAACAGTCCGCCATGCTGGGTCCTTTACCCGCAAGGTGTTTTTCAGGTATCCCAGCTGACAGTGGCGTGTAAAAGGTGTTGGGATTCCCTGCGCAGACAGCTTCTTTGCAATCTCGCGCTCTTTCATGCCGGATTTCTTCCAGAGAAAAATCCGAACTACCACATCGCTGACTTCCTCATCCAGAACCAAATGATTCTTCTGATCCTTTTTATAGCCGAACGGAACAGGAGTATAGATTTCTCCCCGTGCCTCTTTGGAACGAAAACACGACTGAATTTTCTGGGATAGGTCTTTCGAGTACATCTCATTGATCATGCTCTTGATTGGCACCAGCATCCCATCCCGGCTCTGGCTGTTCAGGCTGTCATAATTATCATTGATGGCGATAAATCTTACGCCGAACAATGGAAACACCTGTTCCAGATACTGACCAGTTTCCACGAAATTGCGCCCCAGTCGGGAGAAGTCCTTTACAACGATGCAGTCGATTTTCCGCTCCTGCAGTGCTTTCAACAGCCGTTCAAATTCCGGGCGGTCAAAGTTCATCCCTGTACACCGCTTGTCCGCAAACACGTCCAGCAGCATCAGATCATCCCGGTGGTTGATATACTCTTTGATGTAAGAAATCTGCACTTCCAGCGATTCCGTATCCCGAAGCACATCATCGAAATCAGACAATCGCGCGTAAATTGCCGTGTTCCAGATACGATGCTGCGCGTTCTCGGCTTCCCGCTGCGCCGCACTTACTTTCTTGCTTACTCTTGCCATAAGTCAGCTTCTCCTTTCATGCAGATACTTCATGCTGCTCCATCTGCTTTTGATGCAGTTCTTCCAGCAGGTCCGCAATTTCATCCTGAAATCGGAACGTGATTTCCACTCGATTGCCCTCATAAACTTCGATTTTCTCAATCAGTTCCACGACCATCGGGCGAGTGATTTCTTCCAGTTTCCGATACTTGCGGTACACGTCCAGAAATGGATAAGCGTTTGGAGCAGTCTGCAGATTTTGCTGTTCCGCTTCCAGTTCGGTGATTTTTCGCTCATACTCTTCGATCCGCTTGCTGTACAGTTCGTTGTAGTTCAGGAAATCCTCCCGTGTGAGGATTTCGTCTGCATAATCCCCGTACAGTTTTTCCTTAATGCCCTGGGTATGGGCCTTTTCTGCTGTCAGCTGCCGAATCTGCCGTTCGATGCGCCGCACACGATATGGCTCCTGCTGGGCCTGCCGGATGCTTTCCACAAACTCGGCTTCTTCCATCACGATTTGAATCTGCATCTGAAGCGCGTTCCGCACGACGTTATAGAGTTTTTCATCCCGCAGATTATGGCTCGCGCAACTGCCTTTGTTCTGTTTGCTGCCAGAGCACTGATAATAGATATACCGCTTTCCCTTATAGCTGGCCGACCTGCGCACCAGCCGGCTGCCGCAATCCCCACAGTAGAGAAAGCCTGCAAACAGGGCCACCGTTTCGGCATCGTTCGGCCTGCGTGTTTCGGTTTCCAGAATCCGCCGCACCAGTTCAAACTGCTCTGCCGGAATGATTGCTTCATGGGTATTGTCCACGATTGTCCAGTCCCGCATCGGCACGTTCATTTTCTTTTTGGAGCGATAGTCCAGTCTCCTTGTCTTCCCCTGCACCAGTTTTCCGATATAGACCTCGTTGTGCAGAATGCGGTCCACCGCCTTGGCAGACCACGGCGGCTCATCGCTCTTGCGGAAGTGCAGGCTCAGCTTTGCACCGCTCTGTAGCTTTCGCGTAGCTGGGGACGGTACCTTTCTTGCATTCAACCGGTCTGCGATACCCTGATTGCTCATACCGCTGATCTTCCAGCGAAAAATACTTTGTACATTTTCTGCTGCCAGTTCGTCTACGATCAGCTTGCTATGATTTGTAGGGTCTTTCCGGTAGCCGTAGGTTGCAAAACTTCCCACAAAATCGCCGCGTTTCCGCTTGACCGCAAGCTGGCTCTTGATCTTGACGGAAATATCCCGGCAGTAGGCATCGTTGAGCAAATTCCGCATCGGGACCATGATGGAATCGCTGGTCTTCCACGCAGGTTGACTGTCATAGTTGTCTGTCACAGCAATCAGCCGGACTCGCATGACCGGGAAAATACGTTCCAGATAACGTCCCACTTCAATATAGTTTCGCCCGAATCGGGACAGATCTTTCACCAGAACACAGTTGATGGTCCCCTGCTCCAGTTCCCTGAACAGGTTTTGGAACGCAGGCCGTTCAAAGTTCGAGCCGGAGTAACCATCATCCACAAACTCGTCCACAATGCACAGTTCCGGGTGGTCTGCGGCATAGGCTTCCAGCAGGGTGCGCTGGTTTGCAATACTGTCGCTCTCTGTCTTATCGCCATCTTCACGGGATAAACGCAAATACAAAGCTGTACGATAACGAGTTGAATTTTGCTGTGTTCTCTTTTGCAAATTCATATCAGGGTATAACAAAAGCCTTCCACCTCCTTAACGAATCGGCAATACTGTTCGTCAGAGAAGCGAAAGGCTCCACATTTTTTATATAGAACAAGCCTACCGAGCAAGTTCTGCTCAGTTTGCACATTCCTATTTTCTTACCCACAAACAGCTTACCAGAATCATCATCTTTTGTCCAGTGCTTTATCGCATTAAAGTGCGAAATTTTTCTGCGTGTTTTTTCAGCAGCTTGCCGAAAGTTTCTCTGCCTTTTCAGCTGGCAGACTGAAAGCACCTGCCAATGCGCTCAGACAGTGTACTGCTCCCTCTCGGTGCAAAGTTCAGCTTCACAATGATTCCGTTGTCCAGATAGCAGTAAGGATTTCCGACTTTATCCAGCAGATTTTTCAGCCTTTCCTCCTGCGGCAATCCGTGTTCCACTGCATCCTGCGGCAGTTCCTGCAGTTCATGCTGTTCTATCGTGCGGATGTCCCGGTTCTTCATCTGGAGCCAATTCATTCTGCCGTTTTCTTGCAATCGCGTTCCTCCCATTCAAGCCAGAAGTGTTTTCAGCAAGTTCAATTTTGCCTGTCCTATATCCTTTCTCATGCTGGGGCCTGTGCAGGCAATCGGGGTACACAGTTCCAGCAGACGGTCATAGATACGGGCGTGAGCGGTATCCTGCGGGTTCTTCAACTCCGTCAGGGTCAGGTTCGTGGTAACGATCAGTGGTTTTCGGCTGCGGTAACGGCTGTCGATAATGTTGTAAATCTGCTCCAGCGCATATTCCGTGCCCCGCTCCATGCCGAAATCGTCAATGACAAGCAACGGATAGCCGCAGAGCCTGTCCACGACTTCATTTCGCCCGGAAAAGGCGTTATTCAGTTCATTCATGATTCGGGCAAAGTTCGTCATGTAAACCGCCACTTCCTGCTCCATCAGGGCATTGGCAATACAGCCTGCCATGAAACTTTTGCCTGTACCAACACCGCCCCAGAGCAGCAGGCCCACATTCTTTCCCCGCATTTCCGGCCAATAGTCCACATACCGCTGCGCCAGATGCATCTGTGGGTTCTGCCCATGATCGTTTTCAAATGTCCAGTGTTGCATCGCCCAGTCGGTAAAGCCCTGCAGCTTCAACCGCCGCACGTTCTCGTGATGCAGCCTTGCCCGCTCTCCTTCCTCCTGCTTTTTCCTAGCTTCTTGTCGGCACTGGCATTCAGCCGGATGGCGGTCACGCCCAAACAGCTTTCTTCCGTTTGGGAAGAACGCTTCCTTGGGGGTATTGCAGCTGCCGCAGTACAGCAGCCCATCTCCCGCAATGTAGTCCTGCGGCTCTGCAGAGATCGTCATAAGCCTGTCCATCGCTGTCTGGATTGTTTCCGTCATAAACTTTCCTCCTTGCTGTAGGTATAGTCCGGGATGCCCGTTCCCGCTTTCTGTTGCTTTCTCTTTCGTGCTGACCAGCTGCGCAGGGTCGCTGCGTGGTCTGCGTACTTCTTGCCTGTAGACTGCATATAGACCGAAAGGTCTTCGATCAGGACGTCCAACTCTGCCACCTCGCTTTTCAGTTCCGAATAATCTTCCAGAAAAACATTCCGATAACGCCCATATGCTTCTTTGGTTCTATTTATTTTGTTCCATCTTAGGTTGTTCTTATTTATTTGGTTAGGTGTGCAGTTTTGCGCAATCGTGTTGCTCACTTTTGAGCAATCAGGCTGCTCATTTTTGACCATTCCGATTGAGCATTTCTGCGCAGTCCGGGGAACGCCGAGAAATATCTGATTGGGCTTGGAAAAGCCATTAGACTGCCGTTCGATCAGCCGTGCGGCTTCCAGTTCCCGCAAGGCACGGGTGACACTGGAAATGCTGCTCTGAAGATCTTCCGCCAGCCCTGCCAACGGATAGAGCACATATGCCCGGCCCTGCACATCCACCCAGCCGTTCTTCTGCGAAAGGGTCATACGGTCCAGCAGCAGAACATAGGTCAGCCTCGCCGTATGGGACAGACTCATCTGCAGCAGAAATTTCGGATAAGGGAAATACGCGGGCAGTGGGGTTTGCGCCTTGATGTACTCTTTACTCAAACTTCCTCCTAATCGTTTTCAAAAGTCCCTGCCGAATGGGAAAGCCCTGCACGGGCTTACGCATCCGGCAGGGTTCCGGGGGTGCGGGGTGGAAGACCCTGCTGATTTACAGGCTCATATCGTAGCTACGCTTCTTGCGTTTCGGTTGATGTACGCGCTGTTCCTGTCGAACCTGCTCCTGCCTTGCCTTTTCGCGGACATTGGCCTCCCACTCGCGTTTCCATGCAAGGTCGGATTTCATCTCATTGGTTTTTCGGAAGATGCTGTACACATTATCCGATGCAATTTCCAGACGCCTGGATTCTTCCCTCATGGGAGCATATGCCTTTTTCCTCTCTGCGATTTCTTGCGTCAGTTTTTCTTTCCGCTTTTTCAGAGATTTCAGCGATGGCAGCTTTCCATCATTTTCTTCCCGGAAGTATTTCACGGATTCTGCATAGGCATCCAATTCCTTGGAATGCTCTGCACGGAATTTTTTCTTAAAAATCGCCTTCGCAAATTGCTGCTGGACCTCTTTTGTAGAAAGATACTGTCCCGCATAATGAATCTGCTCATTGGTTTTGTACAGTTCATCCTCTGCCTGTGACAGCCGTTCATACGCAGCCTGTGCATTGGCCTGCGCAGTTTTACACAGATCGTTCAGTTCTGTCAGGTCGTTGATGTTGTTCTCCTGTACCCATACCAGCGTTTCGGCCATTTTCTGCAAATTGCTGATTTTGACCTTTAGCGCATAGGCCAGATTTTCCTGTGCCTTAACATTCTCCTGCAGGTCCACAACGAGCCGCAGTCTGGTTCTGGTCGTAAAGATCAGTATGGGGTCTTCCTTGTACCGTAGATTTCTCTCTGCGTTCTGAATGAAAAATCCTTCCAGACATTCTCTTTTGCAACTGTCCCCCAAGGAACGCTCCGATATAAACTTGTTCCGTTCCGGCGGCAGATAGCTGTAACGCCCACGTTGGGTTTTGACGAAAATGTTGTATTCATCCTGCAGGATGTCTTGAAAATCTTCATACGAGATTGCTTTCTCACGAGCAGCGGCAACAGCATCCCGGATAAGCTGTTTCTGTGTTTGAAACTTTGTCGGGTTGGGCGTAAATCCTTCCTTTTCGATTTCCTGTTTTTTCTCATCCAGCCGCCGCTGTGCCCAATACTCTGCTTCGGTCACACCCGTTCTGGATGGTGACAGTATATCGACCTGATGCAGAAATTCGCGGCGGCACAAATCCATGAGTGATTTCTGCAGGTGTTTCAGGTACTCGTTCGTCACATGGTGCTTGTACCCTGCCTTGCAGTCGATGGGTCGCTCCATGAAGGGCTGCTGGGGCACATCCAATTTTCGCAAGCTGTTGATTACGATATGTACATGAATGTTGCCGCTGCCATTGTGACCGTCCATGTGCGTACAGACCAATGCCTGATGCCCCGGAAAATTTGCTTTTGCATATTCCAGTCCAAGCTCCTGTGCCCGTTTCCCCGTCAAACAATTTTCTGTGCTGTCCCGTGGATCAAAGCTGATGATGTAATGGTGGCTTTTGATTTCATTCTTGTTTTTGTTCTTCTGATATTCACGGTTCAGCTGCTGGCAGGCCGCATCAAAGGAATAGGGTTCACAGTTCAGACCGTCCAAATAAAACTCATCCCGCATAATACGATTTCCATTTTGGTCAAGAATCGGAGTTTTCCGAAGCTCGTCATACTTGAAAATCAGATACTCCAGCGCAGCACCATAGTTGGGGTTCTTACTTGCGATATGCTTTAAGATTGCCATAGTTCTTTCCTGCCATTTCTGCGACTTGCTCCCGCATCTCAAAAATGCAGGAAATCGCATGGTTGATGTTTTCGAGCATAGCGCGCGACTGGATACCGCCGCTATTGAAGAACGCCGCGATCTGGTTCAGGTTGTTTCCGATGGCGGCAAACTCCCGTGTGATGGCTTCAATTTCGTCCGGGTGGACATAGAACACATACGAGGTATTCACATGGCCTTTTGTCAGCATCTGCGCTGCAAATTCAGAGAGGGTCATTCCGGCATCTTCTGCCTGCTGGTGTAAAAGTTCATGTACTACTTCTGCAACTCGTGTGGAGATTACTTTTGTCTTTACGATAGATTTCACTTTTTTCTTCGTTCGTGGCATGGGGTCTCCTTTCCAAAATCAAGAATTTGATTTTCCCGGCAGTGCATCCGCACTCCGGCTGTGACCTGCTGCAGCAGGCCACCAATGGGCAAAATCATGTAATTTTGCACGATGTGAGGGTATGGGGAGCACAATCCCCATCAAGATGCCGCCGTAAAAAAATCGCCCGTAGGAGCGGTTTCGTATACAAAGGCGAATCTTGCTCTTAACTACCGTCCACTCTGTCCCGGCCCGTTCCTGCCCGATTCTCTCCGGCGTATTTTCCGGTAAGACGTGCAGAATGCACATTCAGTACCAGAGTTATCCTGCTGGGGTGGCTCATGAAATTTTCAAGGTGCGATGTGCCTTTGTAAGGAATTAGGGATTTTCGGGGGTGAGACCAACAGCGAATAGGTCTGTTTGAGAAAATAGTCCTTACACCCTATACAAACTTAAAGGGGTGTTTTTAAACCGGGTCTTTTGAAAGTTCAAAGAAAATTCATTTTTCCAACGTTCCCCTCTACCTATAACAATCTAAAATGGGTGTTTGGCAACCAGTTTTTTAAATTTTGTTGAACTACCTAATTTTAGAACATAGATTTTGTTTATTTTCCACTCATAAAACTAGAGGAAAGCCGTTTCACAAAAGATTTTGAAAACCCCTACACTAATAGGAATCCGCAGAGCTGTTTTGGAATACAGTTCTGAAAAAATTTATAATTTTAAATAAAAAGAAAAACGGCAAAGTTCAAAATCGAACCTTACCGTCATCCATAGAGATGTCTTATAAAGTAAAAATACTGCGGCAGACAGGTGTTGCGCCTGCTCATCGTAGACATATTGCTATTTTAACATTGTGTAACTGTTACTGATATTCATGCACTGAAAATTTTTGTAGATTACAGCAGTGCAGTTTCTATCAAGCTATTACTTTTCTCTTTTTTCAGATATATAATTCAGACAAGCCAATTCGATTTATAGGTTTTGTTGGGAGGTTTTCTCATGGCAAAGGTAAACCGTTGGTCTTCATTCCCGGCCTGACCTTCTCTGGTGAGATTTTCAAGAACCAACTGGAGTATTTCTCCTCTGAATATCGTGTCATTGCTATCGATCCTCGCGGCCAAGGCTATTCTGCCAAAACCGTGGATGGCAACGACTACCTGACTCACGGCCGCGATGTAGCAGGTCTGATTGATGCATTGGGTCTCAAAGATATTGTCCTGATTGGCTGGAGCACGGGCAACCTTGACACATGGAGCTACGTGCAGCAGTTCGGCAAAGACAAGCTGCGCGGCGTTGTGACTATCGATATGTCTCCGCTCCCGCTCTCCCCTGACCCGAAGTGGTGGACTGAGGGCACGATTGAAGAGCTGTCTCAGGTCGCCACGCAGGTGCTGACTTCTTCTGAGGGCTGCCGTGAATTCTTCAGCGAATATGCGACTGGCGTCATGATCCAGCATAAGATGGAGCCTGATGAGCTGGAGTATCTGCTGGATATTTCCGGCCGCACGCCGTACTGGATCTGCCGTCAGCTGTTCTGCGACGCTGTGTTCTCCAACTATCTGGAGACCGCAAAAGACATCGGTGCAACTCTGCCCAGCCTGATGTTCATTGCAGAACACTGGCAGGACATTGCAAAGCCCTTTGTCGAAACACAGCTTCCCGGTTACGACACCTACGTCATGGGCGGTCACCTGATGTTCTATGAGTACCCCGAAAAGTGGAACCGTGTTCTGGAAGACTTTTTGAATAAGCTATAATGTGATTTCAGCCGCCTGTGGTTCATTCCGCAGGCGGATTTTTTGTGTAATCTCCGGGTCACGCAGTGACTCAAACATTGGGTGATTCTTCTTTTCCGCACCCTCTGCGGCATCCGTGTCAGGACGATTTGCTGAACGCTTTCTTCATCTTTTCTTTTGCTTCATCCGGCACATCGATTAGCCCGAACCGATAGAACATTCCGTATATATAGGTCACACCCCGGATATCGCCCAGTGCTTTCGGTCGTTCAACTACTTCTCCTACCTTTTTAATATGGCTCAGAGCTAGCCGCACGGAACTCCACGCCAGGCTTTTACTATTCTCTCTGCGATCGATCCACAGTTCTTTTGTGTACTCGCCGTTCCTGCCCTTTTTAATTTCGTAAGAGAATGGCAACCCGGAGTACGTCTTAAATTTTACTCCAGTATAGGCCAGAACCACACCCCAGAAGTTTTCTTCTGTCGGATCAGCCCTCCATCGCTTCATTGCTCTAAATCTCCGCTGCCGTTCTGCTCCAACACTGATTTTCTCCTTTTCTGTACTTTGGAAGTACACGCCCTTTTTATAAGGCAGATACGAGGTAACAGAGGCTTTGGAAAGTTTCAGGGTGTTTGCAATTGAGAGTATGGAGGTTTTGTAGTCCTGTGTTTCTCGGTATTCTTCAAAAGTGTTTTTTACTTTTTCCGCCACTTCTGATTCATACACACCTGCCGTGATGAGCAGCTTCCGTACCTTGATGGGATTTAGGTTCAGAGCATCGGCGATGGCCTGCAAGGACATCTCAGAATTATAAAGTGCCACAGCACTTTCCATCTGCTCTTTCAGATTTTTCCCGGCATCGTACTCCGGCTTCAGCTTCTTCCGGCCTCCACCGGGCTTTCTGGCTTTATATGCTCTTTTCTCTCCCATAATTATTCGTGCAGCTCCAGCGGCAGTCCGTCCGGGTCATGGAAGAAAGTCATCTTCTTGCTGGTGTAATCATCCACACGGATCGGCTCACATTCAATGCCAACTTCTGCCAGTTCTCTGACTGTCTGCTCCACGCTATCCACGCAGAACGCAAGATGACGTAGCCCACAAGCTTCCGGTCGGTTCACACGCTTCGGAGGATTTTCCTCAGCGAAAATCTCCAGCTCTGTGTGTTCATTGACACGCAGATCCAGCTTCCAGTCCTTGCGCTCCGGGCGATAATTTTCCCTGATAACAGAGAAGCCCAATTTGTTCACATAAAAATCCTTTGCAGCTTCGTAGTCAGATACGATGATTGCAATATGATGTATTTTTGATAAATTCATTTTATCTCACACTCCTTTTTATTTCCGTCACAAACTATATAGTGACTCTCAAAATATACCGTGTGAACTCCTGGAGTTCAGTTTGTCCACACGGCATTTATTTTTTCTTGGGTTCTTGTTTATTTCAGCTTTTCCAGAATCTCGTCCGCACTCATCCCGCTGGCTAACATTCTCTTAACCACACTCTCAGCTTCAGCCTTCTTTGCTTCTTCAGCGGCTTTAGCATCTGCTTTGGCTTTCTTGGCTTCGAGCTTGGCGATTTCCTTTTCGACCTGCTTGATCTCAGCTCTCTGCGGCTTCAGCGATTCACGCATAGACTTGATGTCTGTCTTTAACTCCTCGATCTGAGCAACCGTCTTGGCTAGGCCCTCTTCTAAGAGAGCTTTGTCCTTCTGCAGCTTTGCGATCTGTGCATCGAAGTCGGTCTTGGCGCGATTCTTGCTTCCTTTGGTTCTGGGCATTTTTGTTACCTCTTACATTTTGTGTACTATTTCAATTACAAAAAGCAATGATAATTTCATCAAATATCAAAATTTGCTTTTGCAATATTTATATTTTGATCCTCATTAAGATAGCATACTGCTGTCTGTATTGAATGATCCGCAAATAGCTTTCTAACTTTGGTTTTTCCCATATGCTCCATGATTTTCTCTACGAGTGCCTCATTTTTTGCTATTATAAAATTGTAGTACCAATAATGCTCATTACCGGTTTCATACAATTTCTTCAGCTCGAACGCATTTGTCATTCCATGCAAAACCCTGGCGTAATTTCCTCCTCCAACAATGGTAGTTATTATTCTAAATTTTCGACCATTTTCATCTTCCGCTTCATAAATATCCGGGTTATCAAACAGCCTAATTGACTCATTCTTTGGAATTTTATCGATCACATAAATGGGTTTAACTATCAAATTATTAAAAATCTTTTGAATGTCATCTGCAGATAGTTCTTTTCGGATCTTGTCATTTTCTTTTTCATCCTGCACGGAATCTATATCTTGCAATACATTTTCGTGAATTTGATCATCCAGCAATAAATTGACGTGATAAATAAAATTCTTCATTGAAAGAAGCCATATTCGCTTATTTGCTTGTTCACGAAATTCTTTTAGCAACTCAAATCGAGGAGTTCTTTTATCTTCCTCGTACCAATCTATCTTTACATCATTTGTTACAAAGATAAAATCTTTTTGCTTTGATTTTGCACAATCAAGGATTTGATTCCATACAAACAAGTCTCCATATTTTTGGAGGCCAGTCTTTTCTTTACCGTCTTCGTATCCAGGAGGAATTTCTTCGCTATATCTAAAACTTCCCTCTCTAGCAATTTCCATCATTTTTGAAAAAGAATACTCTTTTCCAATTTGAAAACTGCTTTCTATGGCGTTATTCACATTATCAGGTAGCAGATCACTCTGCAACTCTGTGATTTTCTTTTCAATTTCTTTCTGTATTCTTGTCTGGAAGTCTGCTGTCTTAGTTGAAAAATCAGTCAATTGATTTTCAACAACAGACAATACACTTTCATATTCTGCATACACATCTGGAGACAAATATGGGTGCTTATCCGTTCCTAATGTTTGTTCCTTCAGTGTCTTCAATTGATTTTTTATCTCGCCTAAACTTTGCCCTTGGAGCATCTTTGTCTTGTCTACGATTGAATTAACATATCCACCATCTTTGCTTTGTTTCGTTAATAGTCGCTCATACGAAAGGATTGGTTTTTCTGAAACCTTGCTTTTGTTCTTTAAATATTCAAAGTATACCTGTGCAGGTATCCATAGCCGACCTTTGAGATAATTGAATGCCTTATTAAAAATCTCATTTCTGGTTTCTGAAGAATAGTAATATAAATCCAGCAATGCAGAAGTATCGAACACAACAATTCCATTCTGTAGAATCTCTTTGATCGTCTCGCTATCAAGATAATATTTTTTATATAAGTCAACCATTTTATCACCCCCGCACTTTATGCATCTTCTTCACATATTTCCTTGGATTTTTAATATGGTATTATCTCTCTGCTGCCCTCGACATTCTCAAAATAATCGTCTTTCCAAAGAACACAGCATTTATATCCAGTGCTTTTATATCTGATGCCGTCAATTCCCAGTTCTTTGCAGCACGAAGCTACAAAATTAGGCAGTAAATATTCTTGCACCGTTCTTCCCTCATCGTTTTCTACTGTAAATCTCAGGTGCTCTACGAAACGATTAGTTTCTTTTACATCTCCAGACAAATCAAGTAATTTAGCCGATTTTATGGCTTTCAGCCCAATTACTTGCACACGAGGTTTGGTTTTGCCACTGTGCTTGTAAATTTCTTTTAATGCGCCGTCCTTGGTTTCAGCTATGTAATAGCAGCTTCTTCCAACTTCATTATAACGGCCGTGTGCTGAAACATTGGTAGGTGCTTTCATCATCTCAGAGTCATGAAAAGGTCGTTGATTTTCACCTAACGTTCTTGCATGATAATATGTAATATTCTCAAAGCTTACAAAGTTCTTCCAATTTTGAAGAATTTCATATATTCTAACGCCAACTGGATGCCGAACAGCAAAAGCAAAATTCTGTTCCAATTTACTTTCAAATGAAAGCAACTCATCAAGTGTAAACTCCGCAAACAGCTCCAGCGAACTCTCTACCACCGTGATTTGATCTGCCGATAGCTTACTTTCTGGTGAATCTTTGTGATAAAAGTCTTTTTCCTTTGGATCAAACCGAATTTCATCGGACTGCATCAATTTCTTAGCAGTCGTTTTTGTCAAAGACCTTAATACCTTTTTACTTCCACGCGGCAGCTTTAAATCACTGTAGCAGGGCAGCATTCTTACCATAGCGAGATTTTGTGCTGCAATACTACGCTCTAATACATTAGCCACTCCAAGCGCATTGTCCCACTGTGAAGTCAATCCATTTACATAATCAGAAATAGCAGACATACCATCTCCCATTTCTTGGACATTAACTTCAAACTGTGTACGAAAATCCCGTAGTTCTGGCGTAATTGCTGCAGCTTCAAAAGCGGCTAGAACATTTGAGTTGAATAAATTCATATCTTGTTGGTACGGCTGTATTGCTATTGCTACAACATTCAAAGATTCTGTCATTGAGCCCACTGCATTATCGGGAACTATTGTCTGGGCCACAGAAGATAGAGATGCCGCAACAAGCCCCAAGCTATTTTGATCTATTAAATTATGATATGGTTGCAAAGCATCTTGCAGGGGCTGTAAAGCTTGAATCAATGGTGCCTGTTGAATTCTTATTTGTTCTGCAGCATCTGCGGCAATTTGCATAGCCGGAGTATTAAAAATATGTGCCTCTCGTTCTTCCATTCTTTTTATGGCTTTATCATAGGCAGTCTCCGAAGGATGAATGGAATCCTCGTCTGATTTTTTTGTCATTCATATCCCTCTCACATATTTTTTCTGTAGTTCTTCACATCTCAGCCAATCCTTAGATTGTTGCCTGCTGCTCACCGCGTAGAGGTGTGTGATTATTAGAGCAGCAAGAGCCACGGTCTCCCGTGGCCCCAGAGTCAGGGCCCCACCTGAGACACAGTCAGTCTCGTTTGCCCCAGTATATCATATTATTCTCTATTTTGACAGCCTTTCGTGTACTTTCTTTCCCACTATGTAACACAGTCCACCAAGCATACCGCCAAGCGTGTTGTACACGATGTCTGACACTTGGAATGTCCCCAGTCGAAGCAGCAACTGCAGCATCTCGATGCTCACGGAGAAGATCAGGCCAAGCTTTGTGCTTTTCCATACTACACCCTTCTCAACATCAAACGTCCACATCACCATCCCGGTGAACGGCATCATCAGGATCACATTCTCGATGCGCTCGGTCGTCAGCTGTCTTTCTCCGTTCACCGTTTCCCAGATGCCCCAGCCGCCCATTACATCGGACAAAGGATTCATCCACAAGTCCCGATTCAATAGCGTCCGGAACAGGATCATTGAGGTGACAAAAACAAGCAAGAATAACTTTCTAAAAAAAGAGGATACTTTGAATGCAGTAAACCATGTATGGATTGCTGCTTTCCAACCTTTTCCGGCTTCAGACGGGTAATAGGCATAAAGGTAAAAAAACAGAGCAAAAAAAGAAAGCAAGCATGAAAAGCCAAAAGGTTTATATAGAGCTGCTAGAATATTAGTAAGGATTTTTTTGGTAATAATTAAAAGCTGACTCATTTTTACTTTTCTCCTTGATTTCTTTCAGACAACAGCTCAACGCATCCTATTTTAGTCAGAAGCGGAATACTTCGACCTTTTTATAATGTTCAGGCTATTCTGATCATGTTACTTTAAGTGAGCCAACTTGCTTTTTGCCTCATTAATAATGAACTTTGTCTCCTTAGGAAAAGAAATCCATGTCACAACCATTATTTCAAAAATATAAATGAAAAATCCAGGGATAGCACTAAAACAAAATCCACATACTAAAAAAGCGCACGTCTGAATAAAAGGATACAGCTTTTCCTTGGTATTATATTTTATCCACTTAAAATCAGGTAAACATAAAAAGTACCAGCATACAGCCGATAGCAATGTACCCACTGCAAAACTTTCCTTTACCTTATAAAGGTTATAGCATATTACATTAAACACAAATCCCACAACAATAATCGCTGTGAGTTTTATAAAATAAATACTCTGCTTTTTTTGTGCCTTATAGAGATTGACGTAAATGCTTTTTATGACAATATAAAAAATCTGTGCCGCAAAAAGCAAAAACATCACCTTAGCAGAATCGATATATTTTGTTAAATATACTTCCAAAATAAATCTAGCAGGAAATGCACAGGATACAATCAATGCGGCAAAAATCATCACATAATTTCTTGCTTTTCTTACCTTAACTTCATCTGTTGCCTTACAAAAGTAATTATATAATGTAGTTGTAACAGGTGTGACTGCGACATTCATAAAGTTCTCCATGCTAACAGCAAATGAGTACTGTGCAAATGCAAGCGTAGTCATAAGAGCTTTTACAAACCATCGATCCATACTCGTAAGCACAACAGATGACAAATTTCCGACTGTCAGCAAAATGCCACCTTTAATATTATTTATTAACTCATTTAAAGAGAACGAAGTTCCTCTATGCTCACCTGCAACAAGTTTTCTGCAATTCAATTCCAAAGCAATCCAGACGATAAAATACACAATAACATTGCTCAATAGAAAACATTGTGCGTTATCTGTTTTGATTAAGTATATCCACATCATGTTTGCAAAAAAAATCAAAATCGTATTTGCATTCATGATTTTTCCGTAAAGCGAAAACTCTCCTGTTGCCTGATAAAGTTGTTTAAAATAATTAGCCAAATTTAATGGAAGAATTGAAAGCGCAAAGAATGCTAAAACCTCTCGCCTCAGAAAGAGCGCAACAATAGTACAAATCAAAGTAACAAAAATTTCAAAGAATCTCAATGTCGATAGATTTGTCTTTAAATCTTCCCCGCGAATTTCCTTAACATTTTTTCCTCCGTATTTCAAGTACATTCCATCGACAAAGCCAAAGTGAAACAGACCTGCATAACTTACATAAAGCTGAAATGTCTTTATCGTTGCGTAGCTTTCCACGCTTAATTCCTTTGGAAGGACAAAATTTGTTATCAGGTTAAATCCCAAATTGATAAAATTTGCTATAAGGACGTACATCAGTCCTTTTTTCAGTGATGTTGACATTATAGACTTTCTCTTCCTTTATTTTTATGAAGATCGAATGCTCTCAATCTTCAATTTCACTTTATATCGTATTAAACACGATTCGAAGTTTTACTTTTTCAAATGTTCTCTTGGTTGTTTTCTTTTTATTATATGGGAGCATCAAAATCTTCAATTTATATTTCAAATTTTCTTTGTATTCTGCAAAAGTTATAAAAGCTTCTTTTGTTTTTTCTGGCATCATCTCGGAATACCCTTTTAGTATTTCCTTCGCCATATCACTTCTAAGGACATTTTTATTTTTAACGATCCCCATCAGTGTATCTTTCAAAGAATGCCTTTGTGCTCCCAAAACATTTGCATCATGCTGTCTATACATGATATAAGCATTCTGATCTGAATAAAAAAAGCCATTCACAGCAAGACACACAAAGCTGATCCAGCTATCATGCATACTAATTACAGAAGGCTTGTATTGTTTCAGCTTTTCCATCAGTGCTTTATTAAACACAAACGTACATCCTGGTGTTCCGTATGTCAGAATATCATACAATGGATTTTTAAATGTATTATCTGTAAACGATTTTCGGATAAATGTTAAGTCTTTGCCCACCACTTCAACTGCACTACTGTATAAAGCAGGCTTGTCTATATTTTCAATACATTTTACAGCAGAAATGATTTTTTCTTCTTTCCAGACATCATCCTGATCACACAGCGCATAATAATCGTAATTTATATCCGCTTTCCAAATCAAGTCCAGAAAACTTTTTGCCGGTTTTAAATTATTTCCTCCATAAACTTTAACCCTGTCATAGCTTTTCAATGTTTCAACCGTTTTATCTGTAGAACCATCGTCACGCGCAAGAATATCAACATATATGTCCTTCTGTGCTAGTACGCTTTCCAATAGTTCCGGTAAATATTTTTCACCATTATATGTAGATAATAATATTAAGCATCGATACATACTAAACCTCTCAAATTATTCGCTTACAATTGCTTGTGCTTTCGCATTATAAATTATATATAAAGCTATTATCACCCAAAGCAACTGCGATACATCAGCAACAGACAACATTACCGCCACATAGGACACAAAACAGAGAAAAAAGCTGTTATTCATGTTTCTTGAGTTTTTGAATGTCGCTTTTTTCCAAGAAGATTTAAGAAGCGAGTAGAATAAGCTAAAACATGCAATTCCACCTAACAAACCTTCCTCTACAAAATATCCAACATAACCGTTATCAATGGTATCTCTTACCTGCCATATTCCACTTATACGATAACTTAATTTTCCTCGCGTATGGCAACTTGCTCCCAATCCAAATATCGCATTGTGCATGAGCATCCAGGTGATACCCGATAATTGTATCATTCTTGACGAAAGCCCCGTCGAAGAATTGCCACCAAAGTTTTCAATCGTCTCACCACTATCCCCAAACGCTATAATTACTGATTTAATTATGTTTGTAAATTGTTGCGAAACAGTCGGCACAGTAACCGAAATCAAAAAAACTAAACAAGCAATTACACAACCTGCACAAAGAATTTTATTTCTTGTTTTTTTATCTGTAATAAGTATAAACACCAACAGCAACGCAAGCAGTACAACAATTGTTCCTCTTGACTCTGTTAAGAATGCTGCGACAATATTTAGACCAAGAATACATCCATTCCACATTCTTCTTTCATTTTGCCACATATACAATGCTAAGGGGATAATAAGCGCACAATACATTGCATAGTATACCGGATGCCCAAATGTAGCTTCTGCACGAATGATGCCCATTCTTACCGTAGACACCATTAAAACGTTCCGAGATACCGTATTCAAAGAATAAAACAAATTCGACCTAATCAGAACATTGATAATGCTGATAACTGCTATTATTCCACTTGCATTTACGATTGTTTTCACGCACAGATACACATCTTCTTGATCCTGTATAATTTGACAAATCAAGACAAGCAATAGCAATTGCTCTACAATGACTGTAAACTCCGTATTGATTGCAGCAGATAAGCTAGAGACATAATATCCATTTGCCAAAATTCTTGCTGCAAAATAAATAATCAACGGCCAATATAGACCAGCTGCTTTCAAGGGTTTCCTAATTAGTTTTATTTTTTTGTTTCGGAAACATACACATAGAAGAAGTATCAGCAACAAAATTCTGCTGGCCTTGAGTAATGGAAGCCCGCCGCCCAATTCGATAGCAAAATAGTCAGGCAATACTGGATAAAACGCCATGAAAAACAAAATAAATTTTTTGTTTCCTTTCAGTGCAACCAATAGTGCAACCACTATAAAAAATACTAAAAACAGCATTGTTTTATTTCTCCATATTACATTCTTTCCATCCTATATTTTTACTTGTTTTTAATTTTACCAACCATCTTCTTAATATTTCTCTTCAACCCTTTTGGAAGCATTCCGGAAACCGTATATTTCAAGATATCCTTCTTATAGTTTTTATGGAAATAACGGTCAACCGCTTCATAGCCTTCTTTCTGGTACAATTCCAGAATCTGCTCACGTTTCGGGCTGTACTTGCTGGGCGAATGCAGCTGGTCGTTATGCCGTGCAACTTTCTCAAAGTCTGAGGTCATCAGGACGAACTGACCTTCGCACTGCTCCAACGTAGCTTTTCCTTGATTGGTATTGACTAAAATGCAAGAAACGCCTTTCCCATTAGAAAGTCCCTGCTTTTCATCATAAGACGGGTATTCTTCATGAAATCCCCAAAAATCACCCAAAGTCAAATCTCCAACACGCTTCTCTGAAGCAAAGGGACAGGAATAGCAGTTCTTGCGATATATATACGATTTAGAGAAGAAATGGATATATGCGGTAAGGCCGCCTATCAGCACTTTCTCCTTGTTTTCACCCGTCATATCTTTATAGACACTCCGGGTAATCATACCCTGGCCTTTGCTCTTATCCCGGAAATAAAACTCGGTGATTGTTCCACCCAGTTTCTTCCCGTAGTCTTCCATAAAGCTCTGGAAAAATCGTTTGCTTGGAACTCCATGACAAATAATGTCCACTGTGAGCAGATTTTCATAATCTTTTTTCAGATACTGCTTTAAGCCTGCAATCTGACAAGGTGTTCCTGAAAAAAGAACACTTTTTCCATCCAACAGATCTTTTTTTGCCTGTGCATAGGTATCCCCAATCACACTTTGCACATATTTCGATCCTTGCAGTTCAGGTAACCTTTCCACTGTATCAATGCGGAGATGCTTTGGCTCCAATTTTCCACTTTCCAGCGGAAGTGCAGCACCATATACTACACCACCTTTTTTCAACACATTCTCTGCAAGGACAGCAAATGCTCCGCCCGATGCAGACTTTCGCAACAAATTGTCATCGTTCGATGCAGCCGCATAGACCGCTTCGGACTTCTGCATCATAGGCTGCATTTGATAGCCGCAAGCCTTTTTGCAGGCACCGCATCCAATACACAAATTTTGATCGATTTCTGGATAAACAAAACCGACTTCATCTTCCGCCATTCGAATCGCATTCTTGGGACAAACGTTCATACACGCCCCGCAGCCGCAGCAATCCTTTTTATCGTCAAATAAAACGATCGAACTCATGATTTATCTCCTGTAAGAAAGTCATCTGCTTCCTGAATCTTTTGTGCAATATAGTTTCTAGTTTCCGTGTAATCCATTGGCGTATCCAACAGTGGGATAAATTCATCTTCGCATCCCACCTTCAAAAGTCGAGAGGCGATCCTCATATCGGATAAAAGCGAGCGAATCTTATTGATTCGATTTTTCTCTGTTGGATAGCACAAAACCGATTTGCTGTACTTAATAGAAAAGACTGTCCCATGAAATGTTCCAGTAATAACTTTTTCTGCATTCCGAAACAAATCAACCCACTCATATGGAGTCAAGTCAATAAATCCTTCATCATAGAATGTCTTGTAATCACCTGCACCAATGATCTTCAAATCATTTTTCTTTGCATATTCCTGTAGCTGTTTCGCCATCGGTTCTGTTAATTTGCAGTCATAGATCAGAATATACCGGTACGGCTTCGGCTTGATATTTTCCCTTTCAATATCCATATCAAAATTATAGAGAAAAGTCGGATCAAGCATTTTCTCAGCTTTTCTTCCGCAGGCCCTCTCAACAAATTTTAAAGATTCCACATCACGACCAGATATCCGATCAAGGTGTTTCAAGCCCGAAAAGACATCCTCCGGCACAGCGGTTTCTTCGGTTACTGCGCCAACACTCGGTGCATAAGCAATTGTCCGCTGATTTTCAAGTCCCGTACCAAATTTCAAAGGATGGTACCCAGATCCACACAGATTCCAAATTTCATCACTGCCAAGAACGATAAGATCCAATTTCAAATCGATTATCTCCTTGGCAGTCTTTACCGAGCGAGTCCTCGGAATACTGCGTTCATATTTTGTGAATGTTCTTAACTGTCGGATTTTTTCCACATAGGTAGAAAGCGTATCAACTCCCGGACGAAAGTGAAGAATATGGATGATATTTCTTCTCCAGTGCTTTTGATTTACATAATTGATGACCCTCACTTCTGCTTCAGGATATAGCCTTTGTAGCGTTTCATACATTCCCTTCATCTGAAGGAATGCACCATAATTTTTAACGTAATGATGTGTTAAAATTCCTATTCTCATTTTTTTGCCATTCCTATCGCATCTTTTAAATACTGCTTGCTGCTCTGCCGATTCTGTTCTATGACATCACACACTTTTTCATAGTTGATTTCCGACTTCATACTTTCTAAATCGAAGCAAAAATCCTCTTTGATAGGGCGGTTTGTAATCTGAAATTCACTCAGCAAGGCTGTTACTTTTTTGATTCGGCTTTCATTTGTCAGATATACCTTAAACTGCCTGCGATTCAGAATAGAGAATACTGCACCGTGAAAAGTTCCAGTAAACACAAACTCCGCATTTCGGAACATTTCCACCCACTCAAATGGTGTCAGGTTTACAGTAACTTCTGAATATCGTTTGTCGCATTCACCCGCGCCATAAACCGCCAAACCATGCTCTTTTGCATAAGAAAAAATTTGATTTAAAATATTTTCCGGTAGATTTTCGCAGTAGTAAAACAGAATATATGGCTTTCTTTTTGCTTTCAATTCTGCCCGTGGAAATTCGGCCAAAAAAGTAGGATCTAAAACTCGTTTCGGTGCGTTCCCTGTTACCTGTTCTACCAGCTGCTCTGTCAGGTCATCTCGCGCAGAAATCCGCTTAAACTTTCTGATACCATCAATAACATACTGCGGAATTGCTTCATCCGCTGCCGTCTTTCCTACACTCGGCGCATAGGCAATCAAATTTTTACATGTTAATCCTACACCAAATTTAAGTTCAGCATTTCCCTTTGTATCTCTGTAGTTCCACACTTCATCACTGCCAACAACAATGCAGTCAAATTCTAATTCATTGATCTGTCGAGCATTAAAACATCTTTTGGAAAGGACCATTTCTTGATTTCTTGCTTTCGCAAAAGTATTCGGAAGTTGAACCTTAGCAAACCATTCTTTCAGCGTTTCTCTATTTTTATAAAATCGAAACCACCCACCGGCATTGATGATATAATGTTTTACGTTTACATAATCTATAATCTGCACTTCATCTTCGGGAAATAGTTCTGAAATTGCTTTTCTTAGTGCCCACGCCTGTAAAAAAGCACCATAATTGTTGATATACTGATGTGTTAATATTCCGATCTTCATTTCACTTCTCCAGCAAGTTGTAAATATCTCTCCTGCAGTTTCTTCGCTTCAAATGCAATATTATAGTGGTGTTCTGTAATCAACTTCGTGTTGTCATTACGCTCATTCTGCTGCAACGCATCACATAGTGTTTTTGCCCATACAGAAACAGATTCTGTGAGCGGAACAAATTTTGCGTGCTGTGACAACCCAATTTCTCTTGTAATTGCTGACGAAAAGACACACGGAAGGTCCGCTGCCTGAGCCTCTACGCCCACAACCGGAAGGCCTTCCCAGATTGACGGCAAAACAAAGCAGTCAAATGCTTGATACCACTCATTGGCGTTTCCAACATTTCCAACGAAGGTTACATGCTCACTGATACCAAGGTCTGCCGTCTTTCTTTTAATTTCATCCATCAGTTCACCATCGCCTAATAGAACAAGATGTGCCTGAGAATCAATTTTTAAGACCTCTGCAAAAACATCCAATAAGAATGTATGGTTTTTTTGCGCCATAAAGCGTCCAACATGCCCCACAACGTGTTTGTTTTCCAGATCGTTTTCCTTGCGAATCTTATTACGAATTTCTGGGTTATAGATAAAGCGCTCGACGTCTATTGCATTTGGAATCAGCACATAGTCATTTTCATCTACCACTTTTTGTCCAAAATAGCATTTTGCAGCCTCGACACCACAAGAAAAATGATGCGTCATATTTGTGGGAAGGCAAGCCTTACAAACAAGCTTGATTGGAAGCTTCCAATCTTTCGTTATGCTTGCTCCATGTGCATGAAAAATGCGCACAGGAATTTTGCTCACTTTGGCAGCATGAAGTGCATACACGCCAAGTGCCCCATTGTGCGCCTCAACGATTTTATATTCTGGATGTTCTTGAAACAGTTCTCGCATGTATTTCAAGTACACAGGATACTTCGCTGGATTCAATCCCGGTGTATGATAAATTCTACCGCCCATAGATTTTATTTCATCGTCATACGCTCCCGGTTTTTTCTTATTGCATAAAAAATCGAATTGAACTTTTGACTTATCCATATATCGATAATAGTTCATCAGCATCGTCTCAATACCAGCACGATCCATATTGCTGACAGAATGAAGAATTCTTATCATTGCCTTTTCTCCTTATAAATTTCTTTTCACAATACGAGTTACGTACTGTCTTTCTGCTGATAAATATTTTCTCAGCAATTCAAGTGTCAACCGTTATATTCTATGTTCTATTTCACTGCCCCTGTTCAGATGCAGCACTTCCAATGTGTTGTTCATATACCAGAGTGCTCCATACAAACGCAGTTAGTGATACTGAAAGTTCTTATGATAAAATCATCTGCTGTTGCTAAACCTAGGTAGCGAGATTAAAATTGCTCTCGCAGATCCACCCACCTCTTGAAAAGTACCGTAAACGCGCTATTTTTCCGGCGTTTTCACTATGTACATCTCACCACCTGCGTTCGGTTAGAGGAGATTATTTATTATCAACACTCTCATCTATTATTTTCTCCTGTACAGTTTCATCGTTTCCTTTACAACTTCATCCCAGTTATATTTCTCGCAGATAAAGTCAGCTGCCTGATTCTTCATTCTCATAACCATTTCAGGATGGTCACAGGCATCTTGCAATTTTTCTTGCAAATCCTCTACATCTGACTTTTTGAAAATCAATGCCTTATCTTCCACAACCTCTGCGCACTCCGGAATATCCGAAACCAAACAGCAGTTGCCGTAGCTCATTGCCTCCAGCAGACTTAATGGCATTCCTTCCAGATCAGACGGCAGCGTGTAAATGTAAGCATTGCTGTATAGTTCATCCAACATTGCTCCCTGCACAAACCCGGTAAAGAGAATCCGATCGTCACCCTTCGCCAGGTCTTTCAATTCCTCCATAAAGGAATCCGTATCGCTGGAGCCGCCTGCGATGACCAGCTTTTTATCCGTCTTGACATTCTTGAAGGCCTCAACCAGATATCGAATACCCTTTTCTGGCACCAGACGACCGAGGAACAATATGTATGAGTCTTTTTTCTGCCCGAACTTATCTGTAATCAGACTTGCTTCCCGAATCTGCGGCCTATTCACGCCATTAGGGATAAAGTGCGTTTCTCTTCCATAAGTTTCCTTAAAATAGTCCTGCACTCCTTTGCTCAGAACAATGACCTCGTCCGCATATTTCGCAGCATTTTTTTCGCCTTGGTGGATAAACTTAGAACCAAGTCCTGATTGCCATTTCTCGCGCTGCCAATCAATGCCATGGACGGTAACTACAACTCTTTTCCCAAACATCTTCGGCAGCCATGCAAAGAACGCCGGTCCTTCGGCGTGGATGTGCACCACATCGTATTTTCCAAATGCACTATAAAGTGCCGCAAATGCGGAGGAGCTGACTGCAGCAAGTCC
>OWHU01000541.1_pt1 | contig 22101 bp, 16 predicted proteins | sample 1732671 | NCBI WGS metagenome assembly OWHU01 (sample SAMN05065740, study PRJEB22554) | human gut metagenome | biome: ENVO:2100002; feature: ENVO:00000062; material: ENVO:00002003 | host: Homo sapiens | place: USA
TCGGCAGCGTCAGATGTGTATAAGAGACAGGATTCCTTTAATAAAATCACATTCGGGTTTGCTCATTCGTCCCAGAAACTGGCGTGCGTAGCTGCTAAGACTTTCTACATAACGACGTTGTCCTTCTGCATAGAGAGTGTCAAAAGCGAGCGACGATTTCCCCGAACCGGATAGTCCGGTGATCACGACAAGCTTGTTGCGTGGAATATCTACATCGATGTTTTTCAGGTTGTTAACCCGCGCTCCTTTGATCGAAATATGTTTGTTTTCTGACATAAAATACTCCTTTTTTATGATAGTTGGCAAAGTTAGCGATTTTATTGGTAGAAGAAAGGTTTTTGACCGGGTTAAGATATGTTATAATTAGTAATAAAAAGAAATCGCTTCGGGATAATTGGCGTATCTTGGTCCAGCATTTACAACAAACATTTCAAAATAACAACAAATTGACTTGAATCGTGAAAAACATCCGGATGGTTATTAGCTTATTCATTCTGTGTTTTGCATCTACTTTAGCCTTTAGTAGCACAAACAAAGAACAACAGTTGGAAGTCCTTTCCGACAGCATCTCAAAAAAAATAGGTCAGAAAGATTTCATACCTTTCTATCAGGAGTATATGCGATTGGCAAGGCAGCAGAACGATACTGCCAGAATCGACGATGCTTATTCTCTGATTACTTCCCATTATTATCGGTTGAGGAATACAGATAGCCTGAAGGTGGTTGCATATGAATATATGGACTGGTGTCTGAAACATGGTAATGTTAATAATCGCTATACACAGTGGCGCCAGTATATTCAGTTGCTTACCGAGAAGGGGTTGCAGGATGAGGCCATGCGTGAGACAGAACTTCTTCAGAAAGATGCGGATGCGGCCAAGAGTGCTTTCGGAATGGCTTGCAGCGAAATGTGTATCGGATATAATCATCGGGTGTTCAGTAACAACGTCAAGCTCTGTCTCGAATACTATTCTTCCGCACTGAAACATTTTAGCGATGCAGGTTTTTATGAAGATGCCTACGTGGTGTCACTGAATATTATCCAGACTCATCTGGCTAGAGGGGAGTATACCAATGCGATAGAATACTTGAACTGCATGCCGGGACTGATTGAGAAAATGAAGCGTAAGGATATCCCTGTCCGACCAGAGCTTACCATGCGTTATTATCAGTTTCAAGTGATTGCTACGTTGGCATTGAAAGGGAAGAAGGAGGCGCAGCCGTTTATTGCAGAAACGGATAAGTTTTATCACGAAAATATAAATGCTTTTCCCCGTGAAGGATGGTTGGGATATAAAATTCTTTGTGCCCGGACGTTGAATGACAATCAGATGGCACTCAACTATCTGGACTCATTGATGGATTATCATCATTCGGTGGGGAGCTGTTATCCTGCCAATCACCTGTTGAAAGCCCAGTTTATGGAGCAGATGGGACGCTTTGAAGATGCCTGCGAGGTTTATAAATCTTATGCACATATTAATGATTCCATTCGTTCGGCAGAGCTGGACGAGCAATTAAGCAAATATACCGTGCAGTTCGAAGTAGACAAGCTAGAACATGATAAGCTGGAACTGCGGGCGGAGGTCAACCGCAATCTCTTTATAACTTCCGTGATTGTCGGATGCCTGGTGTTGATATTGTTGATTGTTATCACGTTCTACTATATGCGTTCTTTGTCGTTGAACCGGAAACTGGATGCGGCAAATAAGGCCGTTATCAAGGCCAGCCATATGAAAAGCTCTTTTATCCAGCATATCACACATGAAATCCGTACTCCGCTCAATTCGATTATCGGTTTTTCATCCTTGATGGCTGCCGGTGGGCTGACACAGGAAGAGATGGAAGAATATGCCCGTCAGATGGAGAGCAGCAACGCATATCTGCTTGATTTGGTAAATAATGTGATTGATATAGCCGACATGGACTCTCAGACGGATGATATACCGAAGAAGCCAGTGAGTGTAGATGCGTGTTGTCAGGAATGTTTAGGATTGATTCGTCAGAATCTGAAAGAAGGAATCAAGTTGCAATATATGCCTTCTTCCACTCCGGTCGAAGTGTGTACGGTTGAAATCTGGATGAAGCGTGTGCTACTCGGTTTGCTGAACAATGCCAATAAATTCACGGAAACCGGATTTATACGTCTGAGTTATGAAGAAGACAAACCGAATCGTCTGGTACGTTTCATTATCGAAGATTCCGGTCCCGGAATTGAAGAGCACTTTCGGGATGCGATTTTCGAACGCTTTGCAAAGGCGGATACCTTCACTCAGGGCACCGGGCTGGGATTGTCTATTATCCGTCAGATCATGGAATTAGTGGATGGAAATGTCTATCTGGACACCAGCTACGCGGGTGGTGCAAGATTTGTTGTCGAATGGCCTCAATAATAGTTGGAGATAGTATCTGCATCTATTATCTTTGCACCACATTATTTTATGACTCAAGAACATTATGAATCTGAAAAACTATCTTTTCTTATTAGTTCTGCTTCTGGCGGCAGGAGTAAGAGCGCAGGCGCCATCGGGCAATGCATATCCTAAACGTGAGTTTCGTGCTGCATGGATACAGGCTGTCAACGGACAGTTCCGTGGCATACCGACAGAGAAGCTGAAACAGACACTGGTCGGTCAGTTGAACTCTCTTCAGGGAGCGGGTATTAATGCGATCATCTTTCAAGTGCGTCCCGAAGCGGATGCATTGTATGCTTCACAACACGAACCGTGGAGTCGTTTCCTGACAGGAACACAAGGGCAAATGCCTTCCCCGATGTGGGACCCGATGCAATTCATGATCGAAGAATGCCATAAACGGAATATGGAATTCCATGCATGGATCAATCCCTACCGTGTGAAGACTTCATTGAAGAATCAATTGGCACCGACACATATTTATCATGAACATCCGGAATGGTTTGTCACTTATGGTGATCAGATCTATTTTGATCCGGCACTTCCCGAAAGCCGTGAGCATATCTGCAAGATTGTTTCCGATATTGTATCCCGTTACGATGTAGATGCTATTCACATGGACGATTATTTCTATCCTTATCCGATCAAGGGAGTCGATTTCCCGGACAATGCGAGCTTTGCCCGTTACGGAGGCGGTTTCAGCAATAAGGCGGACTGGCGTCGTGGCAACGTAAATATCCTGATCAAGAAACTTCATGAAACGATACGGGGCATCAAACCGTGGGTGAAGTTCGGTATCAGCCCGTTCGGTATTTACCGCAATCAGAAAACAGATCCGTTGGGCAGCAACACAAATGGTTTGCAGAACTATGATGATCTTTATGCCGACGTATTGCTTTGGGCACGTGAAGGATGGATTGATTATAACATTCCTCAGATTTATTGGGAGATAGGACACAAGGCAGCCGATTACGAAACACTGGTTGACTGGTGGGCGAAGCATACGGAAAACCGTCCGTTGTTTATCGGTCAGGCAGTCATGAATACCATTCAGCATGCCGATCCGAAGAACCCTTCTATCAACCAGCTTCCACGAAAGATGGCTTTGCAGCGTTCTTATCAGACTATCGGCGGAAGTTGCCAGTGGTATGCGGCAGCCGTAGTCGAGAACGCTGGAAAATATCGGGATGCCTTGGTACAGGAGTATCATAAATATCCGGCTTTAATTCCGGTATTCGACTTTATGGATGATAAAGCTCCGGGCAAAGTACGTAAGATGAAAAAGGTATGGACAGAAGATGGCTATATACTTTTCTGGACTGCTCCGAAAGCGGAGACTGAAATGGACAAAGCTATTCAGTACGTAGTATACCGTTTCGGTCCCAAAGAAAAGGTGAATCTTGATGATCCGTCACATATCGTAGCTATCACCCGAAATCCTTTCTACAAACTGCCGTATGAAACGGGTAAGACCAAATACCGCTATGTGGTGACGGCTTTAGACCGTATTCATAATGAGTCAAAATCGGTAAGTAAGAAGGTCAAGCTGTAAGGACTGCATGTTCACCTACCACCTCCCCCTGCGGGTACTCCTCCTTCTCGAAGGAGGAGATTTTAAGATACTACTGACTTTTTAGTTAGCCTCTTATTACTTTATTTTAATAAAGCAGTAGTCCTGCAATCCCGCAGGCGATAATCATTAATATCGGATTTGCCTTGTATTTTCTGGTGCCGATAAAGGCTATCAGGAAGATAATGATGCTGATGACAAATGTGTAGGTGTCTTCTGTAGGTGAGCCGAAGTTTTCCACATTCATCAATACCAGTGCGGCGGAAGCTAATAATCCGACAACTGCCGGACGCAATCCTGCAAAAATAGATTCCACTACCGGATGTTTCTGATATTTCAGAAAGAATTTGCTGATTGTCAGCATCAGTATGAAAGAGGGGAAAACAACAGCGAATGTGGCAACAATCGATCCCCATACACTTCCTGTGGACGTAAAACCGACATAAGTAGCCGCATTGATACCGATAGGCCCCGGAGTCATCTGACTGATGGCAACAATGTCTGTGAATTCTTGCGAAGTCACCCACCCATAACGGGTTACTACTTCACCTTGTATCATCGAAAGCATGGCGTAACCTCCGCCAAAACCGAAAAGTCCGATTTTAAAGAACGTATAAAATAACTGAAGATAAATCATCTCTTTTTAATTTAGAATTATGAATCTTGAATCATAGCCTTGGGTGTTCACTCTCCACTTTTTTAAATTTTCCCCATAGGAAACCTCCTACACCGGCAGCAATGATAATCCATATCGGGGAGAAGCCCAATAGCCAGATCAATAATGCCGATACGACGGGGATCCATAAGTTGTACCGGTTGATTTTGGCCGACCGTCCCATGGTGAAAGTCGGTGCGGCGATCAATGCCACCACGGCGGGTCGTATTCCTTTAAATATGCGTTCCACAATCGGATTGTCCTTGAAAGAATGGAAAAAGAGCGCGATGGCCAGAATGATAATAAATGAGGGGAGTATAGTCCCCAGTGCTGTGACAATACTTCCCCGAATGCCACGCAGCTTATATCCTATAAAGATAGAGATATTCACTGCCAGAATACCCGGAGCGGACTGAGAGATAGCCAGCAGGTCGATAAAGTCTTCCTGTGCGATCCATTTTCGTTTGGTTACGATTTCATTCTCAATAAGTGGAACCATTGCATAGCCTCCGCCAATGGTGAAAGCGCCTATTTTAAAAAAGATTCCAAATGATTCGAGGTAAATGTTCATTCTTCTTTTTCTCCTCCTTCCTTATCGGACTTGTTTTCTTTTCCAGCCTTGCCCTCCTTGTGGGGCTTGCCTTCTTTTCCATATTGGCTGGGGCTTACGTTGAAGTGCTTCTTGAATACTTCACGGAAGTACTTCGCATCACTAAATCCTGTCATTTCTGCTATTTCTGTTATACTGTGTGTACCTTCTTTCAGCAACTTCACCGAACGTTTCAGGCGGATCAGGCGGATGTAATCGCCCGGAGCCTGATCGGTCAATGCCCTGAGTTTGTTGTAGAAGCTGGTACGGCTCATTCCCATCAGATTGCAAAGCACATCTACTGTAAGAGCCGGATTGTCTATATTATCTTCTATATTCTTCCGTACATTGGCGATAAACTTCCAGTCGATATCCTGCGAGCAGTTGATGCATTCGTCTTCATGATCATCCTCATCGTCCATATCCAGACTCCCGTATTTGCTTCGCAAAAGGGCGCGGTTGATCAACAGATTGGAGACGGTAGCTTTTAATATTCCAATATTAAATGGCTTGACAATATACTCGTCAGCACCAATCTGAAGGCCGGACAATATGTCTTTTTCATTATTAAGAGCTGTTAGCAGGATAACAGGAATATGCGACGTCTCGATATTATTTTTGATGGCGTCACACAATTCATCCCCTCTCATTTCCGGCATCATAATGTCCGAGATAACCAGTTCCGGTTTGTATTCCGGAATGATGGTCAGTGCTTCTTTGCCGTTGCAGCAGTTCTGTACCGTATATTCTTCTGCCAGTGTCTGTGACAGATAGTTGCGCAGTTCATCATTATCTTCTACGATTAGGATTCGCTGATGATTCGGATTCTGTTCCTTATGCACATTCTCATAGATGCTGGCAGGCACATTGGTTGTACTTGTTATCTCTTGCCGGCGTTTGCTTGGTGTGGCAAGGTGTGCTTTATGGAAGCGTTTGCTGTCTTTTGGGAAAGATATCTTAATCACCGATCCCTGATTCTCCACGCTCGACAGGTTGATTTTGCCCTTGTGTAACCGGACAAGTTTCCATACCAGCATCAAACCGATACCGCTTCCCGTCACTTTCGAATTGATGGCATTGCTGCCACGGAAATGAAGCTTGAACAGTTTCTTTTGCTCGCTGGCTGGAATACCGATTCCGGTATCCTTCACTTCCACGCTCCACGAATCATTGTTCTCTGATACGAAAATCTGCACATTACCATTTTCCGGCGTGTATTTTAATGCGTTCGATATTATATTCTTCAGAATAGATTCCATCTTTTCCTTGTCAAACCATACATTCATATACCGGAAATTGCTTTCGTACGTAAAGTTGATATGCTTGATATTGGCATAAGGCTGAAATGCATTGAATATTTCTGTCATGAACGTGTTTAGCTCATGCTCCGAAATGTATAATTCCGAAGAATAAACATCTGCTCTCTCAAAGTTGATAAGATTCGTTGTCAGACGCAACAAGGCATTTACATTGCGTATGGCAGTGTTCATGTTGGCTATGCCTTCCTTGCTCAGAGCTTCTTTTTCGCGCAAATCTTCCAGAGGAGCTTTAATCAATGTCAACGGGGTGCGTATATCGTGTGCCGTATTGATGAAGAAGTGTATTTTTTCATCGGAAACCTTCCGCTGTTTTTTCAGAATAAGAACCCGCAGGATGATAACAGCAATGAGGGAAATCAGGATTGCATACAATATCATTGCCCAGGGAGTGAGCCAGAAAGGTTGGGCAATGATAATATCAATGCTTCTTTCTTCAAGCATCACCCGTTGGTCTTCGTTGGAGATGGCACGCACACGCAATACATATTTTCCCGGAGCGAGGTTGGTATAACGGATTGTACTTTCATTGCCGGGTTTGCTCCACTCTTCGTAAAATCCTTCCAGCTTCCATGAATAAAGAACATTGGAAGGATAATCATAGTTGATGGAAGAAACCATCAGTGAAAAGATATTCTGATTATATTTTAGTCTTAATTCTTTGGTTTCGTTGATATCTTTTTCCAGTGGTGAATTCTTGTCTCCCGGATATACCGTCTGATAAAACAGTTTGAAATCACTGAAGATCATCTTGGAAGAGTACGTCCTGGGGAGCTTCATGTCTTTATTGAACTCTATGGCACCGTCCGAGCTACCGAAGATAAAATTGTTATTTCTGCGCAGGGTACCGGACAACGCATTGAAGTGCGTAGTCATCAGTCCCATTTCCTTTGTCCAGTTGTAGAAGGTTTTTTGTTTGGGATAGAAGCTGGTGAGTCCGTTCTCCGTACTTAATAGAATTTCATTGTCTTCATCCGATAATATCGTGTAGATATTGTTGGATATCATGGCACAGTTTCCTGTATAATAATGGGTAAACAACTTTGTCTGGGGATCATAAATCAGTACTCCCGATCCGCTGGTACCTATATACAGTGAGCCTTGTTTGGTCTGATACAGGGAGTAGACATAGGTAGATTCTACCGGCAGTTGGATGCGTTCATATTTCCCGGATTCTATATCCAGAAGAAACAGGCCTGTTGCCGTACCTATCCACATACTTTTGTCATCCTTTTCGATGATGGCGGTAACGGAATGCAGTCCGTGGTAGAGCCGTATGTCTTTGGTTTGTACGTTGATTCGCTTCAGGTTATAATATCCTCCGCTCCATACATAACCGCGTGAGTCTTTGCGTATGTCACGTATGTATTTATCCGGACGTATACTTTCATGAGCATACGAAGCGGGTGTAAAATAAGTTGTTTTCGACGTGCGTTTATCTATCTGATAAAGTCCCGAGAAATATCCGCCTGCCCAAATAATGCCGGGAGATACTTCACATAAGGTTGTAAATATATGATTTTTGCTGTTCTGTACATTCTCAAAGGTGCTCAGAAACGAGCGCCATTTTCCGGTTTTTGAGTCTTGCAGGCTAATTCCGTTGTTGGTGCCATACCATAAGTCTCCCTCGCTGTCTTCTATGATAGAGTTCACCTGGTCGTTAATCAGCGACTGCTTATTACCGACAGAATGTTTGATCCATTTATAACTCGGATAACGATTGTTCTGAATGGTAATTCCTATCGGATAGTTTGCCATCCATATCCGTTCTTCGTCGTCTATGTAAATGTCGTTAATGCTGTTGCCGTTCATGCCATTGTAGCTGTTGTAGTCTGCTACGATAAAAGGTACGGTCTGGTACGTATCGACATTCATCTTATAGATACCTCCGCCATCGGTAGCAATCAGCAGTTCTTTGGCATTCAGTGGTTTGATGCGTGATATACTTACGTCTTTCAGGCTGACTTCCGGTTGTGTGATGGTTTTTGTGTTCATGTCGTAAACCATGACGCCCCGTTCGAAGGCACCGATGAACAGTTTGCGGATTTTGGGGTCGAAGTGTAAATCGTTAACTTGAATATTGACGTTGTCTAGCTTGTCGCAGGGGAGAAGTTGCAGTGTGTTGTTTTTCAGTTGGGCATGATGAATACCCATCTCCGTCCCGATAAAATAGTGGGATTCGTCGATTTGTTCGATGTCGTTTATAGCTTCGCTGAGGCAGTTTTTAACATGAGTAACCTCTTCCGTCCGGGTGTTGTAAAGGAAGATCGTTTCTTCGTTGCACAGCCAGATATGATTGTTATGATCGATCCAGCTGAAAGTAATGGGAGCCGGTAAATCCTTAAAGTCTTCTATCGGCAACTTGTAGACGAGTTCGAAAGTGTCATGAATACGGTCATACCGGAAAATCTTGCCTTTCTTACCGATTTCCCATAGCGTTCCTTCCGGATCGATATATAACCAATTCAGATTTAACAGCGAGTTGAGTTCTTTGTCGCCGTCCATTAATTTATACCGTTTAAACTCTTTGCCGTTGTACCGGTCGATTCCCTCGTGCGTAAGGAACCACATATATCCAACATTGTCTTTTTGAATGTAGTACACTCTCCGGTTGCTTAACCCGTCTTCCACTCCTAGATACTGATAGGTCTGGGCGACACAGGTCAGAGGAAACAATAATAATAAAAAAAGCCATTTTTTCATACAAATAGGACTTTTATGGGTTATTGAATCTTTAGTGAGGGGGAAAGTTTGACAAAATTAAGAAGATTTTTCGACACTACAAAATTTTAGGTTAAGATAACGGTGCTCTCAAAGTGAAGTATACAGGAGCTTTCGCAGCTATTTGTATATCCTGTTTATTTAGGGAAATTAAGTTGTAATATGCAGACTTTGGGTATGGAAAAGGAGTTAAAACAAGAGGCTGTTACTTTATAACAAATAACAGCCTCCGTTTCAATGATAGAAAGATATCTTATTTAGTCTTCTCTTCTACCCATTTGCGGGCGTTGACAAATGCTTCTATCCATGGAGTAATCTGATCGCTGTTCTTACGGTCAGCAGGATAGCAGCCATTCTGCCACGGGAAGATAGCACGTTCGAGGTGAGGCATCATTGCCAGATGGCGGCCGTCGGCGCTGGCAAGACCTGCGATAGAATAATCGGAACCGTTCGGGTTGCCGGGGTATTCATCGTAGCTGTATTTTGCCACTACGTTGTATTGGTCTTCATCGTAAGGCAGAGAGAATTTACCTTCTCCGTGAGCCACCCAGATACCCAGTTTGCTGCCGCTCAATGAGCCGAACATTACACTGCGGTTGGTCGGGATTGTCAAGCCTACATAAGTCGATTCGAATTTATGTGAGTCGTTGTGCAGCATCTTGCCTTTCTTTTCGTGTTCCGGATTGATAAGTCCCAGTTCCATCATCAGCTGGCAACCGTTGCAGATACCCAGTGAAAGCGTATCTTCACGTGCGTAGAACTTCTCAAGTGCCTCTTTGGCTTTAGGGTTGAACAAGAAACCTCCTGCCCATCCTTTGGCCGAACCGAGTACGTCGGAGTTGGAGAATCCACCGCAGTAAACAATCATGTTTACATCTTCCAGTGTTTCGCGTCCGCTGATCAGGTCGGTCATCGTCACGTCTTTCACGTCGAAGCCGGCAAGATAGAGTGAGTAAGCCATTTCGCGTTCGCCGTTCGTTCCTTTCTCGCGGATGATGGCAGCGCGGACACCGCTCGGAGTACGACGGTCCGGAGTGATACCATACTGAGAGAGTTTACCTTTGAATCCGGGCATGAAAGCGAATTCAACCGGTTGCATCTTGTAGTTTTCGAAACGTTTCTTTGCGCAGCCGTTCATAGACTGTTTGCGGTCGAGCAGGTAAGAAGAAGAATACCATACGTCACGCATGTAGTCAACACCGAACTGATAAGTAGCGTCGCCCTTCGATACCAGGATATGACGTTCGTCGGTCGGTTTACCCAGTTTCACGAATCCTACGCCTGCATCTTCCAGAATCTTTTTCACTTCTTCTTTATGCTTGTCGCTGATCTGGATCACGATACCCGGATTTTCTGCAAACAGAATCTTGATGATATCTTGTTCCTTCATCTTGTCGAGGCTGATTTCCATACCGCCTTCAACGTTGGCGAAGCACATTTCCAGTAATGTAGTGATCAGACCACCTGCTGAAATATCGTGTCCTGCCAGGATCAGTCCCTTGTTCACCAGTTCCTGTACGGCAAGGAAAGCATCGCGGAAGTATTCGGCATCCTGTACGCAGGGTACGTCGTCGCCAACTTTACCCAGAGACTGTGCAAAAGCGGAACCTCCGAGTTTCAGTTCGTCGAAGCTGAAATCGATATGATAGAGTGTTGTCTTTTCGTTGTTCACCAATACCGGAGATACGACTTTCTTCACGTCGGATACTTCGCCGCCGGCAGATACGATCACTGTTCCCGGAGAAATCACTTTCTCGCCGTTCGGATATTTCTGTGTCATGGACAAAGAGTCTTTTCCGGTAGGAACATTGATTTGCAGAGCGCAGCAGAAGTCGCTCAATGCTTTCACGGCAGTGTAAAGACGGGCGTCTTCACCTTCCTGTGAGCGGCACGGCCACATCCAGTTGGCAGACAGGGAAATGCTGTCCATGCCTTCTGCCATCGGAGCCCAGACAAGGTTTGTCAGTGCTTCGGATACCGAAAGGATAGAGCCGGCAGCCGGATCAGCCAGTGCGGCTTGCGGAGCGTGACCGATAGAAGTGGCGATACCTTTTTCACCACGATAGTCAAGTGCTACGACACCACAGTCGCTCAACGGCAACTGAAGTTCGCCCTGGCATTGCTGGCGGGCTACTTTACCCGTTACGGAGCGGTCTACCTTATTTGTCAGCCAGTCCTTACAAGCTACGGCTTCGAGTTGCAGCACATTGGTCAGGTATTCATGTAATTTCGGCAATTCGTATTCCGGCATTTCATAATGACGTTCTACGGTCTTGTCGATCATATAAGTCTTCGGAGATGAACCGAACATCTGCTCAACGGCCAGGTCGAACGGACGTACACCGTCTGCCTGCTGGAAAGAGAAGCGGTGATCGCCGGTTGTTTCACCTACTACGTACATCGGAGCGCGTTCGCGTTCGGCAATCTTACGTACATGTTCGATGGCTTCTTCTTTGATCAGAAGTCCCATACGTTCCTGACTTTCGTTGGCGATGATTTCTTTAGCGGACAATGTCTTGTCGCCGATCGGAAGTTTGCTCATGTCGATCAGACCGCCACATTCTTCCACCAATTCCGACAGACAGTTTACGTGACCTGCCGAACCGTGGTCGTGGATAGAAACGACCGGATTCACATCTTCCTCGCAGAGTGCGCGTACTACGTTGTTGGCACGTTTCTGCATTTCGGCGTTGGCACGTTGTACGGCATTCAGTTCAATACCGCTGCTGTAACGACCGGTATCTACAGAAGATACGGAACCGCCACCCAGTCCGATACGGTAATTGTCGCCACCGATGACGACTACTTTGTTTCCTGCTTCCGGAGTACCTTTGAGGCAGTCGCGTTGTGTGCCGTAGCCTACACCGCCCGCAAGCATGATAACTTTGTCGTAGCCATAAACTTCGTTGTTTTCCGTGTGTTCGAAAGTCAGTACCGAGCCGCAGATCAGCGGTTGGCCGAACTTGTTACCGAAGTCGGAAGCACCGTTGGATGCCTTGATCAGAATCTGTTCCGGAGTCTGGTACAGCCATTTGCGTACCGGAAGAATATCTTCCCATTCGCGGCCTTCGTCCGTGCGGGGATAAGAAGTCATGTAGACAGCAGTACCTGCGATCGGCCATGAGCCCTTGCCACCACCCATACGGTCGCGGATTTCACCGCCTGTACCGGTAGATGCGCCGTTGAACGGTTCTACAGTCGTCGGGAAGTTATGAGTTTCTGCTTTCAGTGAGATGACGCTTTTGATGTCTTTCACCTGGAAGAAGTCAGGTTTTGAGTGATCTGCCGGAGCAAACTGTTCAACTACCGGACCTTCGGCGAAGGCTACGTTGTCTTTATAAGCAGAGATGATTTTATTCGGATTCTCCTGTGTGGTCTTTTTGATCATCTGGAACAGAGACGATTCCTGTTCTACACCGTCGATGATGAATGTTCCACCGAATATTTTGTGGCGACAGTGTTCGGAGTTGATCTGTGCGAAACCGAAAACTTCGGAGTCAGTCAACTTGCGTCCCAGATCGTTTTCTACCTTTTTCAGATAGTCCATTTCTTCTTTCGAGAGTGCGAGGCCTTCTTTCTCGTTGTAGGCTTCGAGGTCTTCGATGGATACGATAGGTTCCGGTTGGCGGTTGGTGGTGAATACGTTTTGGTCGAGTCCTTTGTACATGCGTTGCAGCATCGGGTCGTAGTCGGCATTTTCATCTTTTACCGGAAAATATTCCTCGATGCGGAGAATGTCTTCAAGTCCCATGTTTTGGGTGATTTCTACTGCGTTTGTACTCCAAGGGGTAATCATTTCGCGGCGTGGGCCGACGAAACAGCCTTTCAGGTTTTCTTCACTTTCCGTCACGGCTTCTCCAAAAAGCCAGCAGAGTTTATTACTTTCGTCCGGGGTGAGCTGATGATTGCTCTCTACGGCAATCACGCTCTTGGAAGGGGTTCTGAAAAAAAGAATCATGTTTATTTTTTGATTTTACGATTTTTCTGTGGCGCAAAGATAAGCAATTTTGGTGTATATAGTGACTCTTGTGTGGAAAAAACGTTAATATCCTATCCTCTTCTCATAAAAAAGTGCGATATTTGCGGCATGATTCAGATTGAAACAATATTCGATATAATAGTGAAAGGCTTTATTATAGGCGTTGTTGTGTCCGCACCTCTCGGACCGGTGGGGGTTCTCTGCATTCAGAGGACGCTGAATAAAGGGCGCTGGTATGGATTTGTGACAGGGCTTGGAGCCTCATTAAGCGACATAGCTTATGCTCTGTTGACAGGTTATGGTATGAGCTTTGTGTTCGATTATATCAATAAGAATATTTTTTATCTGCAGTTGCTGGGCAGCATCATGCTGCTGCTTTTCGGAATCTATACCTTTCGCAGCAATCCGGTACAATCCATCCGTCCGGCATCGTCCAACAAAGGTTCTTACTTTCACAATTTCATTACCGCATTCTTTGTCACGCTCTCCAATCCCCTGATTATATTCCTGTTTATCGGACTATTTGCCCGTTTTGCCTTTGTGCAGCCCGGTGTCGTGGTGTTCGAAGAAATTACGGGATATCTTGCCATTGCTTCGGGGGCGCTGGTGTGGTGGCTCGGAATCACTTATTTTGTGAATAAAGTGCGCACTAAGTTTAACTTACGGGGCATCTGGATACTGAACCGTGTGATTGGCAGCATTGTGATGCTGGTGTCAGTGGCGGGATTAATCTATACGTTGCTGGGAGAGTCACTTTATTAAGAAGAAAACTTATGAATCAGATAGCCAGACAGCTTAAAGAGAAAAACATTGCCGAGTACCTTATATATATGTGGCAAGAAGAAGACCTGATCCGCGCCAATCATGGCGAACTGGAGGAGATCGAGGCGAATGTGATCGCCCGTTATCCGGAAGATCAGCGTCCTGCCCTGCGAGAGTGGTACGGCAACCTGATCACTATGATGAATGAGGAGGGGGTACGTGAAAAAGGTCATTTGCAGATTAACAGGAACATCATCATCAAACTGACAGAACTTCATAATGCGTTGACTTCTTCTCCCAAATTTCCTTTCTACAGTGCCGCTTATTTCAAAGCGTTGCCGTTTATTGTAGAATTGCGGAATAAGAATGGCAAAAAAGAAGAACCGGAACTGGAGACTTGTTTCGAAGCACTCTATGGATTGTTCCTGCTTCGCTTGCAGAAAAAGCCTGTCAGTGAGGGGACTATGAAGGCGGTAGAAGCTATCAGCAGCTTTCTTTCCATGTTGGCAAACTATTACGATAAAGACCTGAAAGGGGAATTAAAACTTGATGAATAAATGAGAATTTTAGTGACGGGTGCCAATGGTCAGCTTGGCAATGAAATGCAAGTTCTTGCAAAAGAGAATCCGCAACATACGTATTATTTCACAGATGTGCAGGAGCTGGACATCTGTAATAAGGACGCTGTTTGGGCATATATTGCTGAAAAGCGGATTGAGCTTATTGTTAATTGTGCGGCATATACAGCAGTAGATAAAGCGGAAGATGATTCGGAACTGGCTTACAAGCTGAACAGTGAAGCTCCTAAAACGCTGGCATGTGCAGCGCAGTTTAATGGTGCGGCGATGATTCAGGTGTCTACCGACTATGTTTTTGACGGCACCGCTCATATTCCTTATACAGAAGAATGCGATCCATGTCCGAATTCGGTATATGGAACAACGAAACTTGAAGGAGAATATGAGGTACTGAATCATTGCGAAAAGTCAGTCGTTATCCGTACCGCATGGCTTTATTCCACTTTTGGCAACAACTTCGTGAAGACGATGATCCGTCTGGGCAAAGAGCGTGATAGTTTGGGAGTCATTTTCGATCAGGTAGGAACTCCTACTTACGCCAATGACCTGGCACAGGCCATCTTTGCTATTATTAATAAAGGCATCGTTCGTGGAGTCTATCATTTCAGCAACGAAGGAGTCTGCTCCTGGTATGACTTTACGGTAGCTATTCATCGTCTGGCAGGAATCACCTCATGCAAAGTGAAACCTCTGCATACGTCGGAATATCCTACAAGAGCGAACCGCCCTGCATATTCCGTACTCGATAAAACAAAAATAAAAACAACGTTCGGCATCGAAATACCTCATTGGGAGGAAAGCCTGAAAAGATGCATCGATACCTTATAATAAATATGGCAGATAATACAGAAATACAGAGACGGCGAACATTCGCCATTATTGCGCATCCGGATGCCGGTAAGACATCATTGACGGAGAAGTTATTGCTTTTCGGTGGTCAGATTCAGGTGGCAGGTGCGGTCAAGAGTAATAAAATCAAGAAAACGGCTACTTCCGACTGGATGGAGATTGAGAAACAGCGTGGTATCTCAGTGACAACTTCCGTAATGGAATTTGACTATCGGGACTACAAGATCAATATTCTCGATACTCCGGGTCACCAGGACTTTGCCGAAGACACATATCGTACGCTGACTGCAGTAGACAGTGTTATCATTGTAGTAGACGGAGCGAAAGGTGTGGAAACACAAACCCGTAAACTGATGGAAGTGTGCCGTATGAGAAAAACTCCGGTTATTATTTTTGTCAATAAAATGGACCGTGAGGGCAAGGACCCGTTTGACTTGCTGGACGAGCTGGAAGAAGAACTGATGATTCAGGTCCGCCCGTTGTCATGGCCTATCGAACAGGGAGCCCGCTTCAAAGGAGTATATAATATTTATGAGAAGAAACTGGACTTGTACCAACCTTCCAAACAAGTGGTGACGGAGAAGGTAGAAGTCGACATACATACGGAAGAACTGGATAAGCAGATCGGTAAGCCGCTGGCAGACAAGCTGCGTGGCGATCTGGAACTGATCGAAGGAGTTTATCCGGAACTGGATGTGGAATCTTATCTGGCAGGAGATTGCGCGCCTGTATTCTTTGGCTCTGCCTTGAATAATTTTGGTGTACAGGAATTGTTGAACTGCTTTGTGGAGATTGCTCCCAGTCCTCGTCCTGTACAGGCAGAAGAGCGTGAAGTGAAACCGGATGAGCCGAAATTCACCGGATTCATCTTTAAGATTACCGCCAATATCGACCCGAATCATCGTTCGTGTGTAGCATTCTGCAAGATATGTTCGGGCAAATTTGTACGTAATGCACCCTATCAGCACGTCCGTCATGGCAAGACCATGCGTTTCTCATCGCCCACCCAGTTTATGGCACAGCGGAAAACGACCATTGACGAAGCCTATGCAGGAGATATCATCGGTTTGCCGGACAACGGAACTTTCAAGATCGGTGATACGCTGACGGAAGGAGAACTGCTCCATTTCCGCGGCTTACCCAGCTTCTCGCCGGAGATGTTCAAGTATATCGAAAATGCCGATCCGATGAAGCAGAAACAGCTGGCAAAGGGTATCGACCAGTTGATGGACGAAGGTGTGGCACAGTTGTTTGTCAATCAGTTCAACGGCCGCAAGATTATTGGTACGGTCGGACAGTTGCAGTTTGAGGTTATCCAGTATCGTCTGCTGAACGAGTACAATGCTTCTTGCCGTTGGGAACCGGTAAGTTTGTACAAGGCTTGTTGGGTAGAAAGCGATGATCCTGCTGAGCTGGAAGCTTTCAAGAAACGTAAATACCAATATATGGCGAAAGACAGGGAAGGACGTGACGTATTCCTTGCCGATTCAGGTTATGTGCTTCAGATGGCACAAATGGACTTCAAGCACATTAAATTCCACTTCACAAGTGAATTTTAGTCTGCTTGGTGGAATTTAACAAAAATAATTGGTAAAAGGGGAAGAATTATGTTACCTGTAAATAAGGGAAGGAGAAATGAATACAACATTTTGGGAGAAAATCCAGCAGGGGGATGAAGAAGCATTCCGGCAACTCTACAATGAATATTCGGATTTACTTTACGGATATGGGATGAAGATTGCCGGTGATGATGATCTGGTAACTGAATCCATTCAGTCTTTGTTCGTTTATCTGTATGAGAAGAGGCAGAGTTGTTCCGAGCCTCAGTCCATATCCGCTTACCTGTGTGTGGCGCTGAAACGCATGCTGCTGAATGAGTTGAAGAAAACTGCTAATGGCGTATTCACATCATTGGACGAAGTTAATTCAAGCGAATATAGATTCGATTTGGAGATAGACATAGAAACAGCGATTGTCCGTTCCGAACTTGAAAGAGAGCAGTTAGAAGTTCTGCAGAAAGAAATAAATGGCTTGACAAAGCAGCAGAGAGAGGTATTATACTTGAAGTATTATAAAAAACTGAATTCGGACGAAATAGCCGAAGTGATGGGACTGACTTCCCGTACTGTTTATAATACTACCCACATGGCAATATCCAGACTGAGAGAGCGATTGAGCAAATCATTCCTGTTGACTGTAGCTGCTAATTTATGGATTTTTAATTGAGGTGAGGATATGGAGAATAGGAAAGAACTTCTGGAACAATATATGGAAGACGGCAAACTTCCTCTGAAAGGTGAGTTGTTTGCACGGAAGTCTGTAGTTGGTGGGAAGTTAGAAGAATTTCGTGAAGAAAAACGTGCGGATGCATTAACAAGCAGACCGAACGCTGCAGGAAGACAGAAACTGATTGTTCTTAGGAGCAGTTGTATCTACTGGAGAGTAGCGGCCCTGTTTATCCTGCTTTTCGGAATAGGCGGTTATTACTATCTGTCGGAAGAGAAGATTACGTCTGAAGCAGTAGCTGTCGATTACAAGCTACCGGATGGCAGTTCTGTGAAGCTGATGCAAAACTCAACTTTGTCTTATAATAAAGTGAGTTGGCTTTGGGGGCGTAAACTGAATCTGCTCGGATCGGCCTTTTTTGACGTGACTCCGGGTAAAACATTTACTGTACGAACGGAAGCCGGAGATGTTACGGTGTTAGGTACAAAATTCTTGGTCGAGCAGGAAGGAAAAACGATCACTGTCAATTGTGAAGAGGGAACAGTGAAGGTAGAGACACCAATCGGCGAACAGACATTGAATGCCGGTGAAAGTGTACGCTGTGATGAGAATAAGATTGGTCCTGTTCAGGAAAAGGAAGAACTGCCCGAAGTACTCGGTTATGAAGATGATCCGCTGGTCAATGTAGTAGCAGATATTCAGCATATCTTTGATGTGGAAGTGGTAGGGTGTGAAAAATATAATGAACTGTACTATAACGGAACCATCCTGACGAGAGATCTGCACGAAACATTGAAAAAAGTATTTGGTTCTTTGGGAATCAATTATCAGTTGAGCGGGCAGAAAGTCATATTAGAATAGACGGGAACAGAAGTCCACACCGTAAAAAAGAGAAATTATCCTTGATATAAAGCAGGAAGTGAAATATTTCTGCAATTAAAAAACGCCTCTCAGAGTGCTCTGGAAGGCGTTTTTTAATTAAATCTATTTTTTCTTCTATTTTTCTTGGTAAAAAAGGAAAGAAAGCTCCTCTTATAAATATAAGGAACTATTTATAAACAGACAATAGATAACAGGTGGATGAACTGTCCATGGCTAGACAGAATTTTAAGGGGAGTAAATTAATAATTAGGTAGAGAATTAGATTGCTTAAGAGAAGAAGTCTCTTGAAAAGAACGAAGAATGATGCCAATTGCTGTTTTAAAAGAAAGCAATAGCGAACGAATTGGCAATTAGTAAGTGAGTTTAATTTTATTGTTTTCCAAATGTGAGAGAAAATTGAAAGGTTTTCTCTCACATTTTTTATGGGGTTACGGATTCGTGAGCATCAGCTTTTTAGTAATTTTAATATAGTCAAACAAGATAAAACTAAGATATCGTGTTTATTCATCTTACTTTGTAGGTTGTAATAAAACTAGTGATGTAAATAATGAATAAAAATGGATTTAGTCGATGTGCCGATATCTATATCGGCCGTTTGCGAGAGGAGGGCCGCTATTCTACAGCGCACGTCTATCAGAACGCCCTTCTTTCTTTTAGCAAGTTTTGTGGTGTCCATAGTGTGTCTTTCCGTCAAGTCACCCGTGATCGTCTTCGCCGTTACGAACAGCACCTTTATGAATGTGGTCTGAAGCCCAATACGATTTCCACGTATATGCGTATGCTTCGGAGTATCTATAATCGGGGTGTGGAAGCCGGCAGTGCTCCTTATGTCCACCGCCTGTTTCATGAGGTCTATACGGGGGTGGACGTGCGTCAGAAAAGGGCGCTTCCTGTCGTCGCTCTTCGCAGGCTTCTTTATGAAGATCCCCAGTCTGATCGTCTCCGCCGTACCCAGGCTATTGCCGCTCTGATGTTCCAGTTCTGCGGGATGTCTTTCGCCGATCTGACGCATCTGGAGAAATCCGCTCTTGACAGCAATGTGCTGCGCTACAATCGTGTCAAGACGAAGACTCCCATGAGCGTTGAGGTTCTGGACAGCGCAAAGGAGATGCTCGACCAGCTCCGGAACCGACAGTCTCCCCGTCCCGGTTGTCCCGACTACCTTTTCAGCATTCTTCAAGGTGATAAGAAGAGGAAGGATGAGAGAGCCTACCGTGAATACCAGTCCGCTCTCCGAAGATTCAACTACTGCCTGAAGTCTCTGGCAAAGCGGCTGCGTCTCAACTTCCCCGTCACTTCCTACACGCTTCGTCATTCATGGGCTACTACTGCCAAGTACCGTGGTGTCCCTATTGAGATGATCAGCGAGTCGCTTGGTCATAAGTCCATCAAGACTACGCAGATTTATCTGAAAGGCTTTGAACTGAAAGAGCGTACGGAGGTGAACCGGATGAATTTGTCTTACGTAAAGCGGTGCGGAGTAGGTCAGTGTATCTGATTTAGAAGCTTGATATACAGTGTTTATCGGTGTGCGTTACTTCTTAGGTAACGGAATGATTCATGGCGCAAAGATGGACATATTTATGAAAATACGCAAACAAAAATGAAATTAATTTCGGAAAATGAATCAAATGCAGGCATAACAGGCGGAAAATGACAATATCCGTGTTATGTCTTTTTTTTATTCCAATTCATGAAAAACACCTTCACTTCTGCTTTATTTCCTGAATACCAGTCCTCTTCTGATGTTTTCGTTGAAAAAAGTTCCCTTTTCTGCTTGCCCTATGCTTGTTCGTTACCTAAGAAGTAACGGATAAACATGGGGTAAAAAAATATGATTTTAAGAAAAAAGAAATCACTAAATGCTGGGCCTATTAATGGGACAGGGGAAGGCGTAGCACACTCAAAACGCTGGTATGTTGCTTTGGTTCGGATGCACCATGAAAAGAAGGTTTCCGAGCATCTGGACAAGATGGGTATCGAGAATTTCGTTCCCGTTCAACAGGAATTCCACCAATGGAGCGACCGTCGCAAGCTGGTCACCTCCGTCTTGCTTCCTATGATGGTCTTCGTACACGTTGACCCTAAGGAACGCATGGAAGTCCTGAGTTTTTCTACTGTCAGCCGTTACATGGTGATGCGCGGCGAGAGTAGTCCTGCTGTAATTCCTGACGAGCAGATGGCTCGTTTCCGTTTCATGCTTGATTATTCGGAAGAATCGATAAGCATGAACAGTTCTCCTTTGGCTCGTGGCGAAAAGGTTCGCGTGATCAAAGGTCCGTTGACGGGTCTTGTTGGCGAACTGGTCAATGTGGATGGTAAAAGTAAGATTGCTGTTCGCTTGAATATGCTGGGATGCGCCTGTGTTGATATGCCTGTCGGTTATGTAGAGCCGATTATGGCGGCTGTTTAGGCCAAGGGATATGGATGCTATTATTTTACAAGAAAACATAGAGGGTTTATTAAGTTTGGTACGTATGCTGCTTCCTGATGGGGGGAGTGCAGGCTGCGTGTATTTGGATGATCTTTCAGCATTACAACGATCCATCCACGAAAAGATAAACGATTTATATTCTCAACGGGGGGAGACACCGGAACAGGATGCTACCCTGTGTTTGGCCATCCTTCAGGGATATAATGTGTCGATGTACGCCAATCCGGAAGACGAAGAAAGAAAACAGGCTGTTTTGACCCGTTCTCTGTCTCTTCTCGATGTTCTTCCCCCTTCTCTTCTTAAGCAACAGTTATCTGCCGTCTGTCATGGGATGCAGGAACTGTGTGAAATCAACTGAAACTTTTTTATTTGTCAATGAAAATACAACGACTTTTTAGCATTCTACTATTTTGTTTGATGCTGGGAAGTGGCTCGCTTATGGCTCAGTCCATGAGTGACTCACAGGTACTGGAATATGTAAAAGACGGCATCCGCCAAGGCAAGGAACAGAAGCAGCTTGCTTCCGAACTAGCCCGTAAGGGTGTAACCAAAGAACAGGCAATGCGTGTGAAGCAGCTATACGAGCAGCAGAACAATGTAAACACCTCGAAATCAACGGGCACGGACATCAACGAATCCCGCCTTCGTGAAGAGACTAAGGAGAATACTTCTGATATGCTGGAGGATCATCCGACTACTCAGGACCTTGCCCGTGGCGATCAGGTCTTCGGGCGCAACATCTTCAATACCCGTAACCTGACATTTGAACCCAGTGTTAATCTGGCCACTCCTACCAATTACCGTCTTGGTCCCGGTGATGAAGTCATCATTGATATCTGGGGTGCGAGCCAGAACACGATCCGCCAGCAAATCTCTCCTGAAGGTACTATCAACATTCAGAAGATCGGCCCTGTCAACCTTAGCGGTATGACAGTCTCTGCCGCCAATGACTATCTGAAGAACGCCCTGAATAAAATATATAACGGTCTGAATAATACTACCGATCCTACTTCCGACATCCGTCTGACGTTAGGTAATATCCGTACTATCCAGATCAATGTGATGGGAGAAGTCGTGCAGCCGGGTACCTACGCCCTTTCTTCCTTCTCTACCGTCTTCCATGCGC
>OWHU01000560.1_pt1 | contig 21545 bp, 18 predicted proteins | sample 1732671 | NCBI WGS metagenome assembly OWHU01 (sample SAMN05065740, study PRJEB22554) | human gut metagenome | biome: ENVO:2100002; feature: ENVO:00000062; material: ENVO:00002003 | host: Homo sapiens | place: USA
AGATGAGCGCTAGTCTCGTGGGCTCGGAGATGTGTATAAGAGACAGACATTATATCACTATCGCCTATTATTTACAACAAAATATTATCATAAAACGGCGCTTATTTGAATATAAATATAACTACAAGACTATCGAAAAGAGTGAAACAAATGGAATTTTATCCGGAGGGTTGCCGCAAGAGCCTTGCAAAAACCTTTGAAAGCGTTGAAGAAATAAAAAACGCTATGATGAAAAACGAAATAATCGAGGGCAAGGTACTGCTTTGCGACAGGGAGCATAATTTACATATTGACTTAGGCGCAATAAGAGGCATCATTCAACGAGAGGAGGGTGCGCTCGGAATAGATGACGGAACAGTCAGGGATATTGCGCTCATTTCCAAGGTCGGGAAAAACGTTTGCTTTAACATTATGGGCTTTCAGCGTGACGTTTTCGGCAACACGTGCGCCGTACTTTCAAGAAAAAACGTGCAAAAAAGGTGCAAGGAAGAATTTTTGGATAATTTGGCGCTTGGCGATATCATTGACGCAAAAGTCACTCATCTTGAAAAATTCGGCGCTTTTATTGATATCGGCGCAGGAATAAATGCACTTATACCGATTGATATGCTGTCTGTTTCAAGAATAAGTCACCCACGGCAGAGGCTAAGCGAAGGGCAAAAAATAAAGGTTGTTTTGCGCAAAAGAGAGGGCGACAAGCTGACATTTTCGCTAAAAGAACTTCTCGGCACGTGGGAGGAAAACGCAGAACTTTTCACTCCGGGTGAAACGGTGACAGGAGTTATAAGAAGCATTGAGGATTACGGCGTATTCATTGAGCTTATGCCTAATTTGGCAGGTCTTGCCGAGCTTGAGGACGGCTTGTTTGAGGGGCAAAGCGTAGCGGTTTACATTAAATCGATAATTAAGCAGAAAATGAAAATCAAGCTTATAATTGTTGAGGCTTACGACTATGACGAAAAGGGCAAAGAGCTTGTGTATTTCAATAACGACAGCCATATATCATATTGGTTGTATTCCCCAAAAGACAGCGCAAAGCTGATTGAAACGGATTTTGATGAAATTTAAGGTTTCGACGAAGCAGTTATAAATTAACTGTTGATTTATTTTCTCTGTTTCTGTATAATATTTAAGTACAAACGGTTGTACGTGAGTACAGCCGTTTTTATTTTGTATTATTTTGGAGAGGGAATATGTATAAGGTAGGATTTGACAATAATAAATATTTGCAAATGCAAAGTGAAAGAATCAAGGAGAGGATAAACGAATTCGGCGGAAAGCTTTATCTTGAATTCGGCGGAAAGCTCTTTGACGATTATCACGCATCAAGAGTTTTGCCGGGATTTCAGCCTGACAGCAAGCTTCAAATGCTTCTTCAGCTTAAAGAGCAGGCAGAAATAGTTATTGTTATCAGCGCAAGCGATATTGAGAAAAACAAAATCAGGGGCGACCTCGGAATCACCTATTCAACAGACGTTTTAAGGCTTGTTAATGCGTTTGAGGGTATGGGGCTTATGGTAGGAAGCGTTGTGCTTACAAAATATGTTTCAACGCCGAGAGTTAACGCCTTTGAGCAGAAGCTAAAGGACAGAGGTATTCCTTTTTATCACCACTATCTTATTGACGGATATCCTGCAAACATTTCTAAAATCGTAAGTGACGAAGGATACGGCAAAAACGATTATATCAAGACAAACCGTTCGCTCGTTGTAATCACCGCACCGGGTCCGGGAAGCGGTAAAATGGCTACCTGTTTATCACAGCTTTACCACGAAAACAAGCGTGGAATTAAGGCAGGATATGCAAAATTTGAAACATTCCCTATTTGGAACATTGCGCTCAAGCACCCTGTAAACATTGCTTACGAGGCTGCGACGGCTGACCTTAACGACGTCAATATGATTGACCCGTGGCACTTGGAGGCTTACGGCGAAACAACGGTAAACTACAACCGTGACGTTGAAATTTTCCCTGTATTAAAGGCAACGTTTGACAAAATTTACGGAAAATGCCCTTACAAATCGCCTACGGATATGGGCGTTAATATGGCAGGCAACTGTATTTTTGATGACGAGGCGGTTAAAGAGGCTGCTAATCAGGAGATTATACGCAGATTTTTCAATGCAAAATGCAACCAAATCAAGGGCAGAGCAAGCAAAGATGAGATTTACAAGCTTGAACTTCTTATGAACAATGCCGGCTTATGCGTTGACGACAGAAAATGTGCGCTTGAGGCTACAAAGCTTGAAGAAAAAACAGGTGCGCCTGCTGCGGCAATTGAGCTTTCAGACGGAAAAACGGTCACCGGTAAAACATCTGCGCTTTTGGGTTGTGCTTCGGCTATGCTTTTAAACGCTTTAAAGGTGCTTGCGGGAATTGACGATGATGTTCTTCTTATCGCACCTGAGGTTATCAAGCCGATTCAAGAGCTTAAAATCAATCATTTGGGCAACAAAAACCCACGACTTCATACAGACGAAACGCTTATTGCGCTTTCAATTTCGGCAGTGAATGACGAAAAAGCAAAGCTTGCGCTAAATCAGATTTCAAAGCTTAAAAATTGCGAAATGCATTCATCCGTTATGCTTGCGCAGGTTGACGAAAACGTGCTTAAAAAGCTCGGCATAAGGCTGACGTGTTCGTGCTGAAAAAAATTTGAAAAAATTAAAATTTCCTATTGAAATAGGGAATAAACTGCTTTATAATATATAAGTACAGACGGTTGTACCAGTGCGTACAGCCGTTTTTTATTTTAATTTTTTATCTTATTTTTACTTTCAGAGGTGATTTGATGAACAAAACGAAGTATATTTTCATTACCGGCGGCGTTGTATCGGGTCTTGGCAAGGGCATTACCGCAGCGTCACTCGGCAGACTTTTAAAATCACGTGGCTTAAAAGTTACGGCGCAAAAGCTTGACCCGTATCTTAACGTTGACCCCGGCACTATGAACCCCGTTCAGCACGGCGAAGTTTTCGTAACAGATGACGGTGCGGAAACCGACCTTGACCTCGGCCATTACGAAAGATTTATTGACGAGAGCCTTTCGCAAAACTCAAACCTTACATCGGGCAGAGTTTATTGGAAGGTTATATCTGACGAAAGAAAGGGCGTTTACGGCGGACAAACCATTCAAATTATTCCGCACGTAACAAACGAGATTAAGCGCTATATTAACAGAAATGCCGACACAGGAGCTGACGTTTGCCTTGTTGAAATCGGCGGTACGGTCGGCGATATCGAATCCCAGCCGTTTCTTGAAGCAATACGTCAATTTGCGGTTGAAGTCGGCAGAGAAAACTGCCTTTTCATTCACGTAACACTTGTTCCTTATCTTGCCGCTTCTGACGAGCTTAAGAGCAAGCCTACTCAGCACTCGGTTAAGGAAATGCTTTCTATCGGTATCAGCCCTGACATTATTGTTTGCAGAACGGAGCACCCGCTTACAGACGATATTAAAAATAAAATTGCGCTTTTCTGTAATGTTGACAAGGAATGTGTAATTGAAAACAACAACTGCGACATTCTTTATGCCGTGCCTATGATGCTTAAAGAGCAGCGTATGGATGATGTTGTAATTAAAAAACTCGGCATTGAATGCGGCGAGCGTGACCTTTCGGATTGGGAGCATATGCTTGAGGCTTTGAGAAATCCTAAGCAGACGGTTAAAATCGCAATGGTCGGCAAATATGTTGAACTTCACGACAGCTACATTTCGGTAAACGAAGCTTTAAAGCACGGCGGAATTGAAACGAGAAGTGCAATTGACATTGATTGGATTGACTCAGAAACACTTGAAGGCGATGCTGACCTTGACGAAATTTTGGGCGACGTTGACGGTATTCTTGTTCCGGGCGGTTTCGGCAGCAGAGGAATTGAGGGCAAGATTAACGCTTGCCAATATGCAAGAACTCACGGCATCCCTTATCTCGGCATTTGCCTTGGTATGCAGATTGCGATTATTGAATTTGCAAGGCACGTGCTTGGTATGAATGACGCTAATTCGGCTGAAATCAATCCTGAAACTCCGTACCCTGTTATTGACATTTTGCCTGAGCAAAAAGAAGTTACCGATATGGGCGGCACAATGCGCCTCGGTCAATACCCATGCGCTCTTAACCCGGAGTCAAAATCATACGAGCTTTACGGCGCATCTATGATTTATGAAAGACACAGGCACAGATATGAGGTCAACAACGATTACAGAAATGACCTTTTGAGCGGCGGAATGATTTTTGCCGGAACATCACCTGACAACCACATTGTTGAAATGGTTGAAATTCCGAAGCACCCATGGTTTGTTGCCTGCCAATTCCACCCTGAATTTAAGTCAAGGCCTAACAAGCCGCATCCTCTTTTCCGTGGATTTGTTACGGCAGCGGCAAAGCACAAAGAAAGTAAATAAGATTAAGATAATTTAAGGAGAAGCGTTAATTTGACGCTTCTCCTTTTTGTTTTTCTTAATAACTAATATCTTTTCTCTCCCTTGCATATATATTAGCGGTGATAAAATGAAGCTTATTAAAAATAAAAAAACGGAAAAAGAAAACAAAAGTCCGCTTGACTATTACTTCGGAAAGCCGAGAATTGAAATGGCAGGGAGCGAATGTCTTGTTGACGGGCTTGAAAAAATAATAGAATATTCAAACACAAAAATCACCGTGTCGCTCGGAAGCCAGGAAATTACTTTTTGGGGCGACGACTTGAAAATAAATTCTTTTACACGTGAGGGCGCAGTGGTGCAGGGCAATATAACGTCAATGGAGTTTTCATCTTGATTAAGCTTTTTCGTTTTCTTTTGGGATATGTTGAATTTGAGTTTATAAACGGTTTTAGCGAGGGTTTCATAAACGACTGTTTTGAAAAGGAAATACTTATTCAAAACATTACGCTTTGCGAAAACGGTTTTAATGCAATTTGCAGAATAAGCACATATAAAGAACTACACAAAATCGCACTTAAAAACGGCGGTAAGGTAAAAATTTTAAAAAAGCACGGCTTACCGTTTTTCCTTGCACCGCTAAATGAACGAACAGGTTTTATTTTGGGCGCTGTTTTATTTGCTTTTATTCTCTCGTTTTTAAGTTCGTTTATCTGGAATGTTGAAATAAAAGGGTGCAACACTCTCAGCGAAGCCACAATTTCAACTTATCTTGAAAATCACAAATTCAAAAGCGGAGTTATGTGGAGCGCAGTTGACAGAAAATCAATTGCTTGGGATATGATGAGCGATTTTGACGATATTGCGTGGGTACATATCAACAGAAAAGGGACAACCGCCGTAGTTGAGATTAACGAAACAAGAAAAGAGATTGACGAAATTGACGAATACAGCCTAAAAGGAATTAAAGCAATCAGAAAAGAAATAAGCGTTACCGCACAAAGACAGCAAAGCAAATTAAGCATTAAGCAGACAAAAAATTATTATACGCTTCGCTTTTTCTCGCTTGACGTTCCCCTTTATTTCAAAATTAAAAAAGGCGATTTTGAAAAAACAAGCGATAAATATTTAAAAATCAAGGGCAAGGCGCTCCCGATAGGATATACAATTACAAGCGAACAGGCAATAAGCGCTGTTAAATACGATTTAACAAACGATGAAATGGTAAGCCTTGCACGAAAAAAGCTCTCAATCGAGGCTGAAAAAGAGCTTGACGGGTATGAAATTGTGAACGCCGATACAAAATATCAAATCAAAAACGACCAATGCGTTATGATGGGGTATTATATTGTCAGGTATGCGGATGATTAATGATTATAATAAACAGGCGACCAATGGTCGCCCCTACGGTATTGTATTTCATTAATCAAATCCTATAATTAAATGCAAAACTTGTGGTTGCCTATTGTTTTGATTACCTGACGGGAATGCATAAAGGCGTCTGACGTTTTGGAGGCGTTGAAATAATAGATTGCGCCACCTGACGGGTCCCAGCCGTTTAAAGCGTCAATTGCAGCTCTTTTGGAGGAGTCGGCAACGGCGGCGTACCAGTTTGAATCATTAACGCAGGAAAAAGCGCCCTTTTGATATACAACACCGCTTATCGAATCGGGAAAAGACGGGTGCTTCACTCGATTTAAAATGACTGCGCCGACTGCTACCTGCCCTTCATACGATTCTCCCCTTGCCTCAGCGCTTATTACCTTTGCTAAAAGCTCAACGTCGGAATTTGAATATTCGGTATTATTGGAGGACGAACCGCTTGAAAGACCGAGATAAAGAAGCGTTGTTTTGCCGCAAATTCCGTCAGCTGTAATACCGCAGCTTTTTTGAAATGCTTTTACTGCGCTTTTAGTATTATTTCCGTAAATTCCGTCGACCGAACCGCCGTAAAAACCGAGAGAGGAAAGCTTTTTTTGAATGTTTTTTACCTCTTCGCCGCTTGAGCCGAGCTTTGACACAACATATTGGCTGTTTTGGGTATAATCGTAAATTTTATAAACTGAAAAGCCTATAAGCGAGCCTGTCACGATAATGCCGACAATTGCAAGCGCAATAATAAAATTACGAAATGCTTTATATACTGTCATATTGTTTCTCTCCTATACTAATAATGAAATAACAAAAGTTATTCCGCACCCTGCCATGGTGAAAAGCAACGACAAAAGCGCAGTTTTAATAATCTGCTTTTTTGTAAGCTTCAGCCTCGGCGGTTTTTGCTTTAATGCGGCAACCGCTTCCGCCTCTTTTTGCAGTTTTTTTCTGTCTGTAGACTGATGTTCGGGCTTAACAAAAAATATTATTTTTTCAAAATAAGGATTATCTGTATTTGTAACCTCTAAAATTTGCTTGCTTACACCCTTAATCATCTTTTTTCTCATTGCCTTTCACTCGAAATTTATACAATTAGTGTAGGAAAAAGATGTGGCAAATATACTAAAAAGTTTTTGTCGAATTTTGTTAATTCTTATAAAATTTTTTACTTGACAAGCTTTCAATATAACCAAAAGTATATTTAACCTTACAATTAAACCATTGTGGAAAACTCTGTGGAAAATGTTAAAAACTATGGCGAAAAGTACGCAGTTTAGGGGTTTTTCACTGTTGAAAACTCGTTTTAATGTTAAAATTTAAGAGTTTTCATAACTTTACACATAGTTTTCAACATTTTTGAAAGTTCGATATTAAACTAATATTTTTGTGTAATTTGCTATTTTTAACTTTCACTCTTGACAAAAAAATGTTATACTCTAAGTACGCATTTGTTACAAAAGTAATACAATTTTTCAAAACAGGTTGACAAGAGGACGTTATGGAAATTGAAATTAAAAACAACGATATAATTTTGCACGGTGTAAAATGCCTTGACCTTGAATTAACTCTCGATTGCGGTCAGGCTTTTCGCTGGGTTAAGGAAAAAGATGCAAGCTTCAGCGGTGTTGCAAGCGGTGTTTATCTCAATATAAGCAAAATCGGCGAAGATACTTTTTTGTTAAAGGACACAAGCGAAAACGATTTTGAAAATATTTGGAGAAAATATTTTGATTTTGACAGGGATTATGTTAAAATATGCGAAACGCTGAAGGAAGATAAGCTTTTAGCCTCAACGATTGACGAATATTACGGAATAAGAATACTTAATCAGGACAGTTGGGAGGCGCTTTGCTCGTTTGTTATAAGCCAGCAGAATAATATCAAAAGGATTAAAGGTATTATAGAAAGGCTTTGCGAAAAATACGGGCAAGAGGTCAAAAAGGGATTTTATTCTTTTCCAAGTGCAAAGAGGCTTTCAAAGCTTTCGGTTGAGGATTTTGAGGAACTCGGAACGGGATATAGGGCAAAATACCTTGAAAAACTTGCAAAAGGCGTTGCAAGCGGAGAAATTGACCTTGAAAAAATAAAAAAATTACCGCTTGATGAGGCAAGAAAAGAACTTTTAAACATTTACGGAGTAGGCATTAAGGTTGCAAACTGTGCGCTTCTTTTCGGCTTCGGCTTTTACGACGCATTCCCCGTTGACGTTTGGATGAAAAGGGTTATGGAATATTACCCCGACGGCTTGCCGAAATGCTTTGACGGTATCGGCGGAATAGCACAGCAATATCTGTTTCATTGGGCAAGGAATAATTTATAATTATTATTGTGCCAAAAACTTATTTGAATATATATAAAGGAAATTAATTATGCAAAAACTTTTTATAGATTTTGAGCCTGACGGTCAAGTTACATTAAATGAGGAGCAATCCCGCCACATTGCAAAATCACTTAGAATGAGAAAAGGCGATATGCTCACGCTTACAAGCGGCAACGGCAACGATTATGGCTGTATAATAGAAAATACAAACGGCGGACTTGTTACCCTTTCGGTTTGCTACAAACAGGCAAACAACAGCGAGCCGAGCGTTAAGGTTACGCTTTATCAGGGCGTGCCGAAATCAAGCAAGCTTGAGGACGTTATTCAAAAATGCACCGAACTCGGAATATCGGCAATTTGCCCAACGCTTACCAACAGAAGTGTAAGCAGGCCTGACGAAAAAAGCGCAAAAAAGAAAAAGCAGAGATATGAAAAAATTGCGCTTGAGGCGGCTCAGCAAAGCGGACGTGGAATTGTGCCTGAAATTATGGATATGACCTCGCTTGAAAAAGCGGTAAAAAACGATGACAGCGAGCTGAAAATTCTTTTTTATGAGGGTGGCGGTGAAAGCCTTAAATCTATGATAAACCAAGACATCAAAAGCGTTTCGATATATATCGGCCCTGAAGGTGGATTTGAGGAAAAAGAGGTTGAGCTGATTAAATCCTCAGGCGGAAAAATTGCTTCCTTAGGCCCCCGCATTTTAAGAACGCAGACGGCACCGGTTGCGGCGCTTACCGCAATTATGCTGTTGAGCAATAATTTAGAATAGATTTTATAGACAAGTGTTCTATTTGACATTATCTGCTATTTAATGTAGAATACTCTGCAAGGAAGTGAAATAATGAAACAATCATTTATTTGTCCGTGCTTTAATGAGGAAAATAACGTTATTGCGTTTGCAAAAGCGGTGCTTGACGCTTTTCCGAATACAAAAGACTACGAGCTTGTATTTATTAACGACGGCAGCCGTGACAACACGATAGGCTCACTTAAAAAGTTAAAAAAAGAAAGCACGCAAAATATTAAAATAATTAATTTTTCAAGAAATTTCGGCAAGGAGTCCGCTATGTATGCAGGGCTTCAAAACTGCAAGGGCGACTATATCACAATTATTGATACGGATTTGCAGCAAAGCCCGGAAATAGTAAAGGAAATGGTTGATATTTTAGAAAATGACGATGATATCGACTGCGTTTGTGCCTGCCAAGAAAACAGGCACGAAAGTTCATTTGCTAAATTTTGCAAAAAAAACTTTTACAAACTTGCCGACAAGTTTACCGAAACGCACTTTGTTGACGGTGCAAGTGATTTCAGAACATTTCGCAGCAGGGTTAAAGACGCCATTCTTTCAATGGGAGAATATTATCGCTTCAGCAAGGGCATTTTCAGTTGGGTAGGATTTAACACAAAATACATTCCTTACGTTGCAGAGGAAAGAAAAAGCGGAAAAAGCAGTTTTAATTTTTCCAAGCTTCTAAAATACGGTCTTGACGGAATAATCGCTTTTTCGACAATGCCGCTTAAAATTTCAAGCTATATCGGTGGACTGACAGTATTTTTAAGCCTTGTTTATGCAATAATTACCGTTATAAGAAAGCTTGTAAGCAATATTAGTGTTGACGGCTTTACTCAGCTTGTAATTCTCATTTCTTTTTTGGGTGGTATTCAGCTTTTCACAATCGGAATTATGGGCGAATATCTTGCCAAAAATTATATTGAAACAAAGAAACGACCGATTTATATTGCACGTGAAATCATAGATTATGATGAAAATGCGCAAATATAGACTAAATTGATTATTTGTTCACATATTTTTATTGATATTTAATTTTAAATGTTGTATAATAACTGCGTTAAGTGGTTAGGTATTAACTGTGCCACTAACTAATTTTTCAAGTATGTAAGGAGATTTTTAAAATGCCATTAGTTACTACTACTGAAATGTTTAAAAAGGCATACGAAGGCGGCTATGCTATCGGTGCTTTCAACGTAAACAATATGGAAATTGTTCAGGGTATTACCCGTGCTGCAAAGAAGCTTAACGCTCCTGTTATTCTTCAATGCTCAGCAGGTGCAAGAAAGTATGCATCTCACGAATACCTTGTTGCTATGGTAAAGGCTGCAGCTGAGGAAACAGGTCTTCCAATCGCTCTTCACCTTGACCACGGCCCTGATTTTGAAACCTGCAAGGAATGTATTGACGGCGGCTTTACTTCTGTTATGATTGACGGTTCTTCTCTTCCTTATGAGGAAAACGTTGCTCTTACAAAGAAGGTTGTTGAATATGCTCACGCTCACGGCGTAGTTGTTGAAGGCGAGCTTGGTACATTGGCAGGCGTTGAGGATGACGTTAAGGTTGACGCTGATAACGCATCTTACACAAGACCTGAAGAAGTTTATGATTTCGTAACAAGAACAGGTGTTGACTCACTTGCTATCGCTATCGGCACAAGCCACGGCGCATACAAGTTTAAGCCTGGTCAAAAGCCACAGCTTCGTTTTGACATTCTTGAAGAAGTAGGCAAGAAGCTTCCGGGCTTCCCAATCGTTCTTCACGGTGCATCATCTGTAAACCAAGACCATATCAAGATTATTAACAAGTTTGGCGGCGAAATGCCTGATGCAATCGGTATTCCTGAGGATATGCTTCGTAAGGCTGCATCTATGGCTGTTTGCAAGATTAATGTTGACTCTGATATCCGTATTGCAATGACAGCAGCTATCAGAGAGCATTTTGCAGAGAATCCGACTCACTTTGACCCACGTCAGTATCTCACTCCTGCAAGAAACCTTATTGAAGAGGTTGTTGCTCACAAGATTGACGTAGTATTCGGTTCAACAGGTCACGCAAACGACTAAAAATTGCGAATAAACGGTTATAACCGTGCCGGATAAAAAGGATTAGGTGTTCGTATTAATTTACGAATATCTAATCCTTAATTTTTTGTTTTAATAACCTTTGAATTTCGTAGTCGATTTAAAAAAAGTCCAATTACAAATTTCTACACGCTGTCAGACTTCGAGAAAGTGAGATAAATTTCGTTTTTTGCGAGTGGGAGCTGTACATGGGTACTGCCCCCGAGCAAAAGACGGAAAGCGCCAAAAACTGCAAGGACTCGATGTCCTTGTCGTTGTTCCAATCCCTCTGAGTGCAACAAGTTGCACCCACCGTCTCCCCTGTCGTGTCGGTCGGTGCTTCTGCACTAAAGTGCAGAGGTCTCCACCGGAGACCCGCACCCTTTGCAAGGGAGGCAAAGAGGTATATTAATTTTATTTGGCACGGTTTAGCCACTTTATCGACAGTCTGAATGACTGTCGGAGAAATCCGACAGTCATTTTTTATTATATATAATTAATAAGTATATATTGAAGCATTTGAATAAGTGACTTTTTCTTTGCCCGAAGCGTCTTTTGTTACAACAAACGCTCTTGCGCCTATATTGCCGCTCATTGCGATAAGTCCATAATTAAGGCCGATTTGATTAGAAGATTTATTGTTATAAATAACCTTAATCGTTCCCGGATTTGCACCTGAGGCGCTCTTGCCTACATTTTCAAGAGTCAAATCAGAAGCTAATGCATTTTTACCGTAAATAAAGCCTTGCTTTTCAACTGTTTCGCCGTCTGCAATTGAGCGTGTTGCAATAAACAAAACGTCAGGCGCCTGACTTGACGGACGATTCGTGGATATAATTGCGATTTGAGTTTTAGCTTCTTCGCTCTTTCCCTCAACTGCCGTCAATTCAATATTTGCGGCACAATAAAATGTATATTTTTCGCCGTATGCAACTGTAGAATCGCCTATTTTCCACGAGGTTACACCCTGCTTGCCGACAGTAACCTTTGCATCATAAGAAACACCCGTTGCAATATCCTGATATTCTTTGCCGCCAACGCTTATTGTTGCGCCGTTCGCTTTGATAGTGTATGTTTGCGACACGTCTTTTGTATAATTAGCTCTAATCGTTTTTCCGTCAGTCAAGGATGAAATTTGATTTTCGCTTATCGACCATTCCGAGAACAAATATCCCGGGTAAATCGGCGCTTGCGGAATAACTACGTCTTTGCCGTCACTTACAGTTTGGCATGAAATCACATTGCCGTACAAATCAACGAATACTACAGTAAACTTCGTTTCTTCGCTCTTAATAAAGAGTGGTGTAAACGTCATATTATCCGTAGCGGTTGTTACATACTCCTCATCTATAGAAACAAGTTTATTGCCCTGTTTCCAACCCAAAAATTCAGCCCCTGCATTTGCAACCGCTTTAAGGGTAATGCTTGAATTTTTATCAATACTTACGCTCTTGCCATGCGTTGTATCAATACCATTAAGGCTTGTTTTACCGAGGTCGGATTTAACAACCGTGATTGAAACAGCGTCAGGTCTGACATTAGGCAAAATCTCATAATGAGCATAAAGAGTAACGCCGTCTGAAATTTCTTCCACAATATAATCACTCGTGATTTGAATTCCGCCGTCAATTTCGGTAAACCAACCTACAAATTTATAAGTATAATTCTCATCATAATAATTGTCGCCGTCGATGTTTCCTATTTTTTCACCGACAGGGAAATATCTTATACCCGATTGCTGACCTGCTAATGAATTGTCAAAATTAATGCCAACAAGTTTGGTGCTCCAAACAGCATAGAAAGTAACGTTTTCATTCAAAAATTCATTACTGTCAATTTTTTCGCCGGCGAATAAGTCAACCATATCCGGTTCAGGGTCAACGCTCCAACCAAGAAAATACTTTTTAATAAAATCTTGGCTGTAAAAATCGCCTAAATCAAGCGGGGATTTAACGGTATATGTAAAATTATTATAATATCCCGTATCAACAGCAGTTTGAGTTGCGGTAAACTGATATTTAACCTCAAATTTTTCGGCTTCTTTTAAAACAGGATAGAGTTTTACAATTTCATCCTGTTTATTTCCGAGATTTTTATATTCGGCATTTTCGTTATATTCAATATCATCTGCATTTGCATTTCTTGCCCAACCTGCGCAAATATATCTTTCGTCAAAATTAGTGTTAATGCTTGAATACTTAGGAGTTGTTATGTTGGTGTCATAGTTGATGTTTTTATGAATTTGGAGCAAATTGCCGTCATTATCATAATAATAAACATTATATGATACAGGGCTTAAAACTGCATAAAGGTCAACTCTTTCGCTTGCACTTGCAACAAAAATTTTCGCCCCGTCTTTATAAACGACCTTTCCCTGCGGTACAGTTGCCCAACCTTCAAACACGTAACCTTCAGGTGCAATGTTCATTGACTGAGCTGTGTTAAGCGTAACAGTTGAATTATTATCAACTGTCTGAGAAAAATGCAGGTTTCCGTTTATATAGTATTTGATTACCGCTTTGCTGTCATTTTTTACATAAACAGGATATAACGCAACAGAATTTGATGTGGAAAACTGCTTATATATAGATTGACAATCGGTATACGCAACAGTCGTTGAATTAATTGCAGTTGACCAACCGACAAAAATTGAATCATGCTTAGAACTCTTTACTCCGAGTTCCTCGGCAGACATAAGATTTTGCGCCACGTCATAAGTAAATGTTTGGGTGGTTATCTTAGAGCCGCTTGTATCATAAAAAGTAAAAGTATATGTTATCGGAGTCCAAGTTGCCGTCAACTTAATTTCATCCTTGCCAAAAGGAACAATACTTTTGCTTCTTATCGCATTTGAACTTTCGTCAACCCAGCCTGTAAATCTGTAACCGTCCTTCTTTGGTACAGGCATAATTCCGAATTCGTCGCCTGCCGCAACTTTCATACTTGTTTTTGAAACCGTACCGCCGTTAGGGTCGAAAATCGCCGTTGCACTTTGAGTTTTAACTACAGTAATCGTAAAGGAGCAAGGAATACTTTGCGTTCTTACATTAAGCCTGTAATTTCCCTTTTTAAGATTAGCGGTGATTCTTGCATATCCGCCGTTTTTCAAATTGTCTGAGGTTGCAATCGTTTTTCCGTCGTTATCTTTAAGCGTTATTGTAAGCCCTTTTGTGCCGACTTTAATAAGATAATCATTATCTTCGTCTGCACAAAAACCCGAATAATAGCTTGCAGGGTCAGCGCCGATTGAAGAAATATTAACGGTTTTGGTTTCGCCGACTGTAACTTCGGTATATCCGAGCCAAAGAGCGTAAATATTAATGTTTGCGCCCTGCGAATCGTGCAAACCCTTAAGCGCCTGACCGTCTTTATATTTAATATCCGCCTCGTTTTTTGAAGTGCTCCAACCGAGGAAACGCTTATCTTTTGCGATGTCGGGAGCAATATCTGCCGCATTGGGCAATATAAATTCCTCGTCATACTTTACGGAATATGATTTATCCAGCCAAACACGGCTGCCTACCACACTATATAATGTAATAGTGTATGTTATAGGAACGTACCTTGCGGTAAGAGTAATATCGCCGTCAAAGTTATAAACGGTATCCACCGTTACTTCTTCTCCGCTTTCGGTAAACCAACCGTTAAAAGTATATCCGACTTTCTTTGCAGACGGGAAGTCGCCGTATTCGCCTATCTTTTCGCCGTAATCAACCTGAAACTTACTCTCGCCGGTAAGCCTGCCGCCGTCAGCATCAAAAGTAACGGTACGCACCTCACCGCCATAGATTGCATGCAAAATATGGTCTGCCGGATAAACAAGGCAATCAAAATCAATTTCTCTTCCGCTCTCAATTTCCCAACCCTTAAAAACGTAATTATCCGATTTGCAGTCAGGGAGTTCGCCGTAACTGTCGCCTACAGTATATGTAGCATTTGCTATCTCGCACTTGCCATCGCCTGCGTCAAAAGTAACGGTTACACTGCCTGTATTGTTTGTATAATTAAGACCGTAATCCTTTGCATATTGTTCTGCACAAGAACCCGGCGGGGTAATTATATATACATTTTTTATGCCTTGTGAATCAAGCATACAGCCATCGTCAAATTTCGTAACGGAAGCCGGAATATACATAAGTGTAAGATTTTCGCAAGATGCAAAAGCGTCTACAAAAATATATACATCTGCTCCGTCCTCAATCTTAACGCTTTGAAGAGCTCGGCAGCCGTAAAACGCATTGTTTAAAATCGTTTTGAGCGACTTAGGAAGATTAATACTTTTAATTCCCTCACAGCAGAAAAATGCCGACTGCTCAATCGAAACAACATCGCTCAACTTTATTGCTTTTATTTTTGCATCCTTTGTAAATGCAGATCTGCCTATCGTCTTAGCCGTAGTTTCAACATATTCAAGAGAAAGGCAACTTGCAAATGCATAAGCGCCGATAGTTTCGCATTTGTTTGCAACAAGTTTTTCAATATTTGATTTGCTGAAAGCGTATTTACCTATTGTTTGAACGCTTGACAAATCGGCGGTGCGAATATATGTATTGTAAAACGCATAATCACCGATTATTTTAACATTTTCCAAATTGATTTTATCAAGCACCGTATTTCTAAACGCATCTTTGCCTATTTCCTCAACAGTTGAAGAAAGCGAAACACTTGTAATGTCAAAATCCATAAACAAGGCTGTTCCGATTTTGGTTACACCCTCGCCTACAACGACATTTTGCGCACCGTTTACAACCTCTTGATATTTTTCATCACCGAATGCCGTATCCATGTCGCTCGCTTCACCTGTTCCATTTATGTAAACAGTATGTGTTTTTTCATCATAAACGTACTCGCACGTGTCGGCGTATGCTGAAAAGCTCATACCGAACGTCATACTTATCATCATTAAAAATGATAAGAAAATGCTTAAGGATTTTCTAATTCTTTTCATAAATATACCCCCTCTAATTTATCGAAAAAAATCGACAGTTGTTCATTTATATTCTATCAAAACCGCTCATTCAAGTCAACTAATTTTTCAAAAGCGTTCAAATAATATGAATTTTTCAAGATTTATTGACTTTATACTAATGATACTGCCTTATTTTCAAAAAAATAAAGATACCCCCTCGTCGTTATTATAATTCCGTAACGGAATTTTGTCAAGCCTTGCAGGCAATATAATTTGAGTATAGAAAATGATGAGTTAAAGCATTTTTGGCGGTGTTATTATGAAAACGAGAAAAAAACCTTACGGCAACTGCAACATGGTAGGCAAAAATATTGAAAGGCTCAGGCTTGAGCAGGGAATCAAGCAAAAGGATTTTATATCAAAACTTCAGGTTTACGGGCTTGACATTAATCCGACAAGCTATTCCAAACTTGAGGGGCAGGTGCGCCTTGCGACAGACAAGGAAGTTTTTTACTGCGCAAAGATTTTAGGAGTTAAGGCGCAGGAACTTTTCGAGGAGGAATAAGACTGTAACACAATCATTTGTTTTATTTTGATTTATAGCGTTAGTTTTATTGACAAAATTTGTAATAGTGCTATAATTGTATTTGTACGTTTTTAGGAAATTAAATCAAAAAATTACGCTTTGCGTAACGGAGGAAAAATTATGAATATTTTTATGATTGGCGGCACAGGCCTTCTTGGCTGTGAAGCTGCAACCCAGCTTATCAAAATGGGTCACAAAGTAACAAGCGTTGCTTTGCCACCGCTTCCTCAGGGTGCTCCTATTCCTGAAGAAATGAAAATCGTTTTCGGCGATATTAACAAAAAGAGCGACGAAGAAATTGAAGAAATGCTCAAGGGCAACGATGTATTCATCTATGCCGCAGGTGTTGATGAGAGAGTTGAATTCCCTCATCCTGTTATGGATTATTATGACAAGTTCAACAACGCTCCGCTTAGAAGAATCTTCCCTCTTTGCAAAAAGGTCGGCGTTAAGAGAGCAGTAGTTCTCGGCTCATACTTTGCTTATCTTACAAAGAGCAGACCTGATATGAGACTTCAGCAGAGAAACCCGTATTTCAAGGCAAGAATGATGCAAGAGGATATCTGCAAGAATGCTGTTGACGACAACTTCTCAACTTGCGTACTTGAACTTCCTTACATTTTCGGCACACAGCCGGGCAGAAAGCCTGTATGGACTATCCTTATTGAGCAGCTCAAGGCTATGGACAGCCTTCCGTTCACCCTTTATCCAAAGGGAGGTACTGCAATGCTTACTTGCCGTCAGGTAGGTCAGGCTATCGCAGGTGCTGCTGTTAGGGAAAAGGCAGGATTTGAAGCAATCCCTGTTGCTATGTATAATATGAAATGGGATAAGTTCCTTAAAATCGTTTACGAAGCAAGAGGCATGGGTCCTGACAGAAAGATTGTCGGCGTTCAGCCTTGGATGATGAAGCTTGGTATGATCGGCATTGCCAAGGATTACAAAAAGAGAGGCATTGAGTCGGGTATGGACCCATTCAACCTTCCTGATATTATGAACCTAGACCTCTTTATTAACAACCAGTATACTAAGGAGCTCGGCGTTCAGGAAGACGATATTGAAGCAGCAATCACTGATTCAATCCGTGTTTCTCAGGCATCATACGACGGCAAGGTTAAGCTTCTTGAAATGAAGGGCGAATAATAAAAAATTATTATTACATAACAAAGAGCAAGGATTTTACGTCCTTGCTCTTTTTGCATATTTTTAAATTTTCTTTACAAAAAAATCATATAATGATACAATGAGAGCATATCACGGCGCATTAACATACAAAAGGAGAAATTCAAATGAAAAAAGGTTTATCTTCAATGCTGTCATTAGTAATGATAATTACATCAATTTTTGTGATTCCGACAACGGCGCAAGCGGATGAGAATCCTGTTTTGCCTATATCCGGTACAATTAACAATGTGTGTCCTGCCAACAGTGAAGATTACTACGCAAAAGATGAATTAAGAACACGTTATACATATGTTATTCAAAGCCCCGGCACATTAAGAATAAACGTGAATGCAAGCCTCACCGGATATGACAGCGACGGTCAATTTTCCGTGCAATTCAGAACCGAATTTTCAAAAAATATTTTATTTCAGATATGAGCAGTGGATATAAAGGCTATGTTTATGACCACGTTGAATATGAAATATTACCCGGCACATATACTTTTGAGTTATGTACTTGGGGAAATGATTCACCTGTAAATTGTGAAATTTCGACCTCATTCACACCAAAAGCTCAAAGCTTTTATGCAGATAACAATACCGTTACAAATGTAATCGCTCACGGAAATGAAATATCACTTGATAAGATGTATTATGGGGTATTTCCTGCCTGCATTCAAGAATCAAGTACGTATAGTGAGCTTACACATGTTCCCACCTCATTTTCATACAAATTTAAATTCACCGGCGGCAATTTGTATGCAGGATTTGACGGAGAAAGAAAAAATAAATTTGCTCCTTTTTGGGCTGCTTACAATTCGTTTCATTTGTATGACGGTGACGGAAAAAGCGTCCAATATTCTACATACAACAACGAAACCTTGCTTTACAAAAATTTAAAAGCAGGCGAATATTTTATTTCGATTGATAATTGGGCAGGCGCATACAGTTTTTATCTTACACAAAACTTCAATAAATTCAACGGCATTTCGGCTACCACCACTAAAAAGACCTCAAAACCTAAAAAGGCAAAAATCAAAAAGGTTAAAGGCTATAAAAAGGCGTTAGAGGTAAGCTATGCAAAGGTAAGCGGTGCAAGCAGATATCAAATTCAGGTTGCGACCGACAAGAAATTCAAGAAAAACAAGAAAACCGTTACCGCAAAGAAAAGCAAAACAAAGGTTAAAATCAGCAAATTAAAGAAAAAGAAAAAATATTACGTTCGAGTTCGTGCTTACAAAAGCGCATCGGGCAAAAAGGTTTACGGCGCATGGAGCAAAGTAAAAACCGTTAAAACCAAATAAGCAATAAAAGGAAAAAGGAAGAACAAAATTTGTTCTTCCTTTTTTTAGATTTTATACGATATTTATTGATTGTTCGTCGCTTTCTTGCCCGTATTTACGACAAATTGAGCGTGGCAATGAGGGCAGGTCACGTTGATTTTGCCCTTATGGCGAGGGAGGCGAAGTGTTTTTTTACAACCCTTGCACTTAACGAACTTATGAGTTTTGCGTTGCTTGAATTTATCATTTTGAAATTTGAAAAAGCCCTTAACGCTGTTTTCAAACTTAAGCCACTTTGCATTTTCCGCTCTGCGAGCCTCGATATTTTTTGAAAAAACTCTGAAAATTGCGAAAACAACAAGCACAAAAGCCATAATTTCAATCGCATAATATGTTATTTTTGATACCTTGTAAAAAGCGTTTGCCAAAAGAATTATGACAAAGAAAAAGATTAAAAGCACGCTCCAAAGCTTATCAATGCCGTATCTGCCTATCATAAATTGCTGAAACTTATATGCCTGTTTTCTAAAAAATTCTTTCATAATTTTCACCTTTATTGATTATATGCACCGCCGTTAGGACTGCCAAAATAGTCCGACGCATTCGAACTGTCATTTGAACCGTCATTTGAACTGCCGTTTGAACTGCCGTTTGAACCGTCATTTGAACCGTCATTTGAACCGTCATTTGAACCGTCGTTTGAACCGTCGCTCGAATTGCCGAAATCCTGCGACTGAGAGTACGAGTTTCCGTTATTAAAATGCGGTGTATAGTAGTAAGTTCTTGACGCAAACAAGCCGCTGATAAGACTAACAACAATCCTTATTATAATTATAATAAGGATAATTTTTAAAATTCTCGAAACACAACCGCCACGCCTTGCGGTATATGTGCGTGTGTTTTGATTAGGACTGGTATAAGTGTAGGTATGCGCACCGCCCATATCGCCGAAATCGAAAAAGCTTGAAAACGGGTCCTTTTTAAGCGGATTAATGCCGTTTGTAATATCGCTGTATGCCTGATGATACGTCATATTATCAGGCTCCTTTGCATAAGCGGTACGGATATGGTCCTGCGCAACATTCCACTTGCCGACTGCCGCATTAGCAAGCGCTGAAAGATAATACCAGCGGGCATTTCTGTCCTCAATAGTATTGAGCAAATTAATTGCCTGAGTATATTGCCCCGTATTTATAAACTGCGCAACAGATTTTAAATAATCGGGTGCACTGTTTGCATTTGCTTTAGCCCTCGTTCCGCTAAACGGAGAATAATATTCACTTTGATTAGCCGTGCCGTTTTTAATTTGGTCATAAGCCGCATTGATTTGCGACATTTTCTCCTCGGCTTCTTTATCGTTTGGATTAAGGTCGGGATGATACTTTTTAGCAAGCTTTTTATATGCCTTTGTGCATTCTTCAACGCTTGCCCCGTCCGGCACTCCCAAAACCTTATAAGGATTAGTTATCATATATATTCCTCAATAATTGATTTTATCAAATGTTACCACGCAATTTTTAAGACGTTATTAACAAATAACGTATAAGAGATAAACAATAGTTTAAACATTTTTATTGAAATTTTTAACTTATTTTGGTAGTATAATATAGTAATAAATAACAACGGAGGTTTTAAGCATTATGTATCCTATTTTGCTTACTCTGGGTGAAAATATCGACAAGGTTTTTTCATCCTTTGATTTGTGGGTTTTCCACTTTTTCGGCTCAATGCAATGCACATTTCTAACATACGTTGCAAAATTTTTCACAACCTTTGGAGACGAGGGATTTATAATTCCGCTTGTTGTTGTGGGCGCAGTTCTTTGCTTATTTAAAAGAACGAGAAAATTTGGCTTATCTCTTATTTTCGCAGTAGTCATCGGCACACTTGTTACAAACATTGTGGTTAAACCTATGGCGCTTAGAGTAAGGCCTTACAATACGCTTCAGGGCAACGCAGATTATTGGAAATGGTATATTGGCGCCGGCGCACTCAGCGAGAGCGACTATTCATTCCCGTCGGGTCACACAACAGGCGCATTTGAAGTCGCAACGGCACTTTTCCTCTGCTTCAAGAGCGAGAAAAAGAAAATTGCTTATCTTTTCCCTGTAATTGCACTTTGCACAATGGGCAGCCGTGTTTACCTTATGGTGCATTATGCAACAGACGTACTTGCAGGTCTTGTGGTAGGTATTGTTGCAGGCGTGCTTGGCTATCTCATTGCTAAGTTTGTCGTTAAATTTATTTTTGAAAAGACAAAGCTTGATAATATTGATTTAGGCAAAGTTCTTAAAAAGATAACTGACAAAACAAACGGCAAAGCCGCACCGATTGCAATCGTTCTTGCAATAGTTTGCATCTTCCTTTATGCATTTATTCCAAGCCTTACGGAGGGCGGCGACAAGGCAATCAGATGCGCATACAACGGCGAATACGATTGCTACAACGAGGCAAGAGTTGACGATAAGGATTATCCGCCGATTGACGGCAAAAATTATTGCAAAATCCATTGGAAGCAACTCAACGGCGTTGATTGATAATTGCAAAAAAATAACCACCTGTATCAAGCGAGTACAGGTGGTCAGCGTGTAGAAAAAATCCAATTACAAATTTCTACACGCTGTCAGACCTGTCTCTTATACACATCTGACGCTGCCGACGATCTTACGC
>OWHU01000563.1_pt1 | contig 21483 bp, 17 predicted proteins | sample 1732671 | NCBI WGS metagenome assembly OWHU01 (sample SAMN05065740, study PRJEB22554) | human gut metagenome | biome: ENVO:2100002; feature: ENVO:00000062; material: ENVO:00002003 | host: Homo sapiens | place: USA
CGAGATGAGCGCTAGTCTCGTGGGCTCGGAGATGTGTATAAGAGACAGCCTTAATGTATAATGGTTATTTCTTTTTTCTGATTGCTATATAACATATCTGTTTTGATATTCTCTAGGCGACATTCCTTCATGCCGTTTGAAATATCTTCCTAAATACGACTGGTCCGGGAAACCGAGCCGGTCGGCTATATCCTGCATTGTCAGCTCCGTAGACTGGAGCAGTACTTTGATCTCTAGAATGGCGAAATCATCAATGATCTTTTTGGCAGAATCTCCGGTCACACTGCGGCAGATGCCTGTCAGGTATTTGGTCGAAATACAAAGCTCGTTGGCGTAGAAGTTAACTTCCCGTTGTGAAATGCAGTTTTCGTGCACCAATGCGACAAACTTCTTGAAGATTTCGTCCTGCCGGCTTCCCCCTTCTATTTCCTGTTTGTCGAAGTAGCGGTAGCATTTATCGTAAATATCCAGCATGAAGGATTGGAGATGATTCTTGGCTATCTGGTTGCGGAAGCGGTTCTCGCGGTCATTATAAATAGCAGTTGCCGCCTGTATCAATCCGTTGATTGCTCCGGTATCCTTATCGGGAAGCACATAGCACGGTCTTTCCTTCATAAAGCGGAAAAAGGTCGGTTCTAACCGCAGGCAGGCTTCCCGAAACATATCTTTGGGAAATCCGAAAAAGGAGGCTGTGAAGTCACTGCTGCTGCCATTGATACGGATAATGCTTCCCGGCAGCAGTACCACCTGAGTGTTTTTGACGATTTCGTACTCTTTCAGATCGATGGTGACGTGTGCCCATCCACTGCGGCAGAAATAGATGGCACCCCCTTCCATTTTCCAGAGGTGATGCATGATAGGTGACAAATTCTCATCGCTTCCGGCAACAAATGATTCCCGGAGAACGGCAAGGGTAGAGTTTCTCTGTATCATAACTATTCTTATTTAGTGGGCAAAAATAGGACTTTTTCACTAAATATCGCTCATATTGTTCCGAAAATGAACAAAACTCTAAACACTATGACCAGTTTTCTGTGGTGAAAAGAGTCTACCTTTGCCGCGATCAAAAATTTTAATAGGTAACACAATGAGTAAAAAGGTATGTAAAATGAAGCAAGGGCTATTGTTGCTCGGTTGTCTGGTTGCTGCTGTAGGTTGTAAGCAAGCTCCACCCACACAAATGGAAACAGGATATGAAGTAATGACCGTTTCTCCGACCGACCGGATGATTTCGAGTGCCTATTCGGCGACCATCCGCGGACGTCAGGACATCGATATTTATCCACAGGTAGGCGGTACGCTGACAAAAGTCAGTGTCACCGAAGGACAGCGGGTGAAGAGCGGACAGACGCTGTTCATCATCGACCAAGTGCCGTATGAGGCAGCCCTGCAGACGGCAGTGGCGAATGTAGAGTCAGCCAAAGCGTCTCTGGCAACGGCACAGCTGACTTACGACAGCAAAGAGGAACTGTATAAGGAGAATGTAGTTTCCGCTTTCGATCTGAGTACGGCAAAAAATTCTCTTCTGGCTGCCAAAGCCCAACTGGCACAGGCCAAGGCACAAGAAGTGAGCGCCCGTAATAACCTTTCTTATACGGTAGTGAAGAGTCCGGCAGACGGAGTGGTAGGTACATTGCCTTATCGCGTAGGTGCGTTGGTGAGTTCCAGCATTCCCGAACCGCTGACCACCGTTTCCGACAATTCGGATATGTACGTCTACTTCTCGATGACGGAAAACCAGTTGCTGGGACTGATTCGCCAATATGGCTCTAAAGACGAGGCGCTGAAAAGTATGCCCGCCATCGACTTGCAGCTGAACGATAAATCGGCTTATCCCGAACAGGGACAGATCGAGTCTATCAGCGGAGTCATTGACCGTTCGACGGGTACTGTCAGCCTGCGTGCCGTTTTCCCCAATAAGGACGGATTGCTGCACAGCGGCGGTGCGGGTAACGTAGTGATTCCGGTACAGAAAACGGGAGCTTTGGTTATCCCGCAGGGAGCTACTTTCGAGATACAGGATAAGAGATATGTATATAAGGTAGTAGACGGCAAAGCGCAATCTGCCTTGGTGCAGGTGACCCGTGTGAACGGCGGCCGCGAATTTATCGTGGATGAAGGACTGGCTCCGGGCGATGTGATTGTGGCGGAAGGCGTAGGATTGCTTCGTGAAGGTACTCCGATTAAGGCAAAGACTGCCCAGGCATCTACGACAACTACTGAAAATTAAACAAAGGAGGAATCATCCATGAATTTAAGAACCTTTATTGAACGCCCCGTATTATCGGCAGTCATCTCTATTACGATTGTCGTTGTGGGTATCATCGGGCTGTTCAGTCTGCCCGTTGAACAATATCCCGATATTGCTCCGCCGACCATTATGGTGAGTACCACCTATTATGGCGCCAGTGCGGAAACTTTGCAGAAGAGTGTGATTGCTCCTTTGGAAGAAGCGATCAATGGTGTGGAAGATATGACTTACATGACTTCCAGCGCCACCAATGCCGGTACAGTGAGTATCACCGTGTACTTCAAGCAGGGAACAGACCCGGACATGGCAGCGGTCAACGTACAGAACCGCGTGTCGAGAGCGACGGGACAGCTTCCGGCAGAAGTAACGCAGGTCGGTGTGACTACTTCCAAACGTCAGACGAGTATCCTGCAGATGTTCTCGCTCTCCAGTCCGGATGATAGCTACGATGAAAACTTCCTCTCCAACTATATCAGTATCAATATCAAACCGCAGATTCTTCGTATTTCGGGAGTAGGTGACCTGATGATTATGGGAGGTGAATATAGTATGCGTGTATGGATGAAGCCGGACGTGATGGCTCAGTACAAACTGATTCCGTCGGACATCACCGGTGTGCTAGCCGAGCAGAATATCGAATCGGCTACCGGTTCATTCGGTGAAAACTCGAACGAAACCTATCAGTATACAATGAAATATAAAGGACGTCTGATCACTCCGGAAGAATTTGGAGATATTGTCATTCGTTCTACGGACAATGGTGAGGTCCTGAAGTTGAAAGACATCGCCGAGATACAGTTGGGACAGGATAGCTATGCTTATCACGGTGGAATGGACGGTCATCCGGGCGTTTCGTGTATGGTGTTCCAGACAGCAGGCTCCAATGCGACCGAGGTCAATCAGAATATTGATGAACTACTTGAAGAAGTCCGCAAAGACCTTCCGAAAGGAGTGGAACTGACGCAGATCATGAGTTCGAACGACTTCCTGTTCGCTTCTATCCATGAGGTGGTGAAGACGTTGATCGAGGCGATTATCTTGGTTATCCTTGTAGTATATGTGTTCTTGCAGGACTTCCGTTCTACGCTGATTCCTCTGGTGGGAGTCATTGTTTCGCTTATCGGTACGTTTGCTTTCATGGCGATGGCAGGATTCAGTATCAATCTGCTCACGCTGTTTGCGCTCGTGCTCGTCATCGGTACGGTGGTGGACGACGCCATTATTGTCGTCGAGGCGGTGCAGGCACGCTTCGACGTAGGGTACAGGTCGTCCTATATGGCAAGTATCGATGCAATGAAAGGTATCAGTAATGCTGTTATCACCTCTTCGCTGGTGTTTATGGCAGTATTTATTCCGGTATCCTTCATGGGCGGTACTTCCGGTACGTTCTATACCCAGTTTGGTCTGACGATGGCGGTTGCCGTTGGTATTTCCGCTATTAATGCGTTGACGCTGAGTCCGGCATTGTGTGCTTTGCTGCTGAAACCCTATATCAATGAAGACGGCACACAGAAGAATAACTTTGCGGCACGTTTCCGTAAAGCATTCAATTCGGCTTTCGATATTCTGATAGAGAAATACAAGAATGTGGTGCTGATCTTTATCAAACGCAGATGGCTGGCATGGTCGCTGCTCGTTTGCTCCGTAGTGTTGCTTGTATTCCTGATGAACACGACGAAGACCAGTCTGGTGCCGGACGAAGACCAGGGTGTGGTATTCGTCAATGTAAGTACGGCGGCCGGTAGTTCGCTGACTACGACCGACGAAGTGATGGAACGCATCGAAAAGCGTCTGATGGATATTCCGCAGATTAAGCACGTGCAGAAAGTGGCCGGCTACGGATTGCTGGCAGGACAGGGAAGCTCGTTCGGAATGTTGATTCTGAAGCTGAAACCGTGGGACGAACGTCCGAATGACGAAGATAATGTACAGGCAGTCATCGGTCAGGTGTACGGTCGTACGGCCGATATCAAGGATGCCAGTGTCTTCGCTATTTCGCCGGGTATGATTCCGGGTTACGGTATGGGTAATGCGCTGGAACTCCATATGCAGGATAAGATGGGCGGTGATATCAACGAATTCTTTACCACTACCCAGCAATATCTGGGAGCATTGAACCAGCGTCCGGAAATTGCGATGGCATATTCTACGTTCGACGTGCGCTATCCGCAGTGGACGGTAGAGGTGGATGCAGCCAAGTGTAAACGCGCAGGCATTACACCGGATGCGGTATTGAGCACATTGTCCGGTTATTATGGCGGTCAGTACGTGTCCAACTTCAACCGTTTCTCCAAAGTATACAGAGTCATGATTCAGGCAGACCCGCAATTCCGTCTGGACGAAACCTCACTGGACAATGCTTTCGTACGTATGTCGAACGGAGAGATGGCTCCGCTGAGCCAGTTCGTAACGTTGACACGCAGCTATGGTGCAGAGTCGCTGAGCCGTTTCAATATGTACAATTCCATCGCCGTGAATGCGATGCCGGCAGACGGATATAGTACGGGAGACGCTATCAAGGCCGTACAGGAAACAGCCGTACAGGCTCTTCCTAAGGGATATGGCTATGATTACGGAGGCATCACCCGTGAGGAAAATCAGCAAAGCGGTACGACTATGATCATCTTTGGTATCTGCTTCCTGATGATTTATCTGATTCTGAGTGCATTGTACGAGAGTTTTATCATTCCGTTCGCCGTGCTTCTGAGTGTGCCTTGCGGATTGATGGGAAGTTTCCTCTTTGCATGGATGTTCGGACTGGAGAATAACATTTACTTGCAGACAGGTTTGATTATGTTGATCGGTCTGTTGGCAAAGACAGCCATCCTGCTGACCGAATACGCTGCCGAACGCCGTAAGGCAGGCATGGGACTGATCGCTTCTGCGGTAAGTGCAGCCAAAGCCCGTCTGCGTCCGATTCTGATGACAGCGTTGACGATGATCTTCGGTCTGTTCCCATTGATGTTGTCCAGCGGTGTAGGAGCCAATGGTAACCGTTCGCTGGGTACGGGAGTAGTCGGTGGCATGACGATCGGTACGCTGGCATTACTTTTCATCGTGCCTACTTTGTTTATTGCTTTCCAGTGGTTGCAGGAACGCTTACGCCCTGTGCAGAGCAGACCTACGGAAGACTGGCAGATCGAGGAAGAAATCAAGGTGAGTGAAGAAGAAAAATCTAAAGCAGGAAAAAAATAATTGATGATGAAGAAAATATTAATCTTATCCGCAGCAACGCTCGTGTTGAGCAGTTGCGGTATCTACAATAAATACAAACCTGTATCGGAAGTCCCCGAAGGACTTTATGGAAGCGAGACCGTCGTTTCCGCCGATACGGCGAACTTCGGTAATCTCTCGTGGAGAGAGGTCTTTACTGACTCGTATTTGCAGAATTTGATCGATTCGGCTTTGGTACGGAATACGGATATGCAGACAGCGCATCTCCGTGTGGAAGAAGCGGAGGCTTCGTTGCTGACGTCCAAACTTTCTTATCTGCCCTCTTTGTTTCTCGCACCGGAAGGAGCTGTGAGCAGCTTCGACCGTGGCAAAGCGACTCAGACCTACTCATTGCCGGTGACTGCCTCGTGGGAACTGGATATCTTCGGAAAGGTGACCACGGCCAAACGTCGGGCAAAAGCGGCCTATGAGCAGAGCAAGGAGTATGAACAGGCGGTGAAGACACAGTTGGTGTCTGCCGTGGCAAATACTTATTATACCTTGCTGATGCTCGACGCTCAATATGAGATTTCCGTGTCCACCGAAGCGGCATGGAAAGAGAGCGTGCGGACAGCCCGTGCCATGAAAAAGGCCGGTATGATGACCGAAGCCGGACTAGCTCAGACGGAAGCCACCTATTATAATATATGTACGGCAGTGCTCGACCTGAAAGAACAAATCAATCAGACGGAGAACTCAATGGCTTTGTTGCTGGCGGAAACACCTCACAAGATACAACGCGGCAAACTGGAAAACCAGCAGTTGCCGGAAGACTTCTCCGTAGGGATTCCTTTGCAGATGCTTTCCAACCGTCCGGATGTACGTAGCGCGGAGTTCTCTTTAGCGCAGGCATTCTATACGACGAATGCTGCCCGTGCTGCTTTCTATCCTTCCATCACGCTGAGCGGGAGTGCCGGATGGACAAACAGTGCCGGTAGCATGATTATCAATCCGGGCAAATTCGTTGCTTCTGCCGTAGCTTCACTGACGCAACCTTTATTTAACAAGGGAGTGAATATCGCCCAGCTGAAAATAGCGAAGGCACAGCAGGAAGAAGCCCGCCTCAGCTTTGAACAGACATTGCTGAACGCAGGTGTGGAAGTAAACGAGGCACTGGTGCAATATCAGACGGCCCGTGAGAAATCCGCTTTCTACGATAAGCAGATCACCTCTTTGCAGACTGCTGCCAGAAGCACTAGTCTGTTGATGGAACATAGTAATAATACTACTTATCTGGAAGTACTGACCGCACAGCAGACATTGCTGAACGCCAGACTTTCACAGGTAGCCAATCGCTTTACCGAAATCCAGGGCGTGATTACACTGTATCAGGCTTTGGGCGGAGGCCGGATGTAGGAGGATAGTATGAATCCTGAAAAAGTACGGTGTCAGATAATCGAATACACCAAACACGAGATGTATCTGCACGGTGCTGACGGACTGACCATGGATGACATAGCCAAGGGGATGAAGATGTCGAAGCGTACGCTTTACAAGCTGTTCCCCAGTAAGACTTGTCTGTTCCGCATCTGTCTTTCTGATTTCACCAACGGGATCAGAAGTTGTCTGAAACAAAGTCAGATGCGGATGGACAGTTCGTGTATGCAGGTGCTTTTTGCCACAGTGAACGGGTATCTCACGCTATTGCATTCGTTAGGAAAGACTTTATTGCTGGATATCGCCGCGAATGAAGATTACCGTGCTTCCTTCAAACGGGAAGAGGCCTTCTGGTTGCAGCAGTTTATCGATGTACTGACGCATTGCAAAATCTGTGGTTACCTGCTTCCGGGAGTCGATCCGGATCGCTTTGCGGCAGATTTGCAGGAGGTTATTTATCAGAGTTGCCTGCAAGGTACTCCGTATGTTGTTCAGCGGACGCTGAACCATACTCTCTTACGAGGGCTTTTTGAGGTGGACGGCATTCGGTATATTGACGAACACCTGAAACTGGATAAATTCAATGTTTGTGTATGAAAGGAAGGGCGTGTATTGCTTTTTAAGCAGGCACGCCTTTTTATTTGTTTGAAATGAGTTATTCTCTGAAATTCACAATCATGTGATATATTAAGTTGCTTTTTAAATCTTGTCAATTAAATCCGGAGATAAGCAGAAAGGCAGTTAACTGTTGGCAGGTTAGTATAAACGCTTTTATTCTCACCACAATGAGAACATTTTCTCATCGCATTGAGAAATAATTCTCAAAGGCACGAGAACTTTTTCTCACTGTGGTGAGAATTTTTTCTCAAAGGCATGAGAATACTTTGAGAATATAGCAACTTGTATCATGCTATGTATTAATCGGATAGCAGTATAGTGGTATCTGTCTTATGCCTACTATTTTATGGCTGCCTCAAACGCTCAATCTCTAATAATGTAGTTTCCCGCTTGTTTGGTAAAAGCGGCTGGGCTATTCTTTGTCTCCATATGAAAACTTGACAAATGATCAATCTAAAGCCCTTTCACCACATCGACAGACAAACCCGTGCATTCTGCTATCACATCATCCGCTATACCTTTCTGCTTGAAATTACGGGCTATCTCTATGGTTTGGTTGTGCTCTTTGAGTGCGGAGAACACCAGACCGGAAAGATATTCAAGTGTACTGTACAAGCGTTCCCGATTTTCCTTCCGCTGATAATCCACACTAAAAAATGTGGAACGCTTACGGTGTAATATCAGGTAATATGTCCCGGCAGTAAGAAGTCCCGCTATTATATCAATTGGGATACCCGTTCCTTCAAACAAATGCTTGTATTCTTCTATAGCCAATTTGTAATGCTTTTCCCTGCTTCGTGCCATACGTCTTGTGGTCGAATTGTCCGCTTCGAGTTCCCACACTAGCAAGTGCTGCATATCGGTATTGTCATATAAGTAATTTGCCAAAGCCTTTAAGGTGCTTTTCATGATGTCCTCGTTGGCTTTGTCTGTAGGGTGTTCTTCATCGAAAAGATCGTGCAGCCAATAATCAGAAATGTAAGCGTACTTATCCAGCAATCGCTCAATATTCTTATAGTTATTGAGCAGGACGGACATTTGTATGTCGGCTCTTTGCATAATATCTGTAAAGGTAATTTGCGCCAGACCTTTTTCACTTGCTAACTGCCGGATGGCATCAAACACGTCCGCTTCCAGTTCGGCGCGGGTACGGCGTGCACGTTTATTCTTCGATTGTTCCATGTTTATTTCTTTGTTGCATACAAATGTATGAAAAATAAGTATAAGTCACTTATTTTCCTTTATAAAACAGATTTATGAAACGGCTCGGTCACTGAACAAATTTATTTCTATCTTTGTCTTCTTAGTATTTAGAGAATAGAAAAACAAAGAACACTGGGGAAAGCAGAGTGGGTAAGGGAACGGCTTTCTCCATGAACGTATCTTTGAGTATTATTTAAATCAGTAGAAAATGGGGAATTTAATTTCGTTTATGAAGGAAGTAGCCGATGGGCTGCGGGAAAGTGGGAATTTTGGGACTGCCCATATTTACAGGAGTAGCCTGAGTGCAATCCTTGCCTTTCATGGAAGTGATAAGCTTCCTTTCCGGAAAGTAAGTCAGGAGTTTCTTAAAAGTTTCGAATCGTATCTGCGTGGCAGGAACTGTAGCTGGAATACAGTTTCCACTTATATGCGTACGTTGCGTGCAGTGTATAACCGTGCGGTCGACCGCCATCTTGCGCCTTATGTGCCTCATCACTTCCGGTATGTTTATACAGGAACGCGCGCGGACAGGAAACGTGCGCTGGATAAGGAAGACATGGAGCGTCTGATGAAGGAACTTCCGAAACAGCTGTGTCAGGACAACAAGGAACTACAGCGTACTCGTGGTCTTTTCTTTTTAATGTTTTTACTTCGTAATATTACGATATTTTATAACTAATTGTGTATCAGATGTTATATTAAAGCATTTAGTACTTGCGCAACAAAGCTGCAACAAAAATATCATAAAATGTTGCACGTGTATTTGAGGAATGTGTTTCACCGGTTAAAATCAAACTCAGAGAATATGATATGTTAATTCAACATTTTTAACCTATGCCGTTTTTCCGGCATTTGATGAAGCAAACTTACCTCTCCCATGAACGAAAATTATCCGGCAAGACCGGCAGATAAATATGTGGCAAAGTTACAAATTTCCTGTCAGATTAGCAGCCTTTACCATGAACAAGATATTGCAAAAATTGTCCGGCATCCTGACAGATAATCATCTGACAGAAAAAGCATGAAATGCACATATCGAAAGGATAATCGGCTCTGTACAAGCTGGCGTTGCATGTCGCAAAACAGACTGTTAAACAGTAAATTGCGTGTTTGTTTGCGTATTCTTTTCGCTTTAACTTTGCGCTGACAAATCGAACCGGGAGCAACCCAAATCGACAAAACAATAAATCAATTTATAAAATAACGACTATGTGTAAAACAGAACAGAAACCGAACGAAACCACCCTGCTCCGAAAGGTGGTGGACGGACTGAAACAGGAACTGGAGAAAGTCAAGAACGTGGTTTATGCCTCAAAGGAGGTTCTGAATCTGGAGGAAGCCGCCATGTTCTTGGGCATTTCCAAAAGCTCGCTCTACAAGATGACCCACAATCAGGTTATCCCGTACTTCAAGCCCAACAACAAGATGGTGTATTTCGAGAAGTCCGAACTCCTGAAATGGCTCCGGCAGAATCCTGTCGCCTCACAGGGGCAGATTTCGGAGGAGGCGCAAGCCATCATGCGCAATCTCGCCAAAAATGATTAGTTCCCTTTCATCAAACACAGACACAACCCGTATATGACTGAAAGCGAAAATGCACACCTGTCTTTTGACAATCTCCCCCGGTCGGTGGCAGAACTCCATGAGAAGATAGACCGCCTGACCGGAATGTTCGAGCGGATCATTTCCTCGACCGCCGCCACTCCCTTGCCGGAAGTCATGACGGTTGAGGACGTGTCTGCCATGCTCTGCAAGTCCGTTTCCACCATCTATGCGATGACTTCCGAACACAGGATTCCATACCGCAAACAGGGCAACAAACTCTATTTTCTGCGTTCCGAAATCCAATCATGGCTTATGGATTCTGTTGTTCCGAAAGATACTCCGAAGCGCAGACGGAAGCCGCAGGATGATAAAAATTCTACGGGAGAAGAGCAGAAACCGGAAAGCAAGCCGGACGAGAATCTAAGTGAAAGCAACGCAATTTCTACACAAATTTCCTCGGGAAATATTGATGAAGATGACGGCAAAGTCACCGCTTCGGAGTGTGAGAAGAGACCGTATTCCATCGAAAGCCGGACACATTCAAGAAGCGGAGCGACCATCTTCGCCGTGCTTTTCTCTAAGGAAATTGAAACCGCCGGAGAGCGGAAATTTGTGCAGACTGCACGGGATTTCCACGGCTATTGGAGCGATTTCGGCAATGGCGGCTACATCTTCAACTCACAGCAAGAGGCCGAAAACTTTGCAAAAGCAATAAGAGGGAAAGAAGAAACAGACCGAATGTCACCCCAACAGCCGGTATCGGAAAATGGCGGCTTGACCGCAATTCATACGGAGGGCAAGCTGCCAATCACACAGGGCGAACAGACCACATTGGGCGGTAATACCTCTTGTACGTAAATGGCAGACATGGCAGAGAGTGGCATTTTTACAGGGGGATGTTTTAGGGCTGGCAAGTTTATGTTTTCGTCCACGAAAACTACGCCACAAGCGGCGACCCGGTCACACCGGAAACGGCTAAGCCCCAATTTCAGCCCTAAAACATCATCTCAATTATAACCGATAACAACAGGCGTATGACAGACAATGACAATTCACATAAAGGCGGAAGACCGAAATCCGCAAAGGGCAAGGCACGGACAAAGACCCTATCCACGCGGCTCACGCTTGCCGAATGGAAAGCGGTCATGAAACGGATAGCCGATGCCGGGAAGAAGCCGTCGCACTTCCTGCGGGAACTGTTGCTGCATGGCAAAGTCGTGGCGGCAAGGACACAGGAGGACAGGTGGCAGATAAGGATGCTGGAGGGAGGATGCAACAACCTGAACCAACTGGCGAAGATGGCGCACCAGCAAGGCTTTTCTCTTTTGAAAGGCAAAATCATGGACTTGCTGGACGAATTCAATAAAATCATCGAGAGGATATGATGGGCGATTTGAAAAAGCGGGCGAGTTTCGCCAAAGTGGTGAACTACGTGAACAATCCGAAGAAGGCACGGCTCATTGACAGCAAGGATGTGAGACTTGATGACAATGCCACCATAGCGAGGAGTATGCAGGGACAGGCGGACGACAAGCCGGGACGCAAGCTGAAAGATCCGGTGTACCATATCTCGCTGGACTTCGCACACGAGGATACGCCCAAGCTGACGGATGCCCTGATGGTTGAAATCGCCCGTGAGTATATGCAGCGCATGGGCATTGTGAATACCCAGTACATCGTAAGCCGCCATACCGACAGGGAACACCAGCATCTGCACATCGTGGCAAACAGGGTGGATAATGACGGGAACACCATCAGTGCCGGCAATGATTGTGTACGCAACGTGAAGATATGCAAGGCTCTCACGAGGGAATACGGCCTGCACTTCTCCAAGGGCAAGATGAACGTGAAGCGTGACCGCCTGCGTGGGAAGGACAAGGTGAAATACCAAATCTATGATGCAATCAAGGCGGCATTATCCCATTGTAACTGCTGGTCGGATTTGTGCGGCAGGCTGGCAAAGCAAGGTATCGGGGTAAATTTCAAATACAATAGAAACGAAGGTAAAATAATCGGTGTGTCGTTCACGAAAGATGAAATCTCGTTCAGCGGCTCACGGATAGACCGGAGTATGAGCTTTTACAAGTTAGACAGGCTGTTCGGGAGCCACATCGCCGAGGGCATGGAATGGAAGCCCAGTGTGCCGGAACAGCCACAACTGCCCCGGCAGAATATGGAATCTTACAACCATACGGCAGATACTTTTACAGGCCAGCCGTCATCAGCCGGAGCGGAAACGGATGGCAACGGCGGCAGTCCTGTTGAATCCGGCTCGAACATCGTTCAAGTAACCATCGGCGCACTCATGGAACTGTGCGTACAGCAGAACCAAGCCAAGGTTTCATCCGGTGGCGGAGGTGGAGGAAACGAAAGCGGCTGGGGCGATAATGACAACGAAAAGGACAAACATAAACCAAGAAGGAGAAGAAGATGAAAGACAACTTACAGAACATTGCCGACCTTATCGGGGCGTTGGCGGAGGACATCGAGGAAATCAAGAAGAAGCTGGATGCAAAGGACAGCCCGGACAAGGACGAGGCATTGAAAAGACTGGCGGTCAAGCTGGAGCCTGTTATACGGTTCTTTAGCAGTAGCACACCGGAAAACATCAATGCCATTTTCGGAAGCCAAGAAGCCATCGAGGATTATAAGAAATCATTGGGCGATGAAATGGTTGTGAGCTTACGATTATATACCGAAGCCAACGACAAGGATATGCGAAAGCGCGGAATCCCCACCACCAAGGATTTGCTCGACAAGATTCTGGAACTGCTGACAAGCCACATGGAGAATGACAGGCAGGCTTCGCAAAAGACGCAGCCAAGGCAAGGCTTCATATCGGGGCTGTGGCAGGCAATCCGCCAGAATAAAGCGTTAAATGCAATAAGGCAGTTATGGAGCAAAGTTCCCGATGGCTGGCACAAGAACCCTTACGCATGGGCTGGTATCGGTTGTATGCTCGTATTCTTTGCCCTGTTTGCCGTCAGTTGGGTACAATGGCATGAGTACCGGGAAGAAAACAGGCGGTTGAGAACGGTTGCAGACAAACACCATGTGACTACAATCATGCTTAACGAGTTGCACCCAGAACTGGCCGTAACCGTCGGGGCTTATGAAAAGCTGACGGAAACGGTCGGTGTAGATTCGACTTTAACCATATTCCGGGAACAGGTCAAAGCCGTTAGAAAGGAATCCCAAAATCGAAGCAAATAAAATATAATTCTCATTTTTGCGGATAATAAACACTCTAAAAATCCTTGTTATCCGCATTATTTCTTTGTGTAAAGAGCGGATTTTGCCGATTCAATACATTAAAAATGAGCAAAGTCGCATTCTTTTTTATTATTATCTGCCGACCATAGACTTCGTTTGAATTAAAATAAGTACCTTTGTAAACTGGATTTGGTATATACTGTTTCCCCAAATAGCACCAATGGACCACTTGACAAAAGAACAACGCCATAAAAATATGGCAGCAAATAAGGGCAAAGGAACCAAACTGGAACTTCTATTTGGAAAATTGCTCTGGAATGCAGGAGTGAGATATCGTAAAAATGACACATCCGTATTTGGTAAACCGGATTTTGTAATCAAAGGTCATAAAATTGCGATATTTTGCGATGGCGAATTTTGGCATGGTAGAAATTGGGAGATAAGGAAGAATGACCATAAAAGCAACTGCGATTTTTGGCACTCTAAAATCGAACGAAATATTGAGCGCGATAAAGAGGTTAATACTACATTGCAGAAACAAGGTTGGAAAGTTTTCCGATTCTGGGAGACAGACATAACCAAAGAACCTGATAAATGCTTAAATAGAATTTTGAATTATATGAATACAGATAATAAAACTTCCGAAAAAATTGCCATCACAAAAATGTGTGGCGGTAACAAGGTTGTTATGCAAATGTATGGCCCTCATTCTTTGAATGAAGATGGAACTGTTATGGCATTTGACGAACAGATGGCAATAGTTTCTCATTATCTGCATAATCAAGGGTATAAATATGCTAAACCGTATGAATCTAAAGCAGAGGGATTGATAGAGGATATATACAATGTCCACAACAAGCAAATTGAGGAAAGATGCGTTTCGGATGTTTGTGTCCAATATTCTCTGTTTTCAGATTTGTTCTCTGTTCCGTTCTTGCCTATAGATAATCCTAAATTTACATTCATTGATTTATTTGCAGGAATTGGTGGATTCAGAATGGCAATGCAAAATCTTGGTGGAAAATGTGTATTTTCGTCTGAATGGGACACACAGGCTCAAAAAACATATCTGTTAAACTATGGAGAAGTTCCATTTGGTGACATAACCAAAGAAACCACCAAATCATTTATTCCCGATGATTTTGATGTTTTGTGTGCCGGATTTCCATGTCAGGCATTTTCGCTGGCTGGAAAACGACTCGGATTTGAAGAAACAAGAGGTACTTTGTTTTTTGATGTAGCAGAAATCATACGTAGAAAGCGTCCGAAAGCATTCTTCTTAGAGAATGTGAAAGGTCTGCTTATTCATGATAAGGGAAAAACCATCCAAACAATACTAAAAGTTTTAAGGGAAGATTTGGATTATTACGTTCCTGAACCTCAAATTGTAAACGCAATGAATTTTGGCGTTCCACAACATCGAGAGAGAGTGTACATAGTCGGATTTAGAAAAGACCAGAATGTCAGCGAATTTTCATATCCGAATCCAACTGATACAAGCAAAACATTTGCGGATATAAAAGAAGAAAATACAGTTTCTGCAAAATACTATTTATCTACTCAATATGTGAAGACTCTTGTAGCTCATAAAGAAAGACATGCAGCAAAAGGTAACGGTTTTGGATATGAAATAATACCTGATGATGGTGTTGCAAATGCCATCGTTGTTGGAGGTATGGGACGAGAGCGTAATCTTGTAATAGATAATCGCCTTGAAGATTTTACCCCGGTAACCAACATCAAAGGTGAAATTAACCGTGATGGTTTACGCAGAATGACTCCACGAGAATGGGCACGTTTGCAGGGTTTCCCCGATAAATTCATAATCGGAGTAGCAGATGCTTCCGCTTACAAACAATTTGGAAATTCTGTTGCCGTTCCGGCTATTCAAGCTACTGCACAGGAAATAATTAAAAGAATTAATCTCTCAAAATCCAAGAAATATGGCACTGACAGGAAATAAAGGAGAATGGAGTGAAATATACACTTTGCTCAAACTATTGGGTGAAGGTAAAGTCTATGCAGGCGACCAGAATTTGAACAAGATTCAGGACTTGTTCTATCCAATAATAATGATTCTTCGACAAGAAAAAGAAGGCAGTTATAACTATAGCTTGCAAGACAAAGACGTCGTAATTCAAACGCCCGAGGGGGAAGATTTGTTACGTATTCCTGCTTCTGTGTTTTTAGATGAATCTGAGAAATTATTAAAGGCTATCAATGAAAGTGACGGAGCTTTTTCCATTCCGCAAATTGAAGCCTTTATGAATCGCATTTATTGTCATTCTTTAAAGGCAAAATCATCAGATAAAACGGATATACGAATTATTCTACATGACCGTAGGACCAAAATAAACTCCGAAATGGGATTCAGTATAAAATCTCAGTTGGGAGGAGATTCGACACTGTTAAATGCAAGTAAAGCCACAAACTTTAATTTTAAGATACAAGGTGTAGCACTTTCTGATGAAGATATCGCCAATGTTAATTCATTGAATCCTAAACGGAACAAGGTTATAGATAGGGTCGATACTATTAAAAAGAAAGGTGGCAAGCTGATATTTGATAAGGTTGATAATCCGACATTCCGCAATAATCTTGTTATGCTTGATGGTGATTTACCAGTTATAATCGCTCATTTGCTTTTGGAACAGTTGAATAGCGGTATCTCAACATTGAAGGAATTAGCAGAACTAATTACGGAAGTTAATCCTTTGGGATATGATACAGAACAGGCATCACCGTTCTATGCGTATAAAATCAAGCACCTTTTAACTTCTGCTGCATTAGGTATGATGCCAGCTACCGCTTGGAGTGGGAAATTTGATGCAAACGGAGGATATTTGGTCGTAAAGAAAGATGGTGACATCCTTTGCTACCATTTTTATGACCGTAATCGTTTTGAAGATTATCTTTTCTCCAATGCGTATTTGGAGCGCTCAAGCACTTCACGCCATGAATACGCATCGATAATAAAAGAAGATGACGGCACTCTATCGTTTAAACTCAATTTTCAGGTAAGACTAAAGTAATGTTATGAAGTTAAAGACTATATACTTAAAAAATTTCAGATGCTATAAAGATGAGGTGTGCATTGAATTTGACAACTTAACAACATTTGTCGGCAAAAACGATATAGGTAAATCTACCATATTGGAAGGTTTGGAAATATTCTTCAACAATGACTTGGTAAAAATTGAACCATCTGACGCAAATATCCATGGAGACAACAATGTCGTTATTACATGTGATTTTGGCGATTTACCTTCAGAATTGATTTTGGACTCTGGAGAAATAACCAACTTGACAGATGAATATCTTACTATTTCAAATGACACTTTGCGTATAAAAAAAGTTTACGACTGTAGTAAATCTAAAGTTTCTTCAACAGTGTACATTGTTGCAAATCATCCAAATGTTGTTGAAGCGGAAAATTTGCTATCATTAAAAGAAAAAGAACTACAAAAAATCATCAAGGATAAAGGTATAGATGGCCCTTTGAAAGGCAACCCACTGATGAGAAAAGCTATTTGGGCTTCTATAGATGATTTACATCTACAAGAAACAGAAATAGAAGTATCCAAGGCAAAAGAAGATGGAAAAGAAATTTGGACTAAAATAGATGCTTATTTGCCTAATTATGCGTTATTTCAAAGTGACAGAAGTAGCCATGATTCAGATGGAGAAGTTCAAAATCCGATGAAAGTTGCTATACAAGCAGCCATTTCGGAAGTAGAAGAAGAAATTAACGCAATCCAAAAGAAAGTGCAAGATAAAGCTATGGCTATCGCCCAACAAACACAAGAAGCCTTAAAATATATCGACAGTAATCTTGCCAATCAATTAACTCCTAAATTCACACCTCCAGCAGCTTCCAAATGGAATAGTTTGTTTTCAATTGCAATGGATACGGACGAAGGTATTGCTTTAAATAAACGAGGAAGTGGTGTTCGCCGTATGATATTAGTAGGCTTTTTTAAAGCAGAAGCAGAACGGAAGTTATGTAATAGCAAAAAGAAAAATATTATTTATGCTATAGAAGAACCAGAAACAGCGCAGCATCCAAATAATCAACGTATTTTAATTAACTCTTTTAAAGAGTTGTCAAAATCTGAAAAATGTCAAGTGATACTAACGACTCACAGTCCTGGACTCGCTCAAGAATTACCAATTGAAAGTTTGCGTTTCATAGATCGTAACGATGAAGGTCTCCCTTTTGTTAAATATGGTACAGATATATTACCTTCAATAGTTGACGCATTAGGCATATTGCCCGATTCAAATCAAAATGTTCAGCTTTTGTTATGCCTTGAAGGTCCTACTGATGTCGTTGCATTTAAGGCGTTTAGCCGCTGTTTGAGAACGAAATACCCTGAAATCATCGACCTCGAAAATGACAATAGAGTTCTCGTAGTGCCTCTTGGAGGAAGTATTTTAAAGTATTGGGTAGAGAAACAGTATTTTAGAAAACTTGGTTGTCCCGAAGTTCACATTTATGATAATGATGTAAAAGCGTATCAAAAAAGCATAGACGATATTAATGCACGTGGAGATAAATCATGGGGAGTATTAACACGTAAATATGAGATAGAGAACTATTTACATCCTCATGCAATCAAGACTGTTTACAATATAGATGTAGATACTGACCAACAGAATGTCCCTGCAAAAGTTGCTCTTGCATATTATGAAGCCAACAAAGATAAATTAGATGGGAAATGGAAAGATAGTACTTCTAAGACATATCTTAGTAAAGTTTTTACCGATGCAATGACTTGTGATTTGTTGGAAGAAAGAGACCCAGAAGGAGAGGTTAAAGGTTGGTTTGACAAAATAACCTCTATGTTACATTAAAAAATATTGGAAAATACTTTTGAAAGAAAAGTGTTTTCCAACATTTTATCCTTTCAATACAGGATGTCGAAGATTTGTGTAAATGAGCATCAAGCTATTTGACAGTAAAATATCGCAAAACACTGAAAATCGCATAGTTGCTAAGTCGTTACCATTACTTTTCGAATACTCCATTAAATATTTTATTCCTCAAACGGTTATATAAAGCCATTCACAATCCAAAACAAGAATTTGCATCTTACTGAAGGTTTTATTTTTGTATCGAAAAGAAATCCGAAATCCGGTTTACCGCTTCAATCTTCGTTTCCATTACCACATCCGCATAGACTTGTGTAGAGTTTATGCTGGTATGTCCGAGCAACTTGCCCACAGTATATAAGTCGCCTCCGGCAGCCAATGACAGCGTAGCCATTGAATGCCTTGCCGTGTGGAAGCTGATATTCTTCTCTATCCCTGCGGCAGCGGCCATCTTTTTAAGACATCTGTTGCAGGCACTAAGGCAGGTCATATCAAAGACCTTTTGCCCCGGTTTGCAGCCGTTTCTATCCGGTAACCATTTTAATGCAGACTGGTTCAAAGGTATCGTTACCTGTTTCCCGGTCTTTTGCATGGATTGGATTGAAACGACCAATCCATCATTAACCTGTTTTATATTCCTCCATGTCAATACGGAAACATCGCTATACCGCAGTCCGGTGAAACAGCAGAACAGGAATGCCCGTTTGGTTGTTTCGTTGGTGGTCGGAGCTTCGGCAAGCGCAAAAAGCTCCTCTTTCGTGAGATATTCCCTTTCAGACTGTTGTTTGGCTATCCGCTCGTGCCTGCCCAAAGCATAGAAAGGATTTTTATCCATCACACCCTCTTTTACCGCCACATTTAGCATACGCACAAGCGTACTCTGGTGCAGATGCAGCGTGTGGAGCGACAACTCTTTGGGATTGTCGGGCGATTTGGACTTCTTGTAGGTGTTCTTCATGAAGCCAAGCAGTCCTACAATAAACTTCTTGTCGATTTTCGACATCAGGAAACGAGGTCTGCGACGATGTTTCAAATACTCCTTTATTATATTGACGCAGGAGCGGTAGTTACGGTACGTTGCCGGAGAATAGGACGGATTGCGTCTAATCCCTTCGATATGGCTGTCAAGCCATTCCGTAAAAATCCGTTTGGGCAGTTGTTTTGAATTGCCGTTGTCTGTCTCCGTTCCGTCCCCGTCAATGCCGAGCATTCGTTTTGACTTTATTTCATTCGCCTTTGCCATAGCCGCCTCGTTGAGCCGCCTTGCATCGGGCGCATCGTCCTGTATGAGGAACAAATTAAGATACTCGCTCCATCTTTTCCCCTTTTCATAGAAATCGAGGTATATGGAGCGGCTTCCCGTTTTCAATGTCCGTGTCCGTATCGTTATTTTCATCTGTTTCCCTCCGTTTGTGGTTGTCTTGAAAAGAAGTCATCTACAAGATTGACCGTTTCCACTTTCTTTTGATCCACAATCTTTGCATAGATGGCGGTCGTGTTTACGTTGGCATGACCGAGCAGCTTCGATGTGGTGTATATGTCCGCACCGAGTGTCAGCAGCATGGTAGCGCAGGTATGTCTACTGCAATGATAGGTTATATGCTTGTCTATCTGCGCGTTATGCATCCACTTCTCTATATTGCGCTCAATGTTCGATGTTCCGGTCGGCAATGTAAAAATCGGCTCTTGGGGATTCTCTTTGGGATTCAGGCAATCAACAGCCTCTTTTGACAACGGCACGTTTACCAGTTTTTGAGTCTTCTGCATCTTTATCCTTATATATAAGGTCTTGCCATCGGGGGCTTTGACAATCTTTCCCCATGTCAGTGACCGCACATCGCTAAGACGAAGCCCTGTGAAGCACGAGAACAGGAACGCACGTTTCACATCCTCATGGGGACAGGGTGCAGCCATCGCCGCTTTCATTTCCTCCAACGTGAGGTATTCCCTCATGCTTTCGGTCGGCTGGTACTTCTCTTTTGAACTTATGGACTTCAAGGGATTTGCCGACAGTATGCCGTCACGCACGGCTTTGTTCAGCGCACCGTTCAGGACAGCCTGATGATGATGCGCCGCACCGTTGCTGATAACGCTGCCATCCTTGCGTACCCCGTTCTTCGCATAGCGCAGGAAGTCGATGAAGCCACGGCAGAAATCCACATCCACATTTGCCAAGACAATATCCGGACAGTTGGCTTCTTTTAGATATGTTTCGATTTTCAGCCGCAGGTCACGCCTGCCTTTGAGGGTGGATGTAGAAAAACCAAAATTCTCCTGCTCATACTCCTTCAGGAAATCCACAAGCGTTATACACGATCGCTTCACCTTGTCCCACTGGCGCACACCGTGGTTCTGCAATGCCAGGATGCGCTCGGCTTTGATTTTCTCGGCAACCTGCCTTGCATGGTTGTTCTGCTGGCGGTCTATCGGTGTCGATTCGGGAACAAGGTACAATCCGAGAGATTCAACCTTGCGTACTCCCTTTACATAGACATCGAGATAAAGGCTCATGTTTCCGTTAGCCAGTTTGCGCTGACGGATGCGGACAGGCTCTTTCACCTTTTGTACTTTCTTCGGTCGTGCCATGATATTTTCCTTTCCTTATATTTTTCTTTTCACAGGCAGATTTATCCCTGTTCTCACGCTGCAAAATTACCCAAATCTTCCGTATCGTGCAACAAATACACAACAAAATATCGTTAAAACTGTGGTTAGATATGATTTCTCGGATAAAATCGGAAAGATATATAAATAGCTAATATACAATATACCCTACCGCTTTTATTTCCTCTTATATGATTATTCTTTCCTTATAGTAAGCCTATACTTCGTGGGATTCCTTTTGTGGATCTTGCCTATCTGAAAAAGCATGATATCGATGGGAATGTAATGACTTACCGCCGTCGAAAAACCGGCAGGTTATTAACAGTGACTCTTGTGCCTGAAGCCATGAAGCTGATCAAACGGTATATGAATACCGATCCTGCTTCTCCCTATCTTTTTTCGCTGATCACCAGTGGAGAGGGAACGGAAGCTGCTTACAAGGAATATCAGCTGGCATTGCGCAACTTTAATTATCAGTTAATGATTTTGAAACAGGTTTTGGGACTGACATCTGAAGTAAGCTCGTACACTGCGAAACATCATACAATCTCTATCTAATTGAAAATTAAACAGTTATTTCTGTTTAA
>OWHU01000581.1_pt1 | contig 20836 bp, 16 predicted proteins | sample 1732671 | NCBI WGS metagenome assembly OWHU01 (sample SAMN05065740, study PRJEB22554) | human gut metagenome | biome: ENVO:2100002; feature: ENVO:00000062; material: ENVO:00002003 | host: Homo sapiens | place: USA
AAGAGACAGGTACTATATTAGCAATGGTAAACGGAGTTAAAGAAATTATTAGGTAATTGGGTGCTTTTGAAACGGAGATAATCGAATTATGGAGAAAAAAATAAAATCTTTTTCAGCACTTACAATTTTTATAATTATCATTGCCACAATAACTGCACTTTGCTTAACCGGTTCAAAGGATTTATCGTCTGTAAAAAACGTTAAAATGACTAAAAACAGCATAAATTCCATTTCGCTTTCTTGGAAAGAAGTGAAAAAAGCAGATGGCTACTATGTTTATAACCTTGATAATGATGCTAACAAGTATGTTAAGCTCGGTGAAAGTAAGGGCAATGAAAATTGCAAATTTGAAATAAAAAATATACAAAGCGCAAGCGTATATAAAATTAAGGTTTTGGCTTATCGTTCTTTTATGAATAAAGAATACTTAAGCAAAAAGGCAAAGGAATATACGTTTTATTCCAATCCAAGCAAGCCTGTACTCAACGCCTTTTCAGGCGGAAAGGGCGTTTTGTCTATGGAGTGGGACGACCAAGATAATTTAGCCGGATATGATATTCAGTATTCTAAAAACAGTGATTTTTCAGAGTATAAAAACGAGCAAATAAGCGACGGCGCAACACGCAATTTTTCAGTTAAGGATTTGAGCGTCGGCGAAGTTTATTATACCCGTGTAAGGTCATATATGGTTGTTGATGATAAAACGATATACAGTGAATGGAGCGACACTCGTCAAGCTACCATTTATGACAGAGATATTAATATCGGCAAGGTTGACCCAACCAAACCAATGATTGCCTTTTCATTTGATGACGGACCTGCATACGACTATAACGGCTCTAATTCGACTAAACGTATACTTGACGTTCTTGAAAAATATAATGCACGTGCAACCTTCTTTATGGTAGGAGAGCGTGTTAATGATGAAACAAAGCATTTGCTTGACAAGGAAATTCAGCTTGGCTGCGAACTTGGAAACCACACATATTCCCATAATCACTATGGTTCTCAGGTAACGGCAAGTGATATTTCAAAAGCAAGCAAGCAGATTGAAAAAATCAGCGGCAAAGCGCCGACTATGTTCAGATGCCCCGGTGGCAGCATTACTCCTGCTATAAGAAAAGAGTGCAAAAAAGAGGGAATGCCTCTTGCTTATTGGTCGGTTGATACTGAAGATTGGCGCTCCAAAGATGCAGGCAAGGTTTATAAGAATATTACCAAGTATGCTTATGACGGCTCAATCGTTTTGATGCACGATATTTATCCGTCAACGGCAGACGCTGTTGAAAAGGTAGTTCCGGAGCTTATAGCAAAGGGATATCAAATAGTTACGGTAAGCGAGCTCATTGCCGCTAAAACAGGCGACAATCCAAAGCCGGGCAATCAATATGTCGATTATAAGACTATAAATAATAATACACATTGATTTTACACAAAAAAGTAAAAGCGTTGGAAATTTTTTCCAACGCTTTTGTTTATATAAAACTATTTGTTATTTATAATACTGCTCTGAGGAATTGTTGAAGTCTTGGGTCTTTCGGTGCGCCGAAAATTTCACTCGGCGGTGCATCTTCAACTATGTAGCCGTCTGCCATAAAGATTACTTTATCGGCAACCTCACGTGCAAAGCCCATTTCGTGGGTAACAACAACCATTGTCATACCTTCGTTTGCAAGGTCTTTCATAACCTGCAAAACCTCGCCTACCATTTCCGGGTCGAGTGCCGAGGTAGGTTCGTCAAAAAGCATAACCTTTGGATTCATTGCAAGTGAACGAACTATTGCCGCTCTTTGCTTTTGACCGCCGGAGATTTGGGATGGATAAGCATTTGCTTTGTCTGCAAGACCTACCCTTTCTAAAAGCTCCATAGCCTTTGCGTTTGCCTGCTCCTTGGTCATAACCTTAAGCTGGACGGGAGCAAGTGTTATATTTTCAAGTATGGTTTTGTTGTTGAAAAGATTAAAGTGCTGAAAAACCATACCCATATGCTCACGAATTTTGTTAATGTCGCATTTTTTGTCGGTTATAAGCTGATTGTCAAAATAAATTTCGCCTTCGGTCGGAGTTTCAAGTAAATTCAAACACCTTAAAAATGTACTTTTACCTGAGCCGCTTGGCCCGATAATGACTATTTTTTCGCCCTGCTTGATTTCGTAATCAATGCCCTTGAGCACTTCGTTATCGCCAAAGCTTTTTTTCAAATTTTTAACGGTAATCACTTTTTCTCAAACTCCTTTCCATAATTTTGATAAGAGTAGAAATTATAAACACCATTACAATGTAAATAACAGCCATTACAAGATAAGGAACCATAAAGTCGTATGTGTTAGAACCGATACGCTGGAATGCAAGATAAAGGTCTGTTGCGCCTACGAAGCTGACAACCGAGGTTTCCTTAATAAGAGAAATAAATTCGTTGCCAAGGGTAGGAAGAATATTTTTAACAGCCTGTGGAATAACAATTTTCATCATTGTTGTGCCGTAACTTAAGCCTACAGCACGGCCGCCCTCCATTTGACCGGGGTCAACAGAGAGAATACCTGCTCTCATAATTTCTGAAATATAAGCGCCGGAGTTTAATCCAAAAACAATAACGGCAACCGGCACGCTCTTTAAATTAATTGAAAGAAGCGGCATAAGCACATAGTAGAACAAAAGAAGCTGAACTACGATAGGCGTACCCCTGAAGAAACTTACATAAAACTTTGCAAGCACATCAAGCACCTTTGTGACGCCGCTTGTTTTCGGTACTACTCTTACTGTTGCAATAAGTGTACCTATAATGATACCTATTACAAGGCCGAGTATAGCAATTATAAGAGTGTTTCTTAAGCCTTCAATAACAACATTGTAGCCGCCGTTGTCAATAAAGAATTTCCAAAACACTTCAAATTTCTTTTCAAAATTCATTAATAAATCCTCATATTCATATTATAAAAAATGCCCATTCTTTTTGAATGGGCAATCTTTTAATTGATTTATGCTACGGCGTTAATAGCGTTAGTAATTGCTTGTGCAGGAGCAGCGTCAATAATAACATATTTGATACCGCCGTTGATTAAATCCTGAACAGCAAGTGAGCCGTTTGCATAGCCCTTCCAGGTTGCGCCAAGCTTTTCAAAGCCGAATTCGTCGTTACCCTGAACGTATGACTGACCTGTTGTGCCTGTCTGACCGCCGATAAGAACTGATGAATCAAAACTCTTAAGAATTTTGTCAACATCTTCTTTAGTCTTGCAGTTGTCAAATGTTGTGTCGTCAGCCTTGCAAATAACTTTCTGTGATGCTGAATAGTATGAATCAGAAAAATCAACTTGTTTTGCTCTTGAAGGGTTTACTGTAAGACCTGCCATACCGATATCAGCTTTTTGCTGCTGAACTGAAAGAAGAACAGCATCGAAAGCCATATCTACGATTACAAGTTCTTTGCCAAGTTTATCTGCAAGAAGCTTAGCGATTTCCATATCAATACCGTAGAACTTGTCGCCCTCTTTGTACTCGAACGGTGCAAACTCAGCATTTGTTGCAACAACAAGCTGATCCTTTGACTTATCCTGCTTAGCAGAAGTAACGCCTTGAGGCTCACCGTTACCGAAGTAGTGATTGCTGATTTCATCAAGCTCGCCGTTTGACTTCATTTCCTTAAGAAGCTCGTTGCATTTTTCCTTAAGTTCAGGCTGCTTCTTGTCTACACCAAAAGCATACTCTTCGCTTGAAAGCTCAATGTCAACAACCTTAACCTTAGCGGCAGATGTGGTTGATTCATTGTTTGTTTTACTGTCGTTATTGCTCTTTGTTGATGAACAGCCTGCAAAGATTGCAACTACTGCCATAAGAGCGGCAAGAACAACAGCAGAAATTTTTTTTGTTAATTTCATCTTATTTTCCTCCATATTTTGTTTTTAATGACATAATAAAAGACACGATTATTTCTAACCGTGTCAATAATTTATCACAATAATCGCATAAAGTCAATATTTTAGGAATATTTACTGTATATTTATGCATAAAATTAATATATTTAAAGATTTAATCTGCGTTTGCGAGCCATTCATACTCCGGAACATAAATTCTTGTTTTATCCCATGGGTCGCCATCAAGATGACGAATAAGCCAAACATAATACATTTCATATCCCGGTGCCGTAACCTGCTGGTGAGCATTGCCGCCTCTTATGCAAAGGCAACTTCCGTTTTCTGTTTTGTAAGGTGTGTTGCCCTCAAAGCCTGCACCGAATCCTTCCGGATGGTCGAATTGATAATAATAAAGTTCAGGCTGCGGGTGATGATGAGGCGGATAGCTTGACCAACGTCCCGGTTGGTTGAACACTTCGCCCATAACCATATTTGACTCAGGTGCATTGTCAAGGTCAAACATTGTTGATACAATTCTGTGGCCTGTGCCGTTCCATTGACCCTTGCCAAACTCTTGATAAAGGCAATTGTCCGGATTATAAAATTCACTTTTCCATGTTTTTTCATTATCTGTCATTTGAACGAGCACTTCGCTGTCCTCGTTTGCGGTAACACTCGCCTTAACCTGTTTGCAAAAATGAATTGCATAAGGCTTTTTTTCAAAAGGATTTTTTCTCTTGCAGCGTTCGTTTATTTCATCTTCCACTTTAAAGGTAACGTCGCCTGAAAGGAGCAAAATTGCACATTCGTTTTTATCCTCGCATATTTCAAGCACTTCACCCTTTTTCATTTTCTTAACGTAAATGTCCATAAGCATTTCAGAATTGATGCCGTTCATTTCGCAAAGAATTTTTTTGCCGTTTTCATCATATTCAGGTTTGAATAACATAAATTTGTATCTCCTTTGAAGTTATTTCTTCTTTTTCTTAATCTTCTTTGTAATTGCAATGAAGATTGAAATAAATACCGTAACTCCTGCTATCGAAGCGGGAACTATGTATAATTGCTTATTTTGCGAAAGCATATTTACATTAACGCCGAGCCTTGTTAATACGCTTTGCGCATTTGCCTGTGTGGTGGATACGTCAATTCGTGTGTCAACCACCTTTCTGCTTTCCTCGTTTGAGCCGCCGACAGTTGTAACCTCGCCGACAGCGTCGGTAACAACAAAGTCGCACTGCGCATATAAATCGTCATTTGCACAAACAACAACGGTAGCCGTTCCGTTGCCGATTGCGGTGATTTCACCGTTTGCACCTATGTCGATTATTCCTTCCTGATCGCAAAAATAACCGACTACGGCATTTGTGTTTGACGGCTCAACCGAATAGTCAAGCTTAACCGTGTCGCCGATTTGCAAATCATATTTTGAAGCGTAAATCTGAAGATTTGTAAGCGGTGCGCTTTCGCTTTGCTCGGTTGTTGTTTTTGTATTCGCCTTTGTGGCAGCTTGCGTTGTGGTTGTTGTGGTTGTTGCAGTTGCTGCGGTTGTTGCCTTAGTTGTTTCCTTTTTGGTAGCAGCCTTTTTTGTGGTGGATTTAGCAGTAGTTGCTTTCTTTGTAGTTACCTTTTTAGAAGCGGTTTCTTTCTTAGTGGTTTTTGCTTTCTTCGTTGTAGTATGCTTTTTGGTTGTTTTGCCGGCAGAAGAGCCTGAAACCGAAGAAAATTTTGGGCTTGCGTAGCCGATAATTGAACTGATATTGTTGTAAGGTTTTGAACCTTTTTTAGTATATTCTCTTGCTTTAACCTTTCCTGAACAGTTGCCCTCAATAGTGTAAACAGTAGTGCCTGAGGTGTAATTGACTATGCCTACGTGGTCTGCTGTGCCGTTGCCCGTCCAGTCAAAAAAGATAAGGTCGCCGCTTTTTGGGGTGTATTTTGACGGTGAATAATATCTGCCCTTATCCTTAAACCAGCTAATCATACTGCTGCAGTTTCCGCCACGAGGAATGATTACACCATTTAATGTAACGCCGTTTTGCTTTCCCGCTTTATTAAAACACCATAATACAAACGTTGTGCACCATCCGCCTTGATAACCGTACCAATCGCCGTATTTTGAATATGACGATGTACCTGTGTAGCCGACCTCATCGCTTGCAATGCTTACAACGCTTGACCTCAAATCATCCTCGCTTGCCGCAAATGCCGCTGTAGGAATAATTGACGAAATAATTATACAAAGCACTATGAAAAATATATTCAGTTTTTTCAGTCTGTTTTTCATTTATTTTACCTTTCAGGACATATTTTTATGCCGAGATATACAAATCTAATTATAATTATATACATAATATTTAAAATGTCAATTTAAAATATTATACAATATGTTGAAAAAATAAGCGAAAAGGTGTATATTAAGCATAGTAATAATTTTATTAAGGGGTACGTTATGGAAAGACTTAAGGATTGCAATTTGGAACATTGCACACCGGAACAAGTCGGTGTAAAAAGCAGTGCTATTACAGCTTTTATTAATGAAATAAATGAGAATAATTTAGGACTTCAAAGCTTTACAGTTGTAAGGCGCGACAAGGTCTGCGCTCAAGGCTTTTTTAAGCCATATAATAAAGATATTCCTCACGTACTTTATTCTATGAGCAAAAGCGTTACGTCGACTGCTGTCGGCTTTGCAGTAAGTGAGGGACTTATTAATCTTAATGACAGGGTTGTTAAGTTTTTTCCTGAATATTTAATGAGTAAGCGCCCGTTTAACAGAATGATTACCGTCAGGATGCTTCTTACAATGCATTCGGATAAGCTTATTACCGTGCTTGACGAAAAAGGCGGTACGGATTGGGTTCAAAACTTTTTCAATGCTCCTTTTCTTCTTCCGCCTAATACCAAGTTTAATTATATAAGTGAAAATACCACGATGCTTTCTGCCATTATCACTAAGGTTACGGGTATGAGTGTTATTGATTATCTCTATCCTCGTATTTTTGAGCCTCTCGGAATTGAAAAGCCATTTTGGGAAAGTGACGGCAAAGGCAACAATGCTGGCGGTTGGGGCCTTTATATGAAAAGTGAGGACCTTGCAAAATTTTTCCTGCCCTATATTCACGGCGGCAAATGGAAAGACGGCACTCAAATTATTCCTGAAATTTGGGTTAAAGAGGCAACAAGAAAGCAGGTTGACTCCGTATCTGACGGCTATATTGATAATATGATGGGCTACGGCTATCAATTTTGGCGCAATCCTGTTCCTAACAGTTACAGAGCAGACGGACTTTTCGGTCAGCGTTGCTTTATGTTTCCTGAATATGACGCACTTGTAGTTCTTAACTGCGGAGAGGCGGAGGACTATAAGGTTATGAAAATCTTTTGGAAATATTTTCCGGAGTGTTTCGGCTACGGTGAACTTCCTGAAAACAAGGCGGAATATCAACAAATGCTTGACACTATTGATAATTGCAGTGTTGAGGATTTGCCGAAGAGTGAGCGTAACCGTGAACTTGAGGAAAAGATTTCAGGCAGGCTTATTACCTGCAAAACAAGCGAATTTGTTTCTGTTGTATCAATCACAATTACTCAAATGTGGTTTAAAAAACCCGGCGAGATAAGCGAAATGAAGCTTACATTTGACGATGAAAAGCTTACTTTTTATTGGAAAGAAAAGGAATATGAAAACACGATTGACGTCGGCTTAAACGGTGAATATGGAATAAGCAAGATGACTTTAGGCGACGTTACATATCATGCATATTCCAAAGCCGCTTGGAAAGAGGACGGCACTCTTGATTTGTGGATTAGACCGATTGAAACATCTCATGTAAGAAAGTTTAATTTCAAGTTTAATGACGACGATACGGTCAAAATTACAAATATTATGAACCCGACCTTACAGGAACTTGTTATTTATTATATGACGTTTACGGGATATCCTGTGAAAGGCGACTTCACCAAAGAAGTAATTGAGAATACGGTAGAAAAGCTCGGTTTGCCGATAATTGAACCGAATTTTAAAGGAAAATTTGTTTAGACTTTGATAAAGTGGCTAAACTGCGCCGGGAGGCGAGACGGTGGGTGCAACTTGTTGCACTCAGAGGGATTGGAAAAGGGTCAAGGACATTGAGTCCTTGACCCTTTTGGCGCTTTCCGTCTTTTGCTCGGGGGCGGTACACACGTACAGCTCCCACTCGCAAAATACGAAATTTATCTCACTTTCTCAAAGTCTATTGGCATTCAAGAACTAAAGTCTTTTATTACAAAATTGTAATAGAAGAAAAATAATATATATGCTATTATATAATTATTAAATAATATAAAGGTGAAACAAATGGATATATTTTTATTAGAGGATGACGAAGCTATCGGCATAGGGCTTACTTATTCGCTTGAAAACGAGGGATATAACGTAACGCTTGCAAAAAGCGTGAAAGAGGCGGAAAAAATTATTGATGAAAAGGAATTTTCACTTTATATTCTTGATTTAACCCTGCCTGACGGGAGCGGTTATGACGTTTGCAAAAGGATTAAAGCGAAAGGTGATTTGCCTGTTATTTTTTTGACTGCGTATGATGATGAAGTTAATGTGATTATGGGTTTTGAGCTTGGGGCAGACGATTATATTTCAAAGCCGTTTAGAGTTAAGGAGCTTATGCTCAGAATTAAAAGCGTTATGCGCCGATATTCTAATGAAACGAGTGACGGAATAATCAAAATCAATAATCTTAAAATTAATACAAATGAGGCTAAGGTTTACAAAAATAATGAGGAAATTATTTTGACCGCTATGGAATATAGGCTTCTTTTAATCCTTTTGAGCAATAGGGGAAAGGTGCTTTCACGTACTGCGCTTCTTGAAAATATTTGGGATGTGGCAGGCGATTTTGTTGAGGATAACACACTGACCGTATATATCAAAAGGCTTAGAGATAAAATTGAGGAGGACCCGGCAAAGCCTGAGTTTATAAAAACTGTTCGTGGGCTTGGGTATGTTATTGAAAAATGATTAATAAAGATGCAAAATTCACGGCTTTTTTCGGAATAGGGGTAACGGTACTTGCCTCAATAATCTGTTTTATTATAAATGCTTGGGCAGGTGCGATTTGCCTTATTTCAGGTATTATTTTGACAGGCGTATATTTTTATAATATCAAGAAAAGAAACGACAAAATTAACGAACTTAACAACTATCTTTCACTTATGTGTTCAGGTAATTTTGACCTCGATATTATGGATAACAGCGAGGGCGAAATGTCGATACTCAAAAATAATCTTTATAAGATAATGACGCTTTTAAAAACGCAAAACGAGCAGCTTAATACGGACAAGCTATATCTTGCAAATTCGCTTGCCGATATATCACATCAGCTTAAAACTCCGCTTACGTCAATGATGGTGATGTCGGATTTATTAAAAGACGAAAAGGACGAGGGAAAGCGAAACGAATTTTTATCAATTATTGAAACTCAGCTTGATAAAATGAAATGGCTTATTACAAATCTTCTTAAAATTTCAAAGCTTGACGCAGGCGCAACTGAATTTAAGCACGAAAAATTTAATATTGCGCCTATTTTAGAAAAAAGTTTGAAGCAGTTTTACGTCACCTGCGACGTGAGAGAAATTGAAATTGTTAATGAAATAAATGATTTTGAATTTGTCGGTGATGAAAATTGGACGGGCGAGGCAATAGAAAATATTATTAAAAACTGCATTGAGCATACAAACAATAACGGCAAATTAAGATTTTTCAGCCGGAGGACGAATGTTTATAATTCTCTTTTCATTCAGGATAACGGCTGCGGAATTACAAAAGAGGATTTGCCCCATATTTTTGAACGCTTTTATCACGGCAAAAATTCATCAAGCGAGAGCGTTGGTATCGGGCTTGCGCTTGCAAAAACCGTGCTTGAAAAGGAAAAGGGCGATATTATTGTTAATTCAGAGCTTGGCAAGGGCAGCATTTTTGAATTAAGATTTTATAAAACAATAGTATAATTTGCTGTGCAACTTTAAAAAACCAAATTATAAATTTTCACAAGCTGAAAGGCTTCGAGAAAGCGAGATAAATTTCGTATTTTGCGAGTGGGTGCTGTACGTGTGTACTGCCCCCGAGCAAAAGACGGAAAGCGCCAAAAATGGCGAGGACTCGATGTCCTTGGCATTTTTCCAATCCCTCCGAGTGCAACAAGTTGCACCCACCTCCCTTTGCAAGGGAGGCAAATAGGTTTGATTTTATATTATTCGGCGCACTTTAGCCGCTTTATCGACAGTCTGGCTAATATGTGACATTTTTGTAATATTAGTGTCACGTGATTGTAAGTATGAACTGTTATGATGGTGATAGTGTAAGGGGACTGTACCCATTTTTACACTGAAGGGGGAGGTATTCATTATGAGTATAACAAAAAAATTAGCCCTGCGCCATTTGAAGCAGAACAAAACAAGGTCGGTTTTAACTGTTTTGGGCATAACTATATCCGTAGTTATGCTTACTGTTATTTTTACATGTGCTACATCATTTGCACATTATTACGGCGAAAGAGCAATCAACACAAACGGAAATTGGCATTTCTATGTTAAAACAGATTATGAAAGTGCTAAAAAATATTTACTAAGTGATTCCTCACTTAAAGATATAGGCTTTGAAAAGGATTTATCAACCGAGGAGCAAAGCTATAAGATTTATTCAGATAAAGCTAATTATTTAAGAACAGGCACGATATATCAGGGAAATGAACAGTATATTAAGGATACCGTCACCTGCAAATATGACGGCGCTTTGCCTAAAAGCGACAATGAAATTATGGTGGAGCAGTCGCTTATTAAAAATAACGGGCTTGAACTAAAAATAGGCGACGAGATTAAAATTGCAGTCGGCTCAAGGCTTAAGGGCGATTTTGTCATTTTGCCGGTAAAGGGCGATTACCAATTCGGCGAACGCTTTGAAAAGGAAAAGGACGAAACGTTTAAAGTTGTAGGTATTCTCCACAATAACGAGCCGACCGAGCGTGGCGCAATTATTCGTGGAATGAGTGATTTAAAAAGTAAAAATCTTGTTGCTTACGGTAAGATTAAAAAAGTCACTCCGTTTTCGTACATTAAAATCAACGGTATTTATGATAAGTTCGGCTTTACTAAAAAGAAAAGGGCATTTAATGTGGGCGAAAATACAGGCTTTTTAAATTCACGGCTTGCCTTTTCGATAGACAAAAACGATTTGCCGCAGGTATTAAAGCTTACTGCAATCGGAATTGTTGTTTTTGCCGTAATTTTCGTTTCGTCATTTGCAATGATTTATAATTCCTTTGCGCTCTCTGTCGGCGAGCAAATCAAATACCTTGGTATGCTTTCCTCGGTCGGTGCAACAAGAAAGCAGAAGAAAAAGACGCTCTATTTTAAGGGCGCAATCTTGGGTGGAATAGGAATTATTCTCGGCATAGTGCTTGGCTTGCTTACTACCTTTATATCGCAAAGCGCAATGAATGCTAAAATTGTCTCGATTATGGAGGGCTATAACGACAATATCAAATATTCAACTCATATTTCCTGGTGGGTGCTTTGCCTTATTGTTATTTTGGCGGCGCTGACTGTTTTTGTGTCAATCATTTCGCCCGTGCAAAAGGCGGCAAGAATTACTGCGATTGATGCGATTAGAAAAACGGACGAGATTAAGCGAAAAGGCAAAATCCGCACGCCGTTTATTATCACTAAGCTTTTCGGCTTTGAGGGTGACATTGCGTTTAAAAATTTAAGGCGCAACGGCAGAAAATCGAGGACGATTATCGCTTGTATATGCATTTGCGCAGTCCTCTTTTTAAGCTGTAATTATTTTTGCGAAACATTTAAAGAGGCGTCAAACATAGATTATGAAATTCCTTATCAGCTTATGTATCAATACAGTACCGAAAGCAAGGCACAGCTTGAAAAAGCAAGAAATTATTTGAAAACAAATAAAAGGGTAAAGCGTTTTTATTCGATTTGGGCGGCTTGGTATTCGCCGATTTCAAGAAACGAGATAAATCCTTATGATAATTCACGTGAGTATGATATGTCGTTTCATAATGAAAGCGTTTTTGTTGATAAATATAAATTTGTCGCAGCGCAGGATATACAATATACCGCTCATTTGCTTGATGACGAGGATTTCAATGCGCTTTGCAAGAAAAACGGAATTGATTATAAAAAATATTACTCGCCCGATAAGGACGGCTCGATTAAGACAATTGTAATGAACACAATTGACCGTAACGGTGAGCCGATTTTTAATAATAACCTACTCGGCAAAACTATCGGCGCATATGGCTTTGATTTTGAAAAGACCGAAAGAGAAAATAAGCTCGACGAGGACGGGAATCAGATTAGTTTCTATTATAAGACCGGTCGCACATCTATTTATAAATTCTGCGATTTTATAAAATATGATAAGGATAATCCTATTTGTAATTTGGATTCAAGCGGCGTTGCTTTTTATGTGCCTAAGTGTGTATATGATAAATATTCTGATGATGATTCGTTTTATTTTGATTACGGTATTGAAACCGACGAGCCGTACAAGGTTGAAAAGGAACTTAAGGACTATTTGTCCGAAAACGAGGCGGATGGTGACGTATATAACATTTATTATTGGACGATGAAGGAAAAGAGCATTATATCCGCTGTTCAATTTCTGTCCTATGCTTTCATTTTGCTGATTACATTAATAACAGTATTTAATATAATCAACACAATGACGGCGCAAATTGCAGGCAGGAAAAAGGAGCTTGCAATGCTGAAAAGCGTTGGTATGACGCCGAAGGAGTTTAAAAAGACGTTGATTTTTGAAAGTATGTTTTACGGTTTATTCGGTTTGCTTTTTGGTGTGCCGCTGAGCCTTGTTATTAACAGAGTGGTGGGATATATTATTTCAAAGGATAATCCTATCCCGTTTTCTGTCAATATTTGGCTTTATCTTATTGCCTGCGTGGCAGTATTTGTTATCATAGGTCTTACTATGATTTATTCATTAAAGCTTATTAAAAACAATTCTATTATTGATTCATTAAAGGACGATACAAACTGACACAAAGCCGTAGGGGCGAACGTTGTTTGCCTTTTCTCAAAATCTGCATACGGTTGTGCGCCGGATTTTGTATTCGTATTCAAATTTAGGTAAGTGACAAAATTGTAATTAAACAGTCACACGATTGTAAGTTCATTAAGGTATTATGGACTCATCGAAAGGAGATAACTACTATGAAAATACTTGAAGTTACAAATTTATGCAAAACATACGGCAAGGGCGACACAATGGTCAAGGCTCTTGATAACGTTTCGTTTTCAGTAGAAAAAGGTGAGTTCCTTGCTATTATCGGGCCGAGCGGTTCGGGCAAGTCAACGCTTCTTCATATCCTCGGCGGTGTAGATGTGCCGACAAGCGGCAGTGTTGTTATTAATCAAACCGATATTTCAAATCTTGATGAAACGGCACTTGCAATTTTCCGCCGCAGGCAGATAGGCCTTATTTATCAGTTTTATAATCTTATTCCTATTTTGACTGTTCAGGAAAATTTGACCTTGCCGCTTCTTCTTGACGGCAGAAAGCCGGATAAAAAGCAAATTGATACTCTTGTAAAGCGTCTTGGCTTGGAAAACAGGCTTGACCACTTGCCAAATCAGCTTTCAGGCGGTCAGCAACAGCGTGTATCAATCGGACGTGCACTTGTCAACAATCCTGCGCTTATGCTTGCAGACGAGCCTACGGGAAATCTTGACAGCGAAAACAGTAAGGAGATTATTTCTCTTTTAAGGCAGTTTAACAAGGAATTTAATCAGACTGTAATTATTATCACTCACGATGAAAAAATTGCAAATTCAGCCGACCGTGTAATCACAATTGAGGACGGCAAAATCACCGGGGATGAGGTGAGAATAGGTTGAATATCGTAAATAAGCTTACAACACGTCACATTCAGCAAAACAAGGGCAGAACGGTTGTAACAACACTCGGCATTTGCGTTTCCGTTGCAATGATTACGGCTGTATTTGTTGCAATGGCTTCGTTTTTAAACCTTTTCGGTGAAATCGGCTTAATCTCGTCAGGCAAATGGGACGCTGAATTTGACTATCTTAATCAAACACAAATAAACCAAATTAAAAATGATGACAGAATTTCAAATGTAGGTCTCGGTTACAGCGACGACTATATGTCGTTTAAGCTGAAAAGTGCATCTGATTATGAAAAAAGCACGGGTGAAATTCTTGTCGGAAACAAGAAATATTTCGAAATGATGGCAACGGGCGATTTTGACGGAAAGCTTCCGGAAAATGAAAACGAGGTTGCAGTTGAAGAAAAATTGCTTGCGGCAAACGGTATGAAAAATGCCAAGGTAGGCGATAAGATTACTTTTGCTCAGGGGGTAAGGCAGCTTGCCGACGGAGGTATTGCAACAGACGGCTATCGTGATGAAAACGAGAAATTCGTTACGTCAAAGGATTATAAGGAATATACAATTACCGCAATTCTTCACAATAACCCTGCTACAAGATTTAAAAAAATTTGGCGTGGTATGAGCGAGGCGGAGAGCAAGAGCGACAAGAACATTTTTGCTCTGGTTACGCTTGCCAAGCAGGACTCAAATGCATATAAAACCATTGAAAAAATCCAAAGCGATTACAAAATTGACAACTACAGGGCAAACGAAGATGTCCTTGCGTCATATCTTTCAGGCAGACAGGGCGGATTTCTTTTAACGATGCTTCCAATTGTTTTGGTTGTTTTAATTCTTATCGTTATCGCATCCGTAATGCTTATTTATAACGCATTCGGTATGTCGCTTGCAGAGCGAGTAAGATATCTCGGTATGCTTGCCTCGGTTGGTGCAACTAAGGCGCAAAAGCGAAAGAGTGTGTATTTTGAGGGCGCAATTTTAGGTGCTGTCGGCATTCCCGTCGGTATTGCGGCAGGAATACTCGGTATCGGAATTACCCTTAAATTAATAGGCAATAAAATTATTTCTACAGGAATGATTGCAGGCGTCAGCGAAAGCAACATGCAAATGAAAGTCGCAGTTCCTTTTTGGGCGATAATCGGGGTTGTTATTGTAAGCATATTAACAATTTTTATTTCTTCATTCATTCCGGCACGCAAGGCGTCAAAAATCACTCCTATTGATGCAATTCGTCAAAGGCAAGAGATTAAGGTTAAGCCTAAAAAGCTTAAATCGCCTAAATATATCAGAAAAATATTCGGTTATGAAGGTGAACTTGCCTATAAAAATCTTAAGCGCAACGGAAGAAAATCAAGGCTTATAACCGTTTCAATCGCTCTTTCAATTGTACTTTTTATTTCCTGCAACTATTTTTGCAATATGTTTGTTCAGGCAAGCGGATATGAAAAAACAATTCCTTACCAGATATCAACAACAATTACTTACGCTCATAAAAAAGAACTTTATGACGCACTTGACAAAATGCAGGGAGTTAATAAATATTATATTGATACGGCGGATATGAGTATTTTTCTCGGTAAGTCAAGCCCGATTATTAAAAATAATGAAATTAAAGATTTGAAAAATTATACTTCTGCTTATTCAAAGCTGTTTGGCGGGGAAAAGGATGTTGCTACAGTAATTCACTATGTTGACGACAGTGAGTTTAACACGCTTTGTGAAAATAACGGTATTGATTATAATGCTTTTTACGGTGACAGTCTTAAATGCGTTTTGCTTAACAATCTTACTCATAAGCAGGACACAACGAAAGTATTTACCGACAACATTATAGGCAAGCATATTATTCAAAATTCCGATTATGCAAGCGATGAAAAAAATCCGCTTGATATCGAGGTCGGCGGTCTTGTTAAATTTGATAAAAAAAGCCTGCCGTGCAATTTCGTTGCGCCGGGCGTAGTCGGTATAATTATGCCTTATTCTCAGTACGTAAATGTAGTAAATAAGGGCGAAAAGGCAAGCAATATTTCAATGAGCGTTTGTATTGAAACCGATGATCATAAAAATGTTGCGGAAAATCTTAATAATCTTTTGACTGAAAAAGATTATGGAGGAACGTTCGTTTCTGACATTGTCGATACTCTCCAAACTATGAATACCGTTATCTTTATTGTTCAGGTATTTGTTTACGGCTTCATTTCGCTTATCTCTCTTATCACGATTGCAAATATTATTAACACCATTTCAACAAATATATCGCTTCGACGTAAGGAATTTGCGATGCTTAAATCGGTCGGAACGGCTCCGAGCGGATTTAGAAAAATGGTCAGCCTTGAAAGTGTATTTTATGCTCTTAAAGCGGTCATATTCGGTGTGCCTATAAGCGTTTTGGTTTGCGTATTGCTTAATAAAATGCTTGGTGAAAGCTCAATCCCTTATCAGTTTGATTATAAACTTTATTTGGGCGTAATCCTTGTGGTATTTGCGATTATTGCTGTTACGATGATTTATTCCGTAAGAAAATTAAAGGATGATAATATTATTGAAACCCTTAAAGAGGATATAAGCTGATAATTTTCGGCAGGCTTTTATTACCCATTTAAACCCCAATATATTCCTTCTGCCGAGAAAATAAAAAGGCTCATCTTCAAATTATCGAAGATGAGCCTTACTTTATTGTGGCTGTTACTCATATAAAAATTCATAGAAATTCGGTGTATAGTTGCCGACCTTGACAACAATGTAATCGCCTGCGTCTAAAATATAACCGCTGTCATTATACGAGGGAATATTTATATATTTTTTTGTTGCCTCTTTAAATTGCTCATTTGTGCCAAGCTTGAAATCATAGCCGCATGAATTGAAAAACTTTTTAAGTTCAACATTTGCGCTTGAAAACGAATAAATCGACCAAGAAATGTAAGAACTGATTGATGTCTGGCAAGTGGTATAAGTATATGATTTTTTCGCTTTTTTAGAGGTATAGTTAATTATTCTGCCTGCCACACTGTCTTTTTTAACAGCGTATTTATCTTTAATATTATTTGAAAGCTGATAGTAACCGATAAAAATGACGGGCTTATTTTTATCATATTTTTCAAGGTCTTTTGCAATATTACAAACGACTTGCTTTTCTTCTTTATCTCTTAAAACGTTTACGTGATACCAATAATTTGATGAGCAAATTTGAGCTGTTAATATTATAACAAGTGACAGCGAAGCAATTATTTTTAAAGCTTTTTTGCCGTTTGAATTAATGATTTTTGATGAAAGCAGCAGGGTAATTGCACCGATATAAAACGGGATTCCTTGCTCGGTTCTGTATGCCAATTCCGCTCCCCGATAAATGCTTAAAAAGAAAACAGTAAGTGCAAGGCCAAAATAAAAGAAAATGAGAATAGGCTTTTTGGTGCTCTTGGTTTGAAGTATCATCAAAACAAATGCAATGGCGAGAAAAATGAATAAAATTGTAAATGGGGCATAGCAAAATATTTTAGATACAAATGAATATATAAAATCATAAAAAAATGATTTTAATGTGGCAGAGCTTGAAAGCCAAGCAGTACCGACAGCGTTGTTGTTATCTTGTGTAATATTGCATATATTTATTATTGCGTTTGATATTATTTCCTCTAAAGAAAATCCTAAAAATAAAGTCGTCGCAAGCCAAAAACCGTTGAAAAACAATTCTTTTTGGCTTTTTTTACCGTCGGCAAGAAGTATAAGAAGTAAAAATACTGCGCCGATATAAACTAAAATGAACGATTCATACCATGAATATGCAAAGAATATAAAAATTGAAGAAATAAGTATTGAGGCAATCAAATTTTTAATTTTCAGTGCAAAATAAAGTGCAAAAGATACTAAAAGAACAGAGCCTCCGGTGGTTAAAACTGAGCCTTTGAACATAAAATATTCATTCATCAGTGGGAAAGTTATGTAAAGGCAGGTGGAAAAGGTATAAGGCAAAACATTGCTTTGAGGCTTTGCTTTGTCAAATATTATGCAAAATACAGTTGCTCCAAAAATAAAGCAAATAAGACCTATTATATTTTCAACTGCAATCGGCAAATGCTCAAAGCCTAAATAATTTTCTATAATTGTTGCTGTAAGCCTGCCCTGCGCAACAAGTAAGCCGTGATAATATCTGTCACTTGAAAGCGAGTCGATTGTTACCGTTTCGTGAGTGAGATAATATGCATAGCACAAAATTGTGCTGATAAGAACGGGAAAAATATACATAGGATTTAAAAGAAACTTTTTGAATCCTTGTTTTAAACTTAAATCGCTGTAAACAAGCCTTGCGTTTTGTTCCTTTTTCTCAGTCAATCTTTTTTTACTCATAATTTCACCATAATCTAAAACAGCCGTCATTACTGACGGCCGATAGCTTGTTAATATTTAACCGGGCTTGATGCAAGGTATTTATTTACCATGAGCGCTACCTTAAATACAATAGCGTCATCAAATTCTCTAAGGTCAAGACCTGTGAGTTTTTTGATTTTTTCAAGCCTGTAAACAAGAGTGTTTCTGTGAACGAAAAGCTTTCTTGATGTTTCAGAAACATTAAGGTTGTTTTCAAAGAATTTTTGAATAGTGAAAAGCGTTTCCTGGTCAAGCGATTCGATAGAGCCACGCTTGAACACCTCTTTAAGGAACATATCACAAAGAGTTGTCGGAAGCTGATAAATAAGCCTTGCGATGCCGAGATTTTCATAGCTGATAATTGTTTTTTCAGTATCAAAAACCTTGCCTACTTCAAGTGCCACCTGAGCTTCCTTAAACGAATGAGCAAGCTCCTTAATGCCTGTTACACAAGTGCCTATACCGATAATTGCATTGAAATAAAACTCAGACAAAAGGGTATCGTTGATTGAACGTGCAAGCTTTTCAAGGTCTTTAATATCAACGTTAGGTCTAACTTCTTTAACAAGAGCGATGTCGCTTTCGTTTACATTGATAACGAAATCCTTACTCTTATCAGGGAAGAAGTTTTGAATAATGTCAAAAACAGAAATTTCCGTTTCCTGGGTTGTCCTGATTAAAAATACAACTCTTGACGCATCGTTGTTGAAATGAAGTTCCCTTGACTTAATATAAATATCGCCCGGAAGAATGTTGTCCAAAATAACGTTCTTAACAAAGTTTGACCTGTCAAATTTTTCGTCATTGTTTTGCTTAATTTGGTCAAGAGCAACGGCAATGAGCGAAGAATAATGATGTGCAAGGTCATCCGTTCCGTCAACAAATACTGCATATTCGGGGCGGACAAGTACGTCAAATGTGGTATATGTTGCATTATCAACGCAGGTTTGATTTGTACTGAAAACGCCGGCAGAGATTACGCCCTTGCGAATTTCTCCTATTAAGCCGAGCTCACTGCACGCAATAACCGTACCTGTTTCGTCAACAACGCCGATATTTCTGTCGATTGCTTCACGCATTTGATTTACTATTCCTTGGAATAATCTGTTTGGCATTATATTCACCTCTCTGTTTAGTTGGGCAGTATGCACAAAGAAATATTGCACAAAAAGTATATGCCCTACTTGTTCATATTATACAAGAAGTTTAATCATATTGCAACCATTTTAACAAAAAAAGTTGCACTTTTTTGTGCAACTTGTTATGAATGGTGAAATTGTTTAGAGATAAACACAATATATTGTTGTTAAATTGAATAAAAGCAGCAGAATTTGTTGTCATTTGTCACAAAGAGCAGAAATTTCTTCTTTTGTAAGATATCGACATTCTCCCGGTTTTAAATTTTCGTCAAGGTCAAGCGAACCCATTTTTATCCTTTTTAGTTCAACAACGTTTATTGAAAAATGAGAAAACATCCGTTTGATTTGATGATACATCCCCTGTTTAATAATGACCTTTCCTACCTGATAATCACCGTCAACCGGTTCAAGGCTTGCGCCCAGGCATTTGGCGTCTTTAAGCTCTATTCCTTTTTCAAATTCCCTGATTATTTCATCGTTAAACGGTTTGTCAAGCTTTGCGATATACGTTTTCGGAATGTGATTTTTAGGACTTAATATCGAGTGTGCAAGTTCGCCGTCGTCGGTAATGAGCATAAAGCCTGTTGTGTCTTTATCAAGTCTGCCGGCAGGGAACAGATTTTTACGCTTCATATCGGGCGGTAAAATGTCAACAACCGTCTTTTCTCCTTTTCCGTTTGAAGCTGAAATCACACCCTTGGGTTTATTCATCATAATGTATACATATTTATTATAGTATATTTGCTCGTTATCGCAAAAAAGCACGGCGCCGTTCTCGTCAAACTTTGCCTTTGGGTCTTTGATTGTTTCTTTATTTACCGCTATTCTTCCTCTTTTAATAAGCGCTATTGCATCTTTTCTTGAAATTTGAAGAGCAGTGGCAATTATTTTATCTAATCTTTCCATAATATTTGTTTATTCGTTTTCCTCAAACCCTACTAAAAAACCGTCTTTGGCAGATGGATTGCAAATATCGCCGCCGATAAGTTTTCCTTCACAAACAAGCATATCGGCAACAATGCAGTCACCCTTGCCTTTATAATTTGTGACTGTGTAGGTGTAAAGCGTTGCTTTTTGCCCCTTGTAATCAGTCAAATCAAAGCCTTGATTTTTTTGAATTTGGTTATAGCTGTTATACACATCATTCCATTTCTTAGGAATGGTGATTTCCTTTTGCTCGCAGTCGCTTGCCAGCTTGTAGCCGTATTTGCTTAAATACGCTCGTCTTTCACTGTCGGTCTTTGCGCTTATTACTGCCGATACACTTTGTGCTTCGCTCGTATGGTTTGATACAAACGTTACCGATATAACGATAATTCCCACAAGCAAAAGAACTATGCCAAATATCCTTTTCGGCGTTAATTTTAAAGTAAGCATTTTCATAGTATCACCTAAATAATAATATGAAATGCTACTATTGCTTATTCATCTATAATTTTAGACTTCGATAAAGCGGCTAAACCGCGCCGAATATTATTAATAAACCTCTTTGCCTCCCTTGCAAAGGGAGGTGGGTGCAACTTGTTGCACTCGGAGGGATTGG
>OWHU01000598.1_pt1 | contig 20400 bp, 10 predicted proteins | sample 1732671 | NCBI WGS metagenome assembly OWHU01 (sample SAMN05065740, study PRJEB22554) | human gut metagenome | biome: ENVO:2100002; feature: ENVO:00000062; material: ENVO:00002003 | host: Homo sapiens | place: USA
ACCACCAAACTTTTGTGCGGGTAGAGTCTTGAGGATTGGCAAATTCCTTCCACGCCTGCTCCATAGTAATAGATTCATCCGACACATTAGTGCAACTAATGTGAGATATAACAACACCTAATATCCATACAAGCTTCAAATTCATCATTCAAATATTCATTAAAATAGTAATAGTATAGTCATTTTCCCATACTATTACTATTTACAAATGTACTAATCCTAGAATGCTAACGAAAAACGAAAAAAACCTGATTTCTTCGTATCCAAAGTAGTAGGAACAAATTCTCCATTATCACAAGCCAGCCACATATTCCCTTTAGCTCTACAAGTGGAAGTCCAATAATTACCCCCAACTACATTCCATAACGGTTCTCCTCCCCCTAAGCGCTTCAAAGATGCATTTATCACTTCTTTATTTTTTGATATAATGCTTAATTCTTCTAAAGACGGCAAATACCATTTTGTGCTTACAATAGGAGAAGGTACTTGCTCTATATAAGGTTCTAAATACTTCGTTAGCATTTCATTTGCCCCAGACTCCCCACTTTCATGTAACATTTTTAACACTTCGGTATTATTATAACCTAACATCAGATGATAAACCCAATCATAATTATATTTCGCCTGCCCCCAAAGATATGCCGTATTCATTGCAGGATTCGCATTAAAAATAGTAGTATAATCACATGATGTCACTGAGGCAAAACGATCTGCTTTAGAATTAGCACATTTAACAGCATATACCAATCCATGTACACAATTGGGATAATCACGCCTTAAAGCATCCTTCTCATCTGTTTCTCCAATAACCTCATCGTCTTTATATAATACAGAAGGTTGTGGATTACCTACATAATATACTATGCCAATACAGTCATCAGGAATTTCTTCCGTATCTCTACTCACAAGATTTCCATCTGCACAATAATAATCACCTACTTTCAATTCATATTCTTTCACCTGACTGCCTCCGTCCACCATAAATCTTTTATACTTTCCAGCAGCAATAGCTGAATTAACTTCATACTTATTGTCACCTATCACACCTACAATATTAGGTTCCTTAGCTGGCTTCACTAACATACGATATGAACCATCATCTGCACGATAAGGCTTTATCTCTTTACCACTTTCAATTTTTTCTGAATAAAAAGCCACATCTCCGCTCGGTTTAACCGCATAAATAGTTCCTTGTAATTCTGGATTAGTAAACTTGTACTCTGTTCCCGGTAAAGAAATCACCACCAATGACATGCGATGTATCATATTCAACTGAACAAAGAACTCACCTTTACTCCCTCTATCTATAATACTTCCAGAAGAAGTCATCAAATCTGAATTTCCAAAATTATTCTTAGTCGACTGATCCTTTCCAATATTCCACTCTGCAACCATTGAAGCAAAAAAATCGGTTTCAACAGTATTTATGCTCAAATCTTCCTTATAGGGAAAATAGGCATAATAAGTAGCCTCCCTCAATATCCCTTCATACTGTAGATCCGTAACTGGTATCCAACCATCTTTTGTAAGCTCCACTTTTAAATTATTCACCTCATTCAAGATTGCATTATCTTTCACAGCAAAAAGCCCGATACAATCTCCGATCTCAAAAATGGTCTTATAATCGGCATCTGTCACAACACGGGAAACAGAAGATTCATTATTCTCCATACCCATGTCATACACATTGATCGTAAGTCTTTTATTGCCAGACATCCCTAACAAATCTTCTTCTATCTCCGAACAACTGCTCCACAACATCATTGAGCCCAACAACAGAGCTGTTAACAAAAACTTATAGTGTACCATAATTCATTTCTTTATCACAATTATTTCTATATATTATCTTTTGTATCAAGAGTACTTCAAGAAATCGGTTTCAAATCAACAATCTCATCTTCCTCACCACCCCATTGCGCCGAGTTCTTTTCTACCGTAACAACAATCTTCTGATCACCTACTGTGATATTGTAGACAGACTTAAATCCACCGGTCAGGTTTGCATCCCCCTCTTCCGGAATATAGTAAAAAGTTCTCCCGCTCATTTGGATTTTAATAAACTTCTTTCCTTTCATATCCTGAGGAATCAACAAAGCATGACAAGAATAAACATACTCATCGGATGAGGTCACTTTTTTCGGAGTTATCGCCTTGCCTTCCCCTTGGGAAACAGACAAGACACCTTCAAATACACCACCCGAAAGAATTGAATTCTCAATTGTTACAACAGCATTTGCCAATTCGGCTTCATTCTTACCGTTTCCTTTTAAGTTCACAATCACTTTAGCTGTCAGATGCTCAAACGGTAATATCTTATTACCCTGTAAAGAAACCTCTGCCACCGTATACAATAAATCCGATTGTTGGAAACCGTTTCCACCCTGATCCGCCTGCACACTCCATGATGCAGGAAGATTATTTCCTTCCGTTGCAGGATACCATGCCGTTATAACCTGCGGTTTCAAGGGAACCGGCCAAAGCAATTGATTTTCTTCATTTATGGGTTCCAATGTACCAACTACATCCGTAACCTTATAGGTCACCTTTTTCTCCCCCACATTTAGAGAAACCTGTTCTGTTCCGTCACCTACCCATGAATTTTCAGAACTGGCACGTGTTTTCTGCTGATTCACCTGTGCTGTCAGCTCCATTAGAAGATTGCTGTCAGGAGTTTGCTCTTCACTCTCATTCGTGCAAGAAGAAAAACCAATCATCCCCAACAGGCATAATAACCAGAATCCCCTCTTACTGATAATATATCTCGTATTCATATCTTTTTTTCTCTTAGTGATTATTAATACATTCTTCAATCCTCATAAGCAGAACCATTATGTTCACCCTCACCTGGTTTCCAGTCACCAATATTACCAGGACCGACTTCCATACCTTCATCCTTCAGCAAGTCTGAACCAAGATAGAATCCTGTATGAGTAGGTTGGTTATACCCCACATTTTCGTGGACAGCGCTAAGACGGTAGATATGATCATACATCAAAGGACGGAAACGATACTTGGTTTCAAGATTGGTCGTGAAAATACGCAGTTCTGTATAATCGGGAGTTACATAAACCATTTCTTCACGCCAGTCTCCCCAGAAATCGGCATAGAATACAGGATTATATTTTGTGCCTTGTCCTGTTGTAGAACCATAGTTGACAGCACTAAATAGTACGTTAGGCTCATCACCTGTCCCATAATCTATCACAAAACCACGATCTAACAGCTGGCGATTTAAAGAACCACTCCACCAGATTCCCATATTATACGTCCAGTTATCCCCCCATTTATAACGAGGAGCCCTTTTTGACAATACTTCCCCTTTGCATGAATAAAGCTTACCTGCCGGTACTGATGACCAAATCTCGCATCCCGGTGTTTCCGGATCAATATCAGCCACCATACATCGACCGACATCTTCTCCATTGCCCGAGATAGCAACCAGAATTTCTCCGGTGGCGGCATCCCGCATTTCAGTACCACAATTACCATACATATCAGGCCCTTCATGACAAGCAACAACTTGTAATCCTTCACGGCTTGGGTCAAATTTTCCCAAATGTAAAGCATCGCCATGCCCTAACCCCGTAGAATAAAGTCCGGTTCCATCATGATCTATGGCACATGCTCCATAAATAATTTCATCCTTTCCATCATTGTCTACATCGCCAACCGCCAAATTATGGTTTCCCTGATGTACATAATCCTGATAATTAGGATAAGTATCGAAATGCCAACGCTTAGTCAGTTTACCGTTAGCGTAATCAAGTGCCACAATCTGGAAATTTTTGTAATATCCACGACACATCACAATGCTGGGTGCACTGTTCTGAGACTTGAAATGTCCTGTCGCCATCAGGAAACGGTCGATACGGTTTCCGTAATTATAACCATCTCCCCAATATCCTGTCCAAAGAAGCTTCTCTCCCCGCGAAATATAATCTGTGCGTGCCAGTTCAGCTCCTGTAGTTCCATCAATGATAGACAAGAATTCCGGACCATCTAAAGTTTTACCATAAGCACCACTCTCCGGATTAGTATTCACATAATAAGTTATTCCGTCACCATCTACATCCCCAATAACGGTACCATCCCCAAACTTTGTCAGTTCGGACGTGCGAACGGCTAATTCAGCCTTCCCAGCTCCGTCCAAGTCATATACGATGAATGAAATATAATGGGTGCCCTGCCGTATATTGGGACCTAATTCTACTCTCCACATAAACGCCCCATTGTCCAACCGGTAAGCTTCCAATAAAGCACTCCCATAAGCAAAGCCCGGATCCGCATTATCAATTGACGCCGTTTGTCTTTTAACAATAATCTCATATTTTCCATCACCGTCCAAATCACCGACTGATGCATCGGACACGTAATATTGTTCTCCAGCCGGTATTTCGGGAAGATTATTCATATTCAAATGAATTGAATGATAGAAAGTTGCCGCCATCTCAGGGGTAAGCTTATAAGAGCCAAGAGCTTCTGCGGAACCGGCAAAACGCAATTCATAATTATTGGTCTTTGAAACGTCCACAGACAAGTCCTTATAGTTTGTGCTTTTAGAGATCGGTGCAGAATTCAGTTTCCGGAACTCACCACCATTCACACTCCGGTAAATATCATACGCCGCATCATTCGGATCGTCTTTCATCCATTTCCAGCTGACCAATGCTCCCAGCTCACCATGAGCAGGATCATAGCTGACCATCATTCCCCGAGTATCAAACATAGTGACATCGGGATATTCCTCCACCGGAACCTCAGGAGTTACCGGTTCTGATGATACCACCTCATCATCCGAACACGAAGTCCAGAAAAACATTGCTCCACAAATAAGAATGAATATTTTTCTCATATATATCTTTTTTATTATTAAACCTAACAAGTTATCATATTAATGGGAAGAAGACGTTTTACTTAAATCCCAAGGAACGAAATAAGCTCCCGCTTCTATTTTGCTCTCCACTTCAGCACGTTTGGCAGGATCTGTATACTTTTCACCTACATACTTGGAGATAATGCTATAATCATTCCAGCGTCTTGCTATACGGAGCATAATCGGATATGTCTTTCCCTCACAAGGAAATTCCAACAAGGCTTCTTTCAATATTTCAAGGTCATTATGCCTCTTTATGTCCATATCCGTCTCTCCATCGCCCTCACGCCACATATCACGGTCACCAAGATTTAAAATTCCCCGAATCCCTCTATCTTCATAAGTACGGTAACTTCCCTCGTCTGTTAGATTTTTCCCCCAATCGTTAGTGAAACCTGTGTTTTTCCACACCTTTTTATCCGCATCCGTAACTTTCGCCAATGCACCGTATGTAAGATAGAACCCTTGATTCATCAAGACATCGGCAATCTCATACCGTCCCAAATTATTCAATGCTTCAACCAGCATAAAATAAAGATCGGCAGTGTGATAAATATAGATTTGCACATCATCATGAGCTACCGTATGTCCCAGTTTACTACCCATACCCCGATATTTCTGGACTGAATATTCTACATCCTTTACAATTTCCTTAAAAGTCTTGGAACGGTTATCTGTCGTAAACTCATCATCCGGTTTTTGAGACGGATTATAAACAGGATCTTTAAACCGGTTCACTCCGGCTAATGATGCACGCAACAAATATTCTCCCGTAGTATCAAAATGTCTCAACAAAGAGTTTTTTTGGTTATATTGATAATTATACATAATGACAGATTCGGTAGATTCGATTTCCGGACTGGCACTAGTAAACCAGCCTCCATATCCATTGCCATAACTACCATTACGCATGTATTTAGTTCGTGATTGTTTTTCACGATTCAACGCAAATACACGATTCATCTCCCTTAAAAGCACACTTACTGTATTCTGATAGTTTCCTTTCCATAAAGAGATTTCTGCTTGTAGGACAAAATAGCCCGGCACCATCATATTCCAATATTCATAAGTACTAATGACTTCACTATCTGTACCCGTAGGATCCAGCCAGGCTCTCCAGTCCATAGTATAAGTTCCGTTTACACCGTCAAAACCTGTAGACAAGAGATTTTCGCACGCATCCAGTATTCCATCCAAATCCTTTATCTCAAACTTGGAAAAATCGACAAAACTTTGCAAAGGATCATCAATCCAGGCTGCCTGTCCATAAATTTTTCCCAATGTGAGGTAAATCCACGTTTTCACTCTTAACGCACTACTAATCAACCCTCTATAGTGATCCATATCCACAGTGGTTTCATGGGCATCTTTATAAACCTTTGCCTTCTGCATGAAATCATTGCATGAAATAATCACATCATAATATCTAGCCGGATCAGCATAAGAGTTGCCGCTCAAGTCATCATCGTAATTGTATAGGCTATATAATTCTCCCGGCGTGTGTTCTGTCGGTTCCAAAAGCTCGGCACGGGTATCTGTCAGATAAATGGCCTTGTCACCGACAGCCTGCATTTTGGTCACTATTCCCAAAAATCCTGAATAAAGTTCGCTGTTCTCACCCATATAGTCATTACCTCTCAAGATAGTATCGTTATTCGGCTCAAAGAAGTCAGTGCAGGAAGCACATGCCATCAATACCAGACCGAGTATCAGATTTCTCAACATATATATTCTTTTCATACTCTTTAGAAATTTAAATTAACACCCACTTTTACAGTCTTCGGCTGCATCAGTTTTGCATTATCGAAGCCTTGCATATTCTCTGCATACGAATAAGAAAACTCCGGATCCATGCCTAAATAGTTAGTGACAGTAAATAAATTCTCCCCTGTCACATAGATTGTTCCTGCACGGAAGAAATTCCAAAGTTTCTTTGTGAACGTATAACTTAAAGTCACATTCCTCATTCTAAGATAAGAAGCGTCTTCAATCCAACGGGATGAGAAGTAGTTATTACCCACAGGGTCATTCCATACGGCACGGGGAATATCCGTCACCTCTCCTTCCAATCCCCAACGGTTTACAACCGCGAAACTTTGGTTATTGGTCGTAGATACCGATTCCAATTGTTGTCTTACAGCATTGTAGGCCATATTGTCTTTTGAATAACTGAATTCCGCAGAAAGCGCAAATCCTTTATATTTCAATTGAGTATAGAATCCGCCAAAATAACGGGGTGAAGCATTACCTAACAACACACGGTCTTTATCATCAATCCTGTTATCCCCATTCTGATCAACAAAACGAACATCACCCGCGTTATATCGCATCCCGGTACGATTAGAGAGATTAGCTGCATCAGCTTCTGCCTGTGTTGAAAATACTCCATCGGCTTGGTAACCATAATATTGGTATGGTGATTCTCCTACCCGATGTACCATCTGCACTCCATTGTTATAATCCAGTACGATCTGGTCTTCACCGCCCAAAGATTTTATCTTATTCATAGCACGGGCAATATTACCTCCTACAATCCACTCAAGGTTACGGGTACGTACCAAAGAGGCCTGTACGGAAAGCTCGATTCCCTTGTTTTCCATCTTACCAATATTGGCATAATAGGCGGAAGAGCCATATATGGAAGAAAGTGGCATGGCACTAATCATATCGCTCACCTGATTGTTGTAATAGTCAAAAGATACGTTCAAACGGTTACGCAAGGCTGACAAATCAATGCCTAAATTTAAAGATGCGTTTCTTTCCGGCTTCAAAGAAGTATTCGGCACATTGGTACGTACAATTGTGGATAATTGCTGATATGGAGCAGCCGAATAATTGAAACTTCCTAAAGTAGATGCAAAACGGGTATTACCGGTCAGACTATACTCTGCACGTATATTGAACTTATTAATCCATGTTGTGTTCTGGAAAGGTTTCCATCCTTTGCCCAACCAAGTCAGCCCAACAGAAGGATACATATAGAAACGGTTTACCTCCGTACCGGTGGAAGAAGCTCCGTCTACCGCCATGTTTACAGATGCCTGTATCTTATCATTATAAGTGTAATCCGCATGCGCATAAAAGTTCATCCAGTTCCAGTTATTCGTATAGCCAAGGAAACGGCGTCCGATTGCCTGAACACTCCCCAAAGTCTGATAGAAGTCATTACCTGTGTTACGTCCTTCACCTGCATCGTATTCATTCTTAGACGTCAGCATCTGCCAGCCGGCAATTGCATTCAGCTTATGGACATAATTGAAAGTTTTTTGATAATTTCCATTCAGGTTCAGAAAAAAGTTCGTAGTCTCCGCTTCTCCTTCTTTCACCGCATTATTCCTGGTATCATACATATCGACTACAGGCAGGATTGTCGGGTCACTCTGTCCGGGAATAAAAAGATGCTCATTATTAAAGTTGTAATACAAGCCGACAATGCCGCTCACTGTAAGTCCCAAGAAAGGTTTGTATGAAATACCGGCTTTCATATTCAGATCATATTGGCGGTTGTGAGCATCCAACGTATTTATCAATGCCAACGGATTGCTGACTCCATAAGCAGTTGTTCGGCTCTCACCATAACGATAAGAGGAATAAGTGGCAAGGACATTGCCATCCCGGTCTTTATCATAAGGGCTTAACAAGGGGGAACGGAAATACGCGGCTAGAATAGGGTTCGTAGCTGCACTCATTCCTTGTTCCTGAAAATGCCCGTTCAGATATGCCAAGCCTAAGTTGGCGAAAATATTCACTTTCTGGCTTACCAGGATATTGGTATTCAACTGGGTATGGAAACGCTCCATACTTGTATTATCCATCAACCCGTTATCACGACTATATCCCAATGAAAGGTCATATTTGGCGATAGCGTCACCACCCTCCACACGGAACAGATGATCGGTGGAAGTGCTGTTCTTATAGATTAGTTCCTGCCAGTCAGTGTTATTATTATACAAGTAGGCATATCTTTTATCATTCGGATCTTTCATAAACGGAAAATTCTCATAGAAATCTTTCGGATATTCATAGATGGTCAAACCTACATCTGACAAATAAGACTTATAATCTTCCACTCCTAACAACGGCATCCGTTTGTCATTCCAATTCACTCCAAACGAACCGTAATAACTGATTTTGGTTTCCAGGTCATTAGATACAGCACCATCCGTCTGAATCAGAATAACCCCATTCGATCCCAATGAACCATACATTGCAGCCTCCGCACCTTTCAGAACTGTTATATTCTGAATATCCTGCAAGTTATAAGACTGGAAAATGTCCCGTGTAAACCCGCCAATGACTGTTGAAGAAGTCTTGTCTGGCATATAAGGTATCCCGTTTATTACAATCAAAGGAGCATTATCGCCCGTCAATGAACGAATACCACGTAAATTATAATAACTCCCCTCACCCGGCATACCACTGCCGCGTTTTATTTCCAATCCGGCAATCTGTCCGGCTAAGGCACGGTCTATTTTAGTTCCTCCCAACAGGAAGTCCTTTTTCGTTATATTAGTGGCCGATGTACTATTTGAGAGTCTGGTATCTCCTTCTTCGCGGAAAGGCAATACGACCGATTCATTATATTTATACTGTCCCTCCGGAGTCATCATAATGACTACCTCCGAACGGCTGTTCAATTTCTGCTGTACTGGATAATAACCGGCAGCCCATACTGAAATTTCTTTTGCCTTTGAAGGATCCTTCAGTTCAAACTTGAACGCTCCATCTCGCGAAGTAGTCACATTTACCGTATCTAACACCGTAACAATGGCCCCCTCAACCGGCTGATTCTTTGTCGAAAAAATCTTACCCGTCAGTTTATGGGCACTCTGTCCCCATATATTTGCTGCTCCCAAGAGCAATACAGACATACTAAGTATAGTTCTTATCTTTTTCATATCCTATCCTTATCAAGGTTAATAACAATTTTCTGTCGGACGGAAACACCAGTGGAATGGAGAGAGATTCTTATTATATCCTGCCGTAAACTCAATCTTGATTGTCAGTTCCACAGGTACATCACCTCCAATGGTTACAATTCCTATTTCTGCTCCATCACGGTCATAATTTGAGACTGTATTATAAATCTCATTAAAGCCACCACCGCCACGATCCCAATTTATACTATACATTTCAACTTCTGATATTTCTCTAACCTTCATGTCGTTCACGTAGAATGTCGCATTCACTCTACTATATTTCCCGTAGTGTCCCCAATAGAGATAATATTCACCCGGCGGAAGCGTATATGGAATCAAAGTATGAGTACCATCCACATGTTCCTGCATTTTAAAACACTTGAATTGCAGCACTCCTTTCTGCGTGTCATCAATCAACTGAAATCTCAATCCGCTATAATCTATCGCCGGCCAATTGGAATTGGGTTGGTTAACTCCTGCATAATTCTTCGTACCCGTACAAAGAATATTCATGCTTTCATTCTTATAATTTGTCGACCCTTCTTCCGGATAAAGATTATAATAGGCCAACTTCTCGCTATCTGTCAAAGGAGCATTCCAAGCAGGACAGAAGAACTCTTTGATTCTCCACAGCAGTACCGCATTGGTAGGAATCTTCAAAGAAGTAACATAATAAGCGATACCGTTACTCATCTTGACCGGATTGTCCAAATCCACCTTATTAACAGTCGTTCTCCATTGTTGATTAAAAATAGAGATCAAGTCCGGCTTTGCCGGGTTTCCAAAATCTTCTCTTTTGTATTCCACATCCTTATAAAATGCACTTTGGAATATCCAGTTATCCAGAATAGAATCCGCACGTTCCATATTCCAGGATCTCAATCTATCTTTAGCATCAGCCAACGCATTTTCCACTAATGTATTGGAAGGAATAAACATGGTCGCTTTCATATTTTCGGTATATAAGTCCATTCCCTTAGCCTCAAAATAAGCACTCTTGAAAGTAAATACCGAATCATAAACAGTATTTCCTGTCGGGTCTATCCCTGTCGGTGTACTGGCACTCTTATCAAAAACCCTGTCGACTCTTGCCATCACCATCCCCTTAAAGATTGAATAGTCATCGCCCAACCCTTCCACTACTTCCATCAAGGATTTAGGAGTGTTGATGTAATCCTCCAGTTCATAAATATAAGCATCGGCAGTTTTAATTACTTTTTTAACCACAGCACCGTTAAAAGCAATTCTATTTTGACCGGTCAACGCATCTTGTGTCGTGACTTCCACATTTTTCCCGTTCCACATCAACAGAAGTTGCCCTTCTTTCAAGTTACTTGGTGAAATAGCCGCGTCCGTTATATGGGCCTTGGCAAGGAAAATATCAGGATCTTCGGCCGTCTCCCCTTCAGTAGCCGTCCGGGTGGTATTTTCATTATTAACCACCATCATGGTATATAATGACTTCTTTTCGTCCAGCGTCTGAAAGATACCTGCTTTCTCAAACAACCCGTACATGGAACTGTAAGAAGCCTCATCCTTCAAATAGACTGATGCCGGTTTGTCTACAATTACAACATCTACATTATTGACTACAGGCTCTTTCCGGGTATAATGAGAATCCCACTCATCCGTACAAGAACATAATCCCGCCAATAGACATACGGACATTAATATATAATTGATTGTTTTCATCGCTTTACTTAATTTATAGGTTCGAACAATAGATAATCCAACTGCAGACGGAAATTCTTGTGTGTACTTGCCGCAGGATCCAAAACAACTAATTGTAATTTATGGGAACGGGTAGCAGTAAACTCCAGTTCGCTGAACAACTCTACCTTATAGCAATTCAGTTCATCTACGGGAACAGCCGCATAGATAGCTGTACTCACCGATTTGCCCAAATCATCATCAAAAGTAAATGATGTGCGCCCGCCATTACTTCCTTCAGACGGGACATCGCCTGCCAACCGCATGAAATTCATCGAACTGGCATAAGCAAATCCCAAGGTCACTTTATATCTCCCGGACAAAATTGTGGGAACATTCATTGTCAATGTTCCATTATAGCCAATATTAATACCTAAGACATCATAATGTAACAAATTCCACCAATTATACTCCGACTTACTATATGCGGTACGGTATTCCAAATATCCCCAACCGGAACTGATAGTGCCGGAAGGCCCCATTTGCATCTCATAACAAGAAACATACGAACCGGTATTGTTAGCCAACGACGTAACTCCTTCATTATCTCCGGCTTTCTGTTGATACAACTGCCCGTCCACTCCATAAGAAGTAATATAAGAAGCAACTTCAGGGAAATCACAAAAATCAAAATAATAAGGAATCGGTTTCAATGTTTCACACACAGGCAGATAGCCATCGATCTGATGAATATACCCATTCCTGGCTTGTTCATTAGATTTATCTTCAATGAATCCGGCCTTGTCATCACCACCATCAAAATTCAAATAATAATCACCATTTTCAGATGAAGTCATTATCAATGCATTTTCAGCTTTGGTATTCCATAATTTCCTGGATGTCTCTTCATTATCGAAAGATTTTAAAGCTGCGATTTTATAGTTTCCATCCAGAATATGATAAGCAACATATCTGTTCAACGCATTATTCTTGTCTGTATAATCGCTTCCCGCTCCCAAATGAGAGGCTAGTGCTTCTACTGTAGAAATTCCACAATCATTGTAAACATCATCTGATACAGCCAATACTGTGAAATATCTCCTCACTTCTGATGTGCTGCCCGGTACGGAAGGATTAATTCCGGACACAATACTCAATTCATCTTTCCAACCGGTCAACTCAACAGCAGCACGGAATATCCGGTTCTCCTCATGACCACACAGGCGCTCGTAGACTGTTTCTATGGCAGGACTCAAAACATCATCCAATACATAAACAAGACCGTTGGCTGTCGAAATCGCAAATTCTTTCACATGTGCCTCCTTATTGATATAAACAGAGTTAAATCCTCCCTCTCCGCTTTCGTCAAACGACACTTCCAGTACATCACCGGAAAGGGTCTTGACCGGCAACTCTCCTCCTGCCACAAAATCATCCCGCTGAATGGAATCATTCATAATATGATATTCCGCCAGACCGCGTGCATAAGTCTGCCCCAATTCTTCAATTGAAGAAACTCCTTTCTGCGTATAAAACTCGTACATAGCATCATTGGTCGGCGCAAGTACAGTGAATACATCAGTAGCCTGGTTTACCGCGTTAAATAAATCAGCATATTTCAAAACTTTAATCCATTCTGAAAACTCATCTGACCGACTTTCCAGATAAGATGCCGCCGGTTGTACGTTATAAACCTGAAATGTCTTATCCTTATAAGGGTCATCACAGGAATAACAGATTACCAACAACAGAAGACAATATTTTATAATATTTTTCATGGCAATATCAATTTGAAGTTATATCATAATAAGGGTTCTGTGTCAGAAGTGAATTCCGCTCAATATCACTCTGAGGAATCGGCAGATACCAAGCATACGTATTTTTCAATACCGAACGTAGCCATTGTGAACTGGCTGAAGCATTGTTTGCCACAATCAAATCAATGAATGCCGTCTGATATTTATAACCTTTCGACTTACCGAAACGAACCAAGTCATACCAGCGTTTCCCTTCCGCAGCCAACTCAATATCACGTTCTTCCAACACATATCTCAGCATAGATTCTTCCGTCACATCATTTATGTTCACATCCAGCTCTGCAACATTGGCACGGGTACGTACCCGGTTTATCAAATCTATGGCAGCCTGAAAATTAGCAGTTCCACCCTTCCACGCCAAAGCTTCCGCTTTCATCAGCAATACGTCCGCCATACGATAAAGAATCCAGTTGGCATCTTGTTGATCCCTGTAGCCCGTAGACATGTAACCATATCCCTGATATTTCCAGACACAGGAAGCCGCCCCTACTCCTAAGTCGTTATATGCTCCTCCGGACGCACGAACCGAACTCTCATTGCTGGTTCTGGTTTCATTCCATAAACGACCGTACATAGCCACTGAATATTGAAATGGTGCAGATGAAGAATGAGTAAAATAGGCAGACGGGCTATTATCGACAGGTTGATTATAAGTGAGCACATCAAAATTTATCTCAAAAACGGATTCATTACTATTTCCCGGATTAAAAATCGTGAACCATTGTTCAGGGTCAGCCATAAATGCCGGACGATGAGAGGAGTTAGCATTAATCAACAAATCCGTATATTCAATACAGCCTTCATAATCTTCACTCCAAAGACAAACATCTGCCATTAACGCATATAAAGCCCATTTAGTGATACGCCCTTTTGTAGCGCCCGCCCATGTGTCATCATCATAAAACTCTTTAGCCGCTCCGGAGTCCAATGCTGTCTTTATATCCTCTTTTATCTGAACGATAAATGTTTCTTCCGAAGACTTGCTCATATTGAACGGATAGGAATCCGTCACATAAGGTTCCAGTATTAAAGGAGCTTCCTTATAATTACGTACCAGTGTGAAATTAACCCATGCCCGCATAAAATAAGCTTCCGCCATATGTGAGTTCATGGCAGCTTCCGTATATGTCGCATCATGCCCATGTACTTCCGGTGCATATTTTATAATTGAATTGGCAATATTCAAGAGCTGATAGAAAGCCGACCAATTACACATCTTGGACGAAGCTGTCAATTGAAAGTTTTGCAATTTTTGTTGTTCCGAACCACTATATGCATAGACAGAGCCACCCCGGAGTTCGCCCCAATAGATCAAGTAAGGAACAGTGGTGCGCATATACGAGTAGCCTTGCGCAAGGACTTCTTCCACCTGTTCTTTTGTCTTCCAATAGTCAGGTGACACCTGCTCATTCTTAGGCAGCACATCCAACCAGTCATTACAGCCGGAACTTAACAGACCGACTCCGGCAATAGCCAAACATATTAATATCTTTTTCATATTACCTTGTATTAGAAATTCAGATTAATACCAAAAGCGAATCTCATAGAAACAGGAGTGGTAGCCTTATCCTCTGCCAAATCTGTAGGTTTAGTAGGAATTTCCACTTCCGGATCTTGTCCCGTATAATTTGTCCACGTAAATAAGTTATAGCCTGTTACAAAACAACTTAAAGTATTTATTCCCAATCGATTACATATCTTTTTAGGGAACAAATAATTCAATGTCAGAGTTTTCAGGCGAATAAATGAAGCATCTTCCACGAAACGGTCAGAACCTAAATAGTTGTATCCTTCCTTATACAAAGCACGTGGAATATCCGTTACATCCCCCTCATTTCTCCAACGTCTCAAAACAGCCGTACTCTGATTGTCATCACTGTACATTGATTCGTTATTCATACGAGCTGTATTTACAATTGATTGTCCGAAACGTCCATGGAAGAATGCACTCAAGGACACTTGTTTATACTTGACCGTTAATCCGGCACCACCAGTCAACACCGGATTGTAATTTCCCAAATACACGATGTCATATTGATTAATTACACCATCATGATTAATATCCTCATATATGGCATCTCCCGGCTGACAAGCCTTAGTCAGATTTTTCATAACGATTGGCTTACCGTGTACATCGTTCATTATATTGCCTGATGCGTCACGCGCATAAGTAGCATCCTTATCTTTATATACTCCCAAATAACGGTAACCATAAAAAGCTCCGACCGGTTGACCTACCTCTACACGTGCAGCATATTTACCATTATTGGCTTCATAAGTTTCCTGCGCCATATTGCCTGGTAATTCAGTAATACGGTTTTCATTGCGACTAAGGTTCACATAGCCGCTGATCTGCCAGTCTTTATTCTTCCAAAAGATTGCATCCGCACGAAATTCCCAACCTTTATTTTCCATTTTCCCGGAATTATAATATCTCATCGAACCAAAACCGGTGGATGAAGGGAGTTTATAGTCTTTTTGTAGCAAATCCTTGATGTATTTTTGATAATAGTCAAATGTAAACTTTAAACGACCACCGAATAACATGACATCCGCACCATAATTATATTCGGTAGAAGTCTCCCAATGCAAATCATCCAACTGCATACGTTCCGGTTTCGTACCGGACATATTCATATAGTTATCACCTTTAACATAAGCTCCCAGATAAATAGAAGTACCACTTGGAGCACGACCACTCTGCCCTACACTGACACGTATTTTAGCTTCATCCAACCAACGATCCCTCAGAGACTCCATAAAAGATTCATTCTGAAGATTCCATGCAATACCTGCGGCTGGAAAATATCCCATACGCTTATTACGTCCCATGGCAGAGTTGCCTTCGGCATTTAAAGAAGCATGAAATACATAACGATTTAATAATGTATAATTCATCAAACCGATAAATGACACAGTACGAGTTTCAGCCTCACTGGAATTCATCCCATTTTCTCCCCCCAAAACCGAAGTACCGACAGTAGGATCAGACAAGCCCGAAGAAGCATTACCATATGTAGCACTCAGATAATTGGTAGTAACTTGTTGAGAAGTACGAACCAACGCATTAGCGATTAAATTATGCTTATCATTCCAATTTTTAATATACATAAATTTATTTTCTGTCTGAAGTACTAGTTTATCAGAATAAGAGTCCACACTCTGATTGGCATACTCACTGTTTTGAGCTACTCCGGTTACAACCTGAGGCAAGAAACGATGAGCCTTGATCGTACGCATATTTATAGCCGCCCAACCTTTGTATGTAAATCCTGGCAAAATCGTATAATCAGCATTAAACGTAATCTTAGCTTCCCGCTGCATTGTATTATTCACCGCTTCATTTACCATAGCTACCGGATTAAAGTTTTGTGAATCTTTATTAACAGTACCTTTGAAAGAACCTTCAAAGTCCGGATCATGATACACAAAATAATCTCCCGTCATCAGTCCTGTCCTTCTGTCTATTGTATAAGGAGATTTATTCGGCATTTTACTCAATGCTTCCGAACGGACATTTTTTGCCCAGTTTGCATCCTGATCAGATTGTGAATAAGAAAAGTTCGCTCCAAATTTCAACTTATTAGAAAACTGGTAAGTTACATTCAATGATGTGTTCAACCGCTTCAACGATGTTCCGATAGTAGTCCCGTCATCACTCATATAGCCCAAAGAGAGACGATAAGTAGCTTTCTCACCACCACCACTCATAGAAAAGTTATTATCTGAAGTCAAAGCTGTCTGACGTACATAATCCAACCAGTTTACATCCTGATTATACTCATTAAAATGTTCGAATCCGGGAGTATATCCAATGACCGGGGTATTGAATAATAAATCCAAATAATGATTTGACGCGTTATCCAATCCTGTATATTTGGCTGAATTCCAAATCCCTTCCTGCATCAAAGCAGTGTATTCATCCCCATTAAGCATAGGGACATTTTTAGGCTCGGTCTTAAGAGTCCATTTAGATGAGAAAGAGAAACGGGTTTTTCCTACCGTACCTTTTTTAGTAGTAATAACCAAAACACCGTTTGCTCCCTGTGTTCCCCAGATAGCAGTAGCTGAAGCGTCTTTCAAAACTTCGACCGTTGCTATATCATTAGGAGAGATGTTCAAAAGAGCACCTAAATCTTCTTCATTAGCAGTAGAAAAATCAAAATCATCACTAATATCCGTCGGATAAGGTACACCGTCAATTACAATCAAAGGGTCGGCTGATGCATTCAATGTACCCGTACCACGGATACGAATGGAACTGCGAGTACCCGGATCACCACCTAACACAATATCAACACCACCCAACTGACCTTGCAACGCCTCTTCGACAGAGACAATAGGAGCGGCTGCTACCAAATCGTCCATATTCACCTTTTGAGTAGCTGATATCATCTCTTTGCTAGTAATACCCAAATCATTTCTCTCTATACGTTTGGCCGAAACAACCACCTCATCCACTGTTTTTGATTCGGATTCCATACGAATATTCAAGTTCGTCTGACCCGCATATTTAACGCGTTGAGTTTTCATCCCAATATAAGAGAATACAATTGTCAGATTACTCTCCCCCTCAGGAATCTTCACATTATACTGACCGTTCAGGTTAGTAATAGCTCCTCCCAAAGAACGATTCTGCGCATTAACGATATTCACATTTACTCCAACCAACGGTTCTGCCGCTTTTCCTATCAACTCTGTGATCGTACCCGACACAACCTTGTGCGTCTGAGCAACAGCCTCTCCCACACCACACAGAAGCAAAGCTATTGATACACATATTAATTTAAATTGTTTCATAATTTTAGATATTCAGTTTATTAAAAAACAGAGTCTATTAAATGGAATCCTCCATCATTGTATGCAAATGGAAAATAATAATAGGTTGGAACCACGGAACATACATGATCTGAGCCATCCAACTGGACAGACAAAGACTCTCCATCATCTGTATAGATTATATTCTTATAATTAGAATTGCGATAAGTGCCTGTTTTCCATGTAGGAGAACCAACATAGGGGCAACTGGTCACTTCCGGAGCATAGGTAGTAATCAAGAAATAATTTTTCAAATATGCCTTTAATACTTCCGGTTCAAATGTACCTTCCAAGGTTGGCTCCGCTTGAGACAAATCAATAGTTCCTCCCTCTACACCCGGAATCTTACCAGCCTTCATAGCTTCTACCAATGCTTCATTGGTCGGAATAAAGCTTATAATCCGGCTCTGAAAATCCGGTAAATCTTGCCCGGTAACCATATTGGCTTTTTTCAATAATTGCGCAAATACAAAATAGGGATATTTGGATTCATTGCAGGTTGCCAATACAGCTTTTATTCCTTTATAATTAGCATCGCCGGCATCTGCACCGTCTATATCAAATACTCCATACGTGTTTGATTTATACACATATGACTTTCCATTACTCCAAGCTTCTCCATTATTAGTAACTTCTTCAAAAGGTGAGAAAAGTGAGGAGAAATCATTTCCGGTCATTCCTAATGCCATATTAAAAATTGCATTGGTAGTAATCTTTCCATCTTTAACAAACCAATACGCTGATGCATTCTGACTGGTATATACCTTAGTACCGTTGAAAGGAAGAGTTTCTTCACCACTTACTGTATGTACATTGACCAACCGCTGCAATTTAGAAGACCCGACCGGCCCCATACCTGATTCAGTATCTGCGGGTTCCATCAATGCATACGTTCCGGAAGTTGTTTTCAACACTTCCATTTCACTTGCCTTGAAAGTCGCGTCATCAGGAATTAACAAGGTATATTTAGTAGCCAAAGAACTATAAGTCTTCAATAATCCTTCTGCACCGTCCAAAGCATACAAGAAACAACGATAATCTCTATGAGAAAAAGCCGGTCCGATTACCGAATTAAAAATAGGGGGAGTATCAATCTCATCCAATCCATAAAAACTTCCATTAACACAAATACTCTTATCTTTCACTGTATAAGGATCAAAATTATAGGAAGTACCATAATCATTGGTTATATTCTTTATTTCATCAGGAAAAACAATAGAGCCACCATATACATATTGCAGTAACAGGATCTTAACGACTAAAGGATCGACATTTTCCAAAAAATTATAACCATGTTCTTTCCAAAAACGAGTAAAGAATGCTTCCAAAGCTTCATTTGTAGGCGCAAATACACTATAAGAAACAGAAGCAAGCGTCGGAATCAGCCTAAAGTTGGAAACAGGCCATTCTAATGCGATATTGGGTAAGCCGCTAGCCTCATGCTTAAATAAATAGAGCTTGTCCACCCCCAAGCCTTTCGCAAAATCATTAGTCAACTGCTCATCATACGTAAAAGTACTATACGAATTATACAAATCCAGGAATTTTGAATATTGTTGTTTATCCTTCATGACCGTATAAATAGTCTCCAGGGGTTCAAGCACCTGATCTATAGCATAAATATAGCCATTATTAGCAATAATCTGATAATCCTTGACCGTTGCATTGGATACATTAAATCCTGCATCACCCGTCCAAATAGAGTTTGGATAAAAATATTCATAGTTCTTTTTGGCATCAATTCCCTTGGACGAAAACATGTAGTGAGAAAAAACAGGGACAAACCGTTCCAAATGATATACTGTCACCAAATCATTAGTAGTAGGATCAACTCCCAATGAAGTCGGGCTGGAACTCCGAGTCCTGAATTTATAATACATGCCGGGCAACACATCAGTATCCTCTTCATCGACAACATCACTCTGCGGACGGAAGTTTTCCAAGTCACTTTTATTATAGGAGTAATAAACCAAATGGAAACCAATCAGCTTTTTCAGCTCGTCCATCGGCATGTCTCTTACCGAAACATATCCTTCTTTCTCCAAATAAGCCATAAAGGCATCATTATCCGGTGCCATAACTGTAGCAAGTGCCTTACCTTCCAAAACAGGACGAAATCCGGCCAACTCTGCCGCCTCAAGAAAGATAGAGTATTTTCCTTCATACTCATTGGCAAGAACGTCCCATGCGCTCCCTTTCAACCACCCTGGCTTTTCATAATGCTCATCCATCTTATTCTCACACGAAAACAGAAAAGACGAAAGGAACAATAATAACCTGTCTCTTATACACATCTGACGCTGCCGACGATCTTACGCGTGTA
>OWHU01000679.1_pt1 | contig 18702 bp, 18 predicted proteins | sample 1732671 | NCBI WGS metagenome assembly OWHU01 (sample SAMN05065740, study PRJEB22554) | human gut metagenome | biome: ENVO:2100002; feature: ENVO:00000062; material: ENVO:00002003 | host: Homo sapiens | place: USA
TGCCTGCTCTGTGACGGGAAAAATTTCTGCATATGGTAGAACTTGTGGTATAGCCTATTCAAATTATGGCGATATCACCGCTTGCTGGTTCAACGGCACATTGAAAAAGGATGAATCTGGAGCTATAGTGCGTTATAACTACGCTTATGTAACTTCCTGTTATTGGGGAGGCAATGCCGAGCAAGGAGTATTCAGTAATCTTGGAGGAGAGGTAGATGGTGGCGCAAAGGTGGACGGCGCGACCGTGAAATGGCAAACAGCCGTCGACGGCATGAACCCCGCCCTCACCAACAACGACTACCAGTGGGTACTCGGCACCGACGGTCTGCCCGTACTGCAAAAGAAACAATAACAACCCCTAAACAACACGCATCATGAAACGAACAACCATCCATATATTCGCAGCCCTCGCCCTGCTGCTCGGTCTTGCCGCCTGCACGCAGGACGAAGCGGGCTTCCTACCAGAAGGGGCGGAAGGCACACCCATCGTCTTCACCGCCACGGGGCTGAATCCCGTCGCGACAGCCATCGCCGGTACCCGTGCCCCCGCGGATGGCAATTGGACGGGTGTGCAGAGCGTGGCAGTTCTGATGGACGGCACGGTGAAGACGTACAACGTAACGCCCACCGCCGACCCCACCAGCGCCACGCTGACCTCCACCGACCCGTACTACTGGACCAACCACAAAGACATCACCGTTACGGCGTGGTGGCCCTACACCGCTGGCGAGACAACCCCACCTGCGGTAAAGGTAAAAGCCAACCAAAGTGCCCAAAAAGACTTTGAGGGCAGCGACCTCATCGTAGCCGACGGACAGACTGTGACCTACGGTAGCCCCACGCTCCGCTTCACCCACCGCACGGTGCGAGTGACCATCGTTCTGACGGACTACACCGAGGGGCTGGCATCCGTGCAGCTGACGGGACTCTCCACCGAAGGCGACAACCCGGATATAATCGTCCCGTATGACAAGGGTAGCAATACCTACACCGCCATCGTCGCCCCGCAAAGTGTGGCAGCTGGCACGACCTTCATTACGTGCACCTTCACCAACGCCAAGACCTTCGTTTATAAGATGAAGAATGCTGCCGACTGGCAGGCGGGCGGTGAATATACCTACACTGTCTCCCTCGCTGCGGCAAAAGACCCGGGATATACCATAGAGGGCAACGGCAGCTACACCGTTACCTCCGCCAATGGCCTGATAAATGTAGCCGAATTAGTGAACGGAGGTAAGACCGACATTAACATTACCCTCGGCAAAAACATTGACCTGACGGGCAAAGGCTGGACGCCGATAGGCACGAACTACGAAAAGCGATACAAGGGTACCTTCGACGGCCGCGGCCATACCATCAAGGGGCTGACCGTTACGACAAATGACCAATTTGTGGGTCTGTTCGGCTATCTCGATAAAGCTGGTACGGTGAAGAACGTGGTGATGGAAGGCATACAGATAACAAGCAATCACGTGTTAATGTCAGGCAATACTGGCGGCGTGGTAGGATATAGCTGGGGCACCATTGAAAACTGCTCGGTGTCGGGCAGCGTCAGCGGCACGAATTGTGTCGGCGGTGTGGTGGGTAGCCAAAAGGCCGGTTCCATCATCGGATGCAGCTCCTCTGCCATAGTTAAGGGAACGCGCTATGTCGGCGGCGTGGCAGGAGAAAAATGGGGCACCATGACCGCTTGCTATGCCACAGGCAACGTGACCTTAGAAATTAACTCCCCACAGGATCTCTCAGGCGGCGGTGTAGTGGGATTAAACGGAGGAAGCACCGTCCTTGCCTGCTATGCCACGGGCAACGTAAATAGTAAGGGTAGCAACACTGGCAATGTACATATCGGCGGCTTGTTTGGAGATAACTACACCGTCGTGACCGCCTGCTACTGGAAGAACAATCAGGAACAAGGCTTCGACCGCAATCAGCATAGCACCGCCCCCGAAGCCACGAAGGTGGACGACTCTGTCGTTACCTGGCAGAAAGCCGTTGATGCCATGAACACCGCCTTGCAGACCGCAGGCTCAAAGTGGCGTTACGAACTTAAAGGAGCATTGCCTACCTTGATGAAGCAGTAAGCCGTTGCGGGCGGAACATTTCCGCCCGCAACGAACATTAACCGAAGTATAAAAATAACGTGAATTCGACGAAATCACGTTAAATATAATTGAGGGATTGATTACGTATCCTTTGTATTTACAGGTGATATGCAGATGTTCCCCGGTGCTGCGCCCCGTATTACCTGTAATCCCAACAACATCACCCGGCAGAACGTCCTGCCCTTGTGATACGGAGATTTGAGACAGGTGACAATAACTGACCGTGAAGTTTCCATGCTGGAGCGTGACATACTTTCCAGACACATTATCCTGTCCTACAGCAATCACCTGCCCCTGCAACATGGCATATACCTCGGCATTTCGGGCGTACAGATCAATGCCGTTGTGAAACTTCCTCTTCCCTGTGAATGGGTCTTTCCGATAACCGTAAGGCGAATTTATCTTGATATGCGAGAGCGGATAGCATACGCTTAGATTGCGTGCTACCTGCTCTTTCTTTTTTGTGTCTGCACTTGACAATGAAACCTTGTCGGGTACGGACTTTTCATTTTCAGAGGTGATGCTTTCGGGTGTCACCTCTGTTTCGTTTGTCGTCCGGGTGGGATTTTCAACAGTGACTTTATAGCGATTACCCGGACAGGAAACCGTGTTGAACTGCGCTTTCACATGGTTCCCGGATAATAACAAAAGAAGGGCTATAACGATTCGTGTATTACTCATAGATGCAAATGTAGGAACAGTTCTCCGACCGTGCCAAAAGATGTCTTGATTTACCTCCAAAATATAACATTAAATAAGTTTAGAGTATGAATACTGCATTACAATCATACTTAAAGCATAAATAAACACAAATAATCAGGCTATTTAGAACTACGCTAATTGAAGTATGAACAATAGTATATACCTTTGTCAAAGTATAATCAAAATATTATATTAAAGTATGAAGCAAGTACGATTTGAATTTGAGGAACTGCCTTACGAAACCCTTTCGCAGTTCGGACTCACACGGGAAATGATTGAAGACCTTCCTATGCACATCCTGGAAGAACTCAGCAACGGCAGGCACTCGCCTGTACTTCCTATCAAGGTAAACGATGATAACGGGAACACGGTCACCGACCGTAGCCGATTCGCTTTCGTGCGCAAGGAGAACGGAGAAGCCGATGTCGTGTTCTACCCGGTGCTGAAGAAATCCACCTTGGAGAAATACAGCGAGGATCAACAGAAGCAGCTCCGTTCCGGCAAAGTCATTCTTGCCGACACGGTAACGGCTGACGGGCGAAAGACAAAGGCATTCGTGCAGATCGACACCGAGACCAATCAGGTCATGTCCGTCCCCACGCAGGTTATCGCCCGGAATCTCCAGGTAATGGCAGAAGAACTGAAACTCAGCAATGCCGAAATCAAGGTGATGCAACAGGGTGAACCGCTGACCTTTGTAATGCAAGACGAACCTGTAACGGTCGGAATCAGCCTGCACGAGAAGGACGGCATCCGCTTCTGCCAGGGAGACACCAAGAAATGGAGCGAGCAGACCAAAAGAGAATGGGACAAATACACCTTCGGATGTTACGGTTGCTGGATGATGGACGATGACGGCAATCTCGACTATATTCCGGAAGAGCAATACACGGAAGAACTCTGGAACGAACAGAAAAAAAGTGCTCAACGCAATATGGGTGCGGGACTTCACAAGTAAAACCTTTCAAACACTGTAATTATGGCACAAAACACCTATTATCCCGAAGAAGTGCTCATTGAGAAAATGGAGCGCGGAGAATACGGCTGGCTGGATTACGTCAACCACTTTTCTGCCGAATGGCAAGAAGAACTGGTGGAATACTGCAAGGCACACTCACTCACGATTGACGATACAGCAGCCGAGCAATTTGTCCATCACAAAAGTGAACAACTAGAAACCGCGATGGAAAGCGGTGAAGCATAAACACGGACTATGGCAATACGAACCAACACAAACCCGATGAGACCGGACTTGCAACCCGAAATGCGTGCTCTTTTGATGCGCAACGGTATGCAAGCCCATGTCGTACCTGTGGGTGACAGCTACCAGTTGGTAGTACAGGGGCACGATTCCCCACTATTACGATACCCCATAAGCAGGCAACAGATGCAGGCCTTGACCGACTGGGGAACGAACTATGCCAACAAAAAAGCCTACGAGACCTTCACGGATATCGTAAAGGACGATTTTGATATGCCCCGCAACTTCGTCCACGCACGCAACGCCAACGGTCGTGTGGCAATGGGACTTCACGGCTACCGTATTGGCATCGGTGAATATGGCAGGGTCGGCAGGTATGGTATGCCTCCCCCTTTCCTCGGATGGACTCCCAGACAGCAGGAAGGCTACCACCTCCGCAGAGTGGGCGGCCGGCTTTTCTATGCAGGTACGCCTATGGTGGCAGAACGCCCGGACGGACGAATGAAACCCGGTGAAATGCAATCCGGTGGTTACGGCTTCTACTACAAAGGACAACGGCATTCACAAGATCAGGTGCAACCAGTCCGACTGGATGTCTTGCAGGATTTGCAGGCAGTCATCACCCCGATGGTAAACAAGCCAAGAAGCGAAGAACCGGCAAAGCCTTACAAGGAGCTGATTACCTCACCCGTCTATTTCTCCAGCGAGAAATGGCAGGAATGCCTTTCGTCACACGGTATCATCGTGGATACGGAAGCCGGGACACTGACCGTCCAGTCGGAGAAAGTCAGAGCCGATATGGTCTATGACCTGACGGAAGAGGAACTATCCGCACTGACCTCCAATTCCATTGAAGAGCATCCGGTTGAGAAACGCCTGGAGATTCTGAACAATGTCATTCAAAATGACTATTCCGATAAAGTCACATTGGAATCGCTGAATAGCAATGAGCGCATCAGCATTGCCCTGCACCCCGAAGTGGAGCAAGATCTGGCTATGCGGAACCGGCAGGAACAGGACTTGCTCCTGCCATTGGAATCCGATAACAACCTTGCACCGCACTCTGCCGAACAGACCATACTACAAGAAGACGAACATATCATCAGAGAGCCACAAGAAGGAGCCTTGATTGACGGACGGGACTTGCCATACATCAACGAGAGTAAAGGCTGGTATCGAGAAGGAGAATACGGACGTGAGGTAGAAGTGGAAGCCATCGCCGTACAACCGGCAGAAACGGAGGGCAAATACAAGATGACCGCCATCATCAACGGAGAACCCATCACCCATGAAATCAGCCAAAAACAGTATGACAAGTTCCTGGCAGTCGATGACTACCACCGCATGAAGCTCTTTTCCAAAATATTCAATGAAGTGGATATGAAGCCCCGTCCCGATATGAGCAGCGGATTGGGCACGAAGATATTCGCCGCACTTGCCGCAGGTGCGGTTGTGCTGTCGGATGTCGCCCACGGGCTTCACCATCCCTGTCCGGAATTTTACGGAGAGCGTTTCAGTTCCGCACCTCGTCCTTATTTCAAGCCTGGAGTGGACTCGCCGATGGATGTGGCTGCAAGGAACTTTGAAGCGCAGATGAACAAGGAGATGGCAGAGATGCGCAGAGGATTTTAAGTAATAAAAGAAACACGGAAATGGCAAACGGAGAACTGACATACGATGACTTCCTGCAACGGCTGAACATTCAGGATATACTGATGGACGCAGGCTATCACCTGAACAAGCGTGACGGCTTGCGTTATCCGTCCTATATCCGCACGGACAGTAACGGCACACGCATCCGGGGTGACAAGTTCATCGTCACGCCGAACGGCAAATGCTGTTTCCAGCCACCACAGCAAAAGCTCTATAATATCATATCCTTTATCAAGGCATTCCCTGAGAAGTTTGCGGAACACCGGAACGGCGTCTCTCCCGACAGGTTGGTCAACCTTGTCTGCAACAGGCTGTTGAACCAACCCATCAATGACAGACCTTTGCACATCATCCAACCCAGACGGGAGAACACTCCGTTCAGGCTGGATGATTACGACATCCACCGTTTTGACGTAAACGACCGGGAGACCCACAAACGTTTTTACCCCTACTTCAAGAACCGTGGCATCGACATCTTCACACAACGGGCTTTTGCCGGTCATTTCTTTCTGGCTACCAGACACCGTTCAGACGGTTTGGCGTATGCCAACCTTGCCTTTCCACTGGTACTTCCCAAAGAGCCGGACAAGATTGCAGGACTGGAGGAACGCGGCCGTCCCAAGATGGACGGTAGCGGAAGTTACAAGGGCAAAGCCGAGGGCAGCAACAGCAGCGAGGGCTTGTGGATAGCCAATTTCAGCGGTGAGCCTTTGCAAAAGGCAGGCGGCGTTGCGTGGTTTGAAAGTGCCTACGACGCAATGGCTTTCTACCAGATACACAGGAATGGTTTTCGGGACAACCCTGACCTTTCCAAGAAAAGCGTGTTCGTCTCCACGGGCGGCACTCCCACCGATATGCAGATTCGCGGTATGCTTTCCGTCACTCCGGATATAAACCACTACTTGTGTTTCGACAACGACAGTGTCGGACGTGAGTTCGTGAAGAAGTTCCAAGCCATAGCGGAATCCATGCACATCAGTTCCGACCGTATAAAAGTCTTTCCCTTGATGCCCTGCTACAAGGACTGGAACGACGCCCTGCTTGGCAAGACAAGCGAGGAATACCTTGACAGCATCAAGGACGCAATTGTCCCATTGGGAGCACCACTCGATACCACAGGGTATGCAACCGACAAGGAAGAAGAACACCGACAACCAAATATACACAGATAAGAGCCATGCAACAACCGATATACAGAGAGATTTCGCTACGACCGCAAACGGCACAGTTCTTCATTGACGAACTGCCCTTGCTGTTGCTTTGTCCCGTGGGACTGGTCTATGGAGGAATGGAGAACGCCCCTCTTGCATCTATCGCCACCCTCCTTGCCGTTCTCCTTTCCCTCATTTTGATTTACCGGCTTATATACCTGAAACGCATACGCTATCACGTCGGTAGCGAACAGCTGACTGCCGAGCATGGCGTGTTCCAACGCAGTATCGGTTACATCGAATTGTACCGTGTGGTGGACTTCCACGAGCAGCAGAGCCTATTACAGCAGATTTTCGGGCTAAAGACTGTCACGGTGTTGTCTATGGACAGGACCACGCCCAAGCTGGAATTGACAGGTCTGCCCAAACGAATCAATATCGTGGATATTATCAGAGAGCGTGTAGAGTTTAACAAACAACGAAAAGGAATCTATGAGATCACCAATCATTAAAATAGCGATGCTCCTATTCGGCATCATCTTGTCTGTCACGGCGAAGGCGCAGATTGTCACGACCAACCCGTTGGAATATGTGGCATTGGCAGAAGGCAACGAATTGATTCTCGGCAAAGTCAAAGACCAGATGGACGGGCAGAAGAAAACCGCCCTTTTGCAGAACACCATTGCCGCAGAGTTCGAGCAGATGCGCCAGTGGGAGAAGAAATACAACAGCTACCTTAAAACGGCAAGCGGTTTCGCATCCTCGCTGAAAGCCTGTACCCACCTGTACAATGACGGTGTGAGGATTTTTATCTCGCTATGCAAGTTGAAGAAAGCCATCAGCGACAATCCACAGGGCATTGTCGCCGCGATGAGCATGAACAACCTGTATATCGAGACCGCAACCGAACTGGTGACGGTATTCTCCCTGCTCCGTGATGCCGTGGCAAAGGGAGGCAAGGAGAATATGCTTACGGGAGCGGAACGGAGCCAGACCCTATGGGCATTGAACGACCAACTGTCCGCATTCCAAAAGAAACTCAACCTGCTTTACCTGAGCATCAGGACTTACACGATGACGGACGTGTGGAACAACGTGACGGCAGGTATGCTGGACAGGAACAATGGTGAAGTGGCACGAATGGCAATGAACAGGTGGCGCAGGGCAGCAACGGTAAGATAAAAAGATGGAGGAAAGAGAAAATGAGACGGGCAATCTTTATCATAATCACACTGCTGTGCATAGGCGTGAAAGTCCACGCGCAGATAGACCCCACCCTTGCCGGAATGGTTCTCATCTATACCGAAAAGTCCAAGAAGACCTTGAAGAACCAAGAGAAAATCATGCTCCTGCAAACCACCGGACACATCTGGACGAAAGAGGAGGTGGAAGCCGTCACCGACCTGCAACGAGAGTTCAATGATTATCTGGATTCATTCCGTTCGGTCATCAGTTACGCCGCACAGATATACGGCTTCTATCACGAGATAACCCATCTCACGGAAAACATGGGAGAGTTCACCGGGCAACTCAGGAAAAGTCCTGCCAATGCCGTGGCAGTAGCACTCTCCACGAACCGGAACAAGATATACCGGGAACTGATATACAACTCCGTGGAAATTGTCAATGACATACGCACGGTCTGCCTGTCAGACAACAAGATGACGGAGAAACAGCGGATGGAAATCGTGTTCGGAATCCGTCCCAAGCTGCAACTGATGAACAAAAAGCTGCGACGGCTGACCATGGCGGTGAAATACACCTCGATGGGTGACGTGTGGGCAGAAATCACGGAACGGGAACAACCCAAAGCCAACAAAGCAGAGATAGCCAGGTCTGCCATGAAACGGTGGAAACGAAGCGGAAAGGCCGGCGCTTTTTAACATAACGAGAATGTAAAAACAAAAAGATATGGGATTCTGGAGTTCATTATTAAAGGCAGGCGGCAAAGCCGCAGGAGCGACAGGCAAAGCCGTTGGCGGAGCCGTATTGCACCCATCACAGACCTTGCGAGGTGCAGGAAGCGCATTGAAGACGGCAACCGTAGGAGCCGCGGCCGGATATGTCGGCTGGGAGAAACTGACCACCGACAAGAGCGTGGTGCGTATCGTGAGCGATGCCGTCATAGGAGAAGACACCACCAACGCCATCAGCGGCACGGCGAAAGCGGCTACCGAAACGGTAAACAAACTTACCGGCAAAGCCGAACAGACTTTTGACAGCGTGAGCCAGGCGTCAAGTTCGCTCTCTTCCACGCTCGATGGAGCGTCCAATTTTTTAAGCGGTGTTTCCAACGGGAATGCCGGGAATATGTTAGGCAACTTTTTCAGCAACCTTGCGCATGGCAAAGTATCGGGATTAAGCATAGTAGGATTGATTGCCGGGGCATTCCTCGTGTTCGGACGTACAGGCTGGCTCGGCAAGATAGCCGGTATCTTCTTGACCATGATGATGATTGGCAACAACACCCAACGCCAGCAAGAAGCGTCCGTTACCGACAACCAGCGTCAAGCCCGTCCACAGCAGGAACAGGAGGAACAGACCCATAGCGGAGGAATGAGAAGATAAGACAATCATAACACAACAATATTCTACAAATGAAATACACGGAAGAAATGATTCTACAGTCCCCAAGCGGCTATTGTATGCCCTTTGAGGAAGAAAAGAATAAAGAAGTAACCTTGTCAAAAGGCTACGGAGAACTGAAAGATACCGTCACAGGAGAGACATCCTTTAATCATGGCATAGACTTCAATGCCAGTCACCGTCCTTTGGCGGCAGTGGCAAGCGGTGTCGTATCGAGCATCGGTACGGACAAGGAACGTGGCGTGTATGTTGTCATACGCTACGGTAAATACGAAGTGACCTATGCACATCTTGCCAATATATTCATCCGTTTCGGGCAAAAGGTAAAGGCCGGTCAGACGGTAGCCATCAGTGGAAACGACCTTCACATGGAGGTGGCGTTTGACGGAGAAGAACTGAATCCGATAGAGTTCCTGACCATGCTCTACGGCAATATCCAGGCATTACGCAAAGCCGGGCACGAAGCCACCCACGAATTTATCCAATTTGACGGTGAGATGAAGACAAGATACGACCGTGACAAGGAAGAAATCGAGGAACTGATGATCCGTTTCCTGCCGGTCTATATGGAAGACCTGTTCCGAGGAGCGTACACCGTACCCGAATACACCGAGCAATCGCTGCGGAACGTGTTTGCAGTGGGTGCCACCAAAAATTATTTCTTTGAGAAGATGCCGAGCATGGCAAATCCTCTTGGTATCGGCAGCCGTGCCCTGCCGTTGGCAAGCAAGGCACAAAATCTCCTGATAGCGGATTTCCTGAATTACCTCGCGCTCAGGCACAATGTCTATCTCTCCACCATGGGCGAGGAAGTAAAAAAAAACTTCAATCCGAGGCCATAGCGAGCAGTGGAATCATTGACCCTTTGGAAGAATTGGAGATTGATGTGCAGAGTTTTGACATTCCGAGAGTCGTGTCCGTCTATCCCGACCGTGCCGGAGTCCGATGGTGGACAAAGGCCTGGTTCAACAACCGGGAGGAAGGCGAACTTTCTGTAGAGATAGACCGGAACAATGCCATCCGTTTCATTCAGGACAGGATAGAAAAGGATGAATGGTTAGAGGAGTTCTTTCCCAAACAGATGGAGATATACCATAACGCCATAGAGCAAACCAAAGAACAGCTTTTGAACCAATTGAATTATTAGAATATGGGCGAAATCAGACATACAGAGCGTTTTGCAGAGATAGAAAGGATATTCGGTGACTACTTCAATAGTCACCTTGCACCTGTCATGCGAGACACGCAGAACTATCTCAACCGCAAACAAGCGGAGGAAATGGCTGCATATTCCACCAGTGCAGCCGGCATTCTCGGTTCTATGGCGGCAACCGGTAATCCGATGATTGATCCGTACCAGACACTGAAAGTGACCGGGGAATGGAACTCCAAGACCACGGAGGACTATCTGGAAATGTGCAGGGAGAAGATTGCAAACAATAAGGAGATACAGGCAGACCTCACGATAATGGCAAACGAGTGGCGCACAGCCGTGGTGGATGAAATCGGCAGGGAAAGATATGATGAACTGTCCGGGCAATTAGGGAGCGACCTCGCTTACGCATATACGGAATACCGTATCGGAGAGTTGATGACGGGCAAGATGGTCAAAGACAATATGCCCAAGTCTTCCGCTGAATACATCATGCGCAAGGCGGCACAGAACACGCTTTTCGGGCTGTCATACACATTGAACCAGTCACCGCTTGCCGCAGAAATCGAGCAACGTGGGGAAGCAGCCTACAAACCGTCCAAACTGGAAAAAGGGACAGGCAAAGTCATCGGTGCAAGCATCGATGCCATATCACTCGGCGGTGCGGGAAGCTGGGCGAGCTTCGCCAAATTTGTCGGGGCTGACCTGGCATTTTCAGCACTGACTTCCTCCAAGGACAAAACAGGAAACACAGCATCCGTTGAAGATAGCATCAGCAAGGGCGTATTTGGAAGTGACCGGAATGTCTTTGACAGATTCCGTAAAGAAGCCAAGGAAATTCGAGCCAATGACAATCCTTATATCATCGCCACCAATGAACGGCTGACCAAGAAGATTCCCGTACAGAGTTTTGATTTCAGGGACTGGATGAGCCATAACGCCCAAGCGAAAATGCCGTTTGATTTTATTGCCGGCCAAAAGATAAAAGATGAGCGATACAAGGATATTCCGATGGTCATCGCTCCGGAATACATGGAAACTTATTTGCAGGATATGGAGAAGAAAGAAGAGGTTAAAGGTCAATCCGCGCTTGCAAACAATCCGGAACAATCGGGAAACACCCATACCGCACAATCCGTCCAACAAGCCAATGAAACGGAAACTGCGGAAGAATCAAGGGAAGATACAGCCATTGAATCAGGACAGCAAACCGCCAATGCCAACGAAAACGGCTGGGGCGATTTTTTCTCAACCTTGGGATTGAGTGGCATGGGAGACTTAAGCAAAAATTTGGGTTATGTGCTTGCCATGTTGCCGGATATTCTAGTGGGTATGTTTACGGGCAGGACAAAATCATTGGATTTGGAAGACAATGTACTGCCTATCGCCAGCATCGTCGCCGGCATATTCATTAAGAATCCTATTCTCAAAATGATGATGATCGGACTGGGCGGTGCCAATTTGTTGAACAAGGCAGGACACGAGGCATTAGGATGGGAACGGAATGAAGATAACGGTTTGAATACGGGAAACCGTTCCGTCCGATACCGGGTCTATGCGGACGAACCGCTGAATCCACGGATTTCCGGTCCGATACTGCAAGGGAACAACCTTATCGCAACCATAGACCATGTACCCTGCACCATCCAGTTGCCTGAAAAAGTGGTGTCAGCTTACAATGCCGGGGCATTGCCGCTTAATACCCTTGCCAATGCCATCCTTGCCAAGAGCGACCGTACCCAACAACTGATGTCGCAGAATTACGAAGAGAACGACAGGGAAACGATTGTGCGTACCAGAGGAATACAATAAAACAGCAACAGATATGAAAGAGAAATCACAGTTTGAGAAAAATGCCGCCGACAAACAAGTGGAACTGCTCTCCGGAGCGTTAAACGGGGCGGTCAGCGCGGGCGGCCACTGGCTCAATGCCACAGGAAAGGGCTATCCCAAGTTTTATCCGGCAGGCGTGGCGGTCAGTCCGTTCAACGCCCTGTTCATGGCTCTGCACTCGGACAAGCACGGATGCAAGAGCAACCTCTTCACCTTATATAGCGAAGCAAAGGCAAGAGGCGAATCCGTCAAGGAACACGAAAAAGGGGTACCGTTCCTGTTCTATAATTGGAACAAGTACGTGAACAGGAACAATCCCAACGAGGTCATATCAAGGGATGACTACCAAAAACTTTCTCCCGAAGAGAAGAACCGATACAAAGGCGTCCACAACAGGGAGATACGCACATTGTTCAATATCGACCAGACTTTGCTGCCCCACGTTGACAGGAAAGCATACGATGACGCATTGGCAAAATACGGCAACAGTGTCGAGCAAGGATTCGGAGAAAAGGAATTGCGTGAACTCAGGCCGAAATTCAATGCCTTCATACAGTCTATTTCGAGAAATCTTGCACCGGTTCGCACGGATGGCAGCGGTGTAGCGCATTATGACAGCCAGAAAGACGCGATATATATTCCACGGCAAAAGGATTTCGCACATTACACCGATTACGCGCAGGAAACCCTTCGGCAAATCATAGCAGCCACCGGACACCAGCAACGCCTTGCCCGTGAGGGAATGGTGATGAAAAACGGGATTTCCCCAACAGAGGATGCCGTCAAGCAGGAACGGCTGATTGCCGAAATCGCCTCGGGTATCAAGATGCTGGAAATGGGACTTCCGGCCCGGTTGTCGGACGAGAGTGTCAAACTGGTGGATTATTGGAACCGTGAACTGAAAGAGAACCCTTGTCTGATAGATGCCATCGAGAGCGATGTGAACAATGCGCTGGAAGTGATACGCAAAGCGGAACGGGGCGAGAAAATCGAGTATGCCACCTATCGTAACCACCGCCAGACAGAACAGATGCGGGAGCAAATGCCCAAGCATTTCTTCGTGGCTGACGAAATCAAGAAGCATCCCGACAAGGAAAACAAGACCATTGTCCTGGTCATCGACAAGCAAGGCAAGAGTGCCGATGTGATACTCCCTGCCGGTGCATCCTTGGAGGTGAACAACGAGATCAAGGGAATGAGCAAACAGCGCATACAAAGCGCATTGGAGAAAAGCGGCATTGAGAACGTGCGTTTTTATAATCCGGACGGTGCGTTGGGCTACCGTCCCGATGACCGTTACTTCGCCGAAAAGCAGATAGAGGTGGCGCGTTTGAAAAACTGGGCATTGGAAACACTCTCCACCATCGATGCGCACCCTGCGGTGAAGCAAGCTGACAAACCCTGGTTTGAGAAGATACAGATGGTACAGGATGACAAAAACCGCTGGGCTTTGTTCATCAAGCCAGAAGGAAAAGCCGGTTACAGCGTCTATCCCGAAAAGGATGACCTGAACCGTTTCTTCACCACGCTGAAACAGTCATTGGATAATATAGACAAGGTGCGTGGAGAACTGGCCAGAAAATACTATGCCCTTGCCGAGAGCAAGCCGGATCTAAAAGTGGACCTGTTCCACACGGCAAATGAAAGCATTGACTTGAACCGCATACAACGAGTGGCCGTGTTCAAGACAAAGAACGGGGCGATACTCTGCGCTCCCACCATTGACAACCGGAAGCCACAGCCACGAAGCGTCACACCACAGCAATGGCAACGGATGTGGGTCGCCGAGGACAGGAACAGTTTCAAACAGCATCTGGCGGCGACGCTTTTCGCGGACGTGCTGAACAAGAGCCAGGCACAGGAACAGACCTCTTCCGAGAGACAGGAGGAGGAAATGGAAACGAAGATCAGCCGTGACGAGGAAATCAAGCACGACCAGCCTAAAGAGGAAGTTGAAGAAGAGGAAGAGGTTTCAAAAGGAATGCACCGATAAATAGACAAAATAATGAGCAAGAATAAAGAATACGCGGAAAAATACGCCGTTTTTGCGATGGAACAGATGCGCAAATACGGCATCCCGGCTTCCGTGACCTTGGCACAGGGCATACTAGAGAGCAGCAACGGGCAAAGCCGTCTGTCCCTGAACGAGAACAACCATTTCGGTATCAAAGCCACTCCGGGGTGGATTGCGCAAGGTGGCAAATACGGCATTTACACCGATGACAAGCCCAACGAGAAGTTTTGCAGCTACGACAGCGTGGGCGATTCTTACGAGCATCACTCCAAATTCCTTGTAGAGAACAAACGGTACGCGGAATGTTTTGACCTGTCTCCTGACGATTACAAGGGTTGGACGGAAGGACTTACCAAGGCCGGGTATGCAAGTGGCGGCAATTATGCCCAAAGTCTGCAAAAAATCATTGAAGCAAACGGATTACAGAAGTACGACCGGATGGTGATGGCGGAAACGAAGGCGCAAGGATTAGAGATCGGACAAGAAATGAATGCCGATGCAAACAAGGAAGCATATTCATTCCCTGTGGAGCGTGAGGATTTTATGTTTGTCACCTCTCCATTCGGTATGCGTACCGACCCGATGGATGCCGGCAAGCAACAGATGCACAAGGGTATCGACATCCGCTGCAAGGGAGATGCAGTACTGGCAACTGAGAACAACGGCAAGGTGGTGGCCGTCAACCACAACGCAAATACCGCCGGAGGGAAGTCCGTCACCATCGAATACCCAAGGAGCGACGGGAGCAAGGTGCAGAACACCTATATGCACCTGTCTTCTGTCGATGTCAAGGTGGGCGATACCGTCCAAGCCGGGCAGAAAGTCGGTGTTTCAGGGAATACCGGGACACGGACTACCGGCGAACACCTGCATTTCGAGGTGACATTAGTTTCAGCCGATGGACAGAAGCGGGATATGGATCCGGCTGTTTATTTGGCTGAGATTGCCGAAAAAGGTAATATCCGGCTGCAAGCCCTGCATAACGGGAATGACCTGCTGGCAAAATACAAGACGGAGGCAGTGAACATTCCACAAGAAAACAAGGCTCAAAGCCCTGAAGACTGGATGAAAAAGCTGCTCTCTTCGGAAGACAGCGGTGTCGGACTTTCAGGAACGAATGACCCGATTATGGATATGGTGGTCAAAGCCTTTTCCTCGCTGATGATGCTGGCGGTAGTCATTGACAACAAGAACGAGGAAGAACAGAAAGAAGCCATTTCTGAAATGGCAGGTAGCCGGAAAGTGGAACTGACTTCATTGTTGCCCCACATGAAAAGCTGTGCCCTTGTCATCGGAGAGAACAACAAAGCCGTATTGCAGGCAGACAACGGTATCGTGCAAGTCTCACGGGAACTCAGTACCGTTGAGTTGAGCCGGCTGTCCGCTACTTTGAATAATCCTGAACTCTCGGAGGAAAGCAAGCGTATGCGAGTAGCAGGAATGGTCAATGCCATTGTCCTTTCGCAACAGGCTTCACAAAACTTCGAGCAGGGAATGTCGGAACAGCAGAGCCAGAACGAACAAATCAGAAGATAATGAAACGCGTGATGATGGAAATAGGATTGTTGGTTGTCGGGCTGTCCTTTGCAGGACTGCACACCCTTGTATGCTACCGACTGTTCGGTCTGGTGGCGACACTCGTGATTGTAGGTGTGCAGGTTGTCATTGCGTCAGGGATAGTCTGGATTAAAATCCGTGCGCCCGATTAAAGACGGAACGTATATGCGAGTAGTTCACATTTAATAGGATATTCCGGTCAAATGGTCTTGGTTAAAATAAAACTACAAGCAATATGATTAAGTGTAACGTAACAGTGTGCGGAACCATCAGCAAGGCGGCTGTAGTGCGCACCAACAATGAGAACAAGGCTTTCACGGCATTTGCCGTAAATTGCGTGATTCCGGCAAGAAACGGTATCGACAAAACAGTGGAAATCTCTGTCGCCAAGGATGGAGAGGAGTACAATCGGGCTGACTATACCGTAGGCAAGAGAGTGGAAATTTCCGGTGTGTTGACTTTCAAGAAGCGTGGAGACAATCTCTATTTCAATCTGTCGGCTTCATCGGTCAACCTTACCGTGGCTTCAAACGAGGATTCCATCAAGGGCGAAATGCATTTCCGTGGAAAGACAGGCAAGAACATCGAAGAGAAGACAGACAAGAAAGGCAAGAATTTCTTGCAGTTCTCCGCATTTTCCGCGGAAAAGGTCAATGACGGCTTCGAATACCTGTGGGTACGCTTCTTAGGCTTTGACCGTAAACGTGAGGAGTGGCTGCAACCGCAGACCGGCATCGAGGCCAAAGGTGAACTGGAACTGTCCGTCTATAACGACAAGCTGAACATTGCCTGCAAAGTATCGGAAATGTCGGAATATGTGAAACAGCCGTATAACCCTAACAACTGACAGTCATGGCCGGTTACAGGAAAAACAGCAATGACGGCCCGTCCGCGGAGGACAAGGCTCTTGACCTCTTTGCGGAAATGATGATCGAGCGTATCGAGACCATCAGCAAGGACTGGACGAAACCATGGATTACCGAAGGCAGCTTAGGGTGGCCGAAGAATCTGTCCGGACGTGAGTACAATGGGATGAACGCGCTGATGTTGCTTCTCCATTGCGAGAACGAGGGCTACAAGATACCGCGTTTCTGTACCTTTGACTGCGTGCAACGGATGAACAAACCGTCCGAAAAGCAGGCAAAGGAGGGCGTGGAACTGCCAAGAGTTTCAGTGAACAAGGGCGAAAAATCCTTCCCCGTGATGCTCACTACCTTTACCTGCATCCACAAGGAAACCAAGGAGAAGATCAAGTATGACGACTTTAAGAAACTATCCGACGAAGAGAAGAAGATGTACAATGTATATCCGAAGATGCAGGTCTTCCGGGTATTCAATGTAGCCCAAACCAATCTTCAGGAAGCCCGTCCGGAACTTTGGAACAAGCTGGCGAATGGGGATGCCGTAAAGTTGGATGAAAGCGAGAAGATGTCTTTTGAGCCAATGGATGTGATGATCCGTGATAACCGCTGGATTTGCCCGATCAAGCCGATGCACCAGGACAAGGCATACTTTTCCATTTCCAAGAACGAGATTGTGGTTCCCGAAAAATCCCAGTTCAAGGACGGCGAATCCTATTATGGTACTCTTTGGCATGAGATGACCCACAGTACGGGCATCGAGGGGCAACTCGACCGTATCAAACCGTCCGGTTTCGGTTCGGACGAATACGCCCGTGAGGAACTGGTGGCAGAATTGGGCAGCGCATTGGTGGCACAGCGTTACGGCATGAGCAAGGCATTGAAAGAAGAGAGCTGCGCTTATCTGAAATCCTGGCTGGACCACTTGAAGGAATCGCCCCAGTTTATCAAGACCACACTTCTGGATGTAAAAAGGGCTACCTCGCTCGTTACGCAGAATGTGGATAAAATAGTGCAGGAACTGGAACAGAAAAACAAGGTGCAGCATGATAACGGACAGCGGAATGAGGTCAAACAGTCCGTACCCAAAGGAAAGGTGTTCTACTCTTCCGTAGCCTATCTGCAATCCACCGATGACACCTCACGACTGGATGCGCTTCGGGAGAAAGGCGATTATGAGGGATTACTCCGGCTTGCCAAGGAGTATTATGACGGCGATGGAATCAACGAGCAATATACCTTTGTCTCTCCTCGCCAGAACAAGGGTGATGATCTGCTGATAGAAGACAAGGATTTTGCCGTGGTCTATAACAACAGCGTGGGAGGAACTTACGAGGTGCTGCTGAAATACTCGGAGCAGGAAATCCGTGACCATATTACACGGTATGGTGTCCGGCTGGCAAGCAGTGACATAAAAGAGGTTGCCAAAGACATGGCGGCCGAGCAGTTCTCTGCGATGACAAGGCAGCGTACTCCTGTCCTTGAAATGCCGAGCGGAGATATTCTCCATATCGGGTATAACAGGGATGCCGACACCCTTGATGTCGGCACGGCGACCAATGCCGGACTTGCCGTCAGCCACAGTTTCCCATACGACCACGACAATTCGCTCGATTCCAATCTCCAATCCGTCAATGAAAAGCTGAATGAAATGGAGCAATATCAAAAAGAGGAGGTGGAATACAGTGGCGGGATGCACCGCTGAGTATAAAGTCTGCTATCTGTTCTGTTCAGCCGTAGAGAGTCGTCCTCTCTGCGGCTGAATTGGTTTAGTCCCACTGATAAGTCCTACTTACACAAAAAAGAGAGATTTTTCACCTTAATTAGTCGCAAAATAGAAGGTGTGTCGTAATACACGATGCGCCTTCTTTTTTTTCATTGACTATAAAA
>OWHU01000685.1_pt1 | contig 18587 bp, 8 predicted proteins | sample 1732671 | NCBI WGS metagenome assembly OWHU01 (sample SAMN05065740, study PRJEB22554) | human gut metagenome | biome: ENVO:2100002; feature: ENVO:00000062; material: ENVO:00002003 | host: Homo sapiens | place: USA
GAGATGAGCGCTAGTCTCGTGGGCTCGGAGATGTGTATAAGAGACAGATAGTATAAACTAAAAATTTTATCACCATCTACTTTCTTTTTATTTTAAATTCTTCATTTTAAAATAAGAAAACTCTGCCGGTACATCCTTATCTCCATAATGTAGTAATCCCGGACGCTGCACTCTATCCCAACGAATCAAGGATTTACCCTTGAAAGGGGTATTCTGCACAGATTGCCATGTTTTTCCATCCAGACTTTTATAAAAGTGGAATATACACCCCTGTTCAACTTCCAATTTCAAATATATCTCTTTACTTGCAAAAGCTGAATCATAAAGTACTGACTCAATATCGTCTTTCACCACTTTCAAAATAAGTTTATCTCCTTCAATTCCCCAAGCAATCAGGTTTTTATCATCGCCATACAAGGTCAATCCTTTCAGTCCTTTGCCTGTGTTTATTACTTTCGTCTCACAGCTATACTGTGGAGATTGAGGACGTAAACATAATGCTGTACCATATTTATTGTTATTCTTTGGAGTACCGGATAAAAATAACTTTCCTTTCTTTAGCACAGCGTGTATATCTGAATAAGGATAATTCCACGTCCAATCAACTTTCAATTGATTCCCCTTAAAATTATCTTCAAAATCCGAAAGAGGCTCTTGCTTTGTACCGACAAAAGGTATAGGCTGTTCAGCTATAGCCAAATTCCCAGTCTTGAAACGCACCCAATGATCATCCGTCATTTCCATTTCTTGCAAAATCGGTTGACGCCCGATAAAGAAACCATCTCCCTTCAAATAAGCGTGACACATATAAAACATACGACCATCAGATGTTCTCACCACAGTACCATGACCACATGATTTATAATCTCCTTCTCCGCCATGAAGAATGGGGTTTCCAGAATATTTTTCATAAGGTCCACCATAATTCCTTGCACGTGCTACATACACATCATAGTCACTAGAAGGACCACAACATCCATGGGCAGCGTATACTATATAATAGTAGTCGCCTTCTTTAAAATGGTACTGTCCTTCCATACCAATTCCCTTTTCATCTACTAAAAGAGTAAAAGGTTCACCATCCAAATGCAAACCATCAGCGGACAGTTTACATCCTAACAATTCTATCGGACGCGTATCCAAACCATAAGCTTTCCAACTGATATACAACTGCCCGTTATCATCATAAATAAATGCATCGATAGCTTCCTTCCCATACTCTACAATCGGACCATGATCGGTAAATTCATGTAAAGGAGAATCAGACGTAGCTACTCCGATATATGATATCCCGGTACTTTTTTGGCGGGCAGTATAATAACAGTAAACTTTATTATTATGATAAAACAATTCTGGTGCCCAAAATGAATTAGAAGTCCAGGACGGTTGCTTGGTAAAAACATGCCCTACCTGTTTCCAGTTTACCAGATCCTTCGAGGTAAACATTGGATAAAAAGGCGCCCATTCCGAAGAGGTACCCGTAGCATAATATGTATCTTCAATCCGAATGACAGAAGGATCGGGTACATCTCCCCGAATAACAGGATTTGTGAAGTAGTTTTGTTCTTGTGCCACCATTTGCAATGCAAAACAAATATCAAACAAAAAGAGTCCTATCTTTTTCATTGCATTTTATTTCTTAAAAGGATCATACACAGCAACTGCTACACGTGAATCTGCACAACCATAATATAAGTACCATTTCTGATTATGGAATACTAAACCTTCTATAAATACTGTTCCCGCGGGATATTGTCCGCTCTTCTCAAAATCTGATTCCGGAATATAGAATGGTTTATCCAATCGGTCAATCAATTTAGTCGGATCTTTAGCATCGAATAATGCTTGCCCGGCACAATAAGAATTAGCAGTATACAATGTATCACCCTCTGCACCTGACTTATTCTTACCATTATAAAGTAATAAAATACCTTTATCAGTCATAATTGCAGGTGGACCACACTCGGTCAGGTCACTATCAAATTTACCTTCACGAGGAGTAATTACTTTTAGAAAGTCTCCTTTTTCATCAAGCATCGGTTCCCAATTAATCAAATCCGTGGAAGTAGCTACGTTCACAAACTTTTCTCCCCAATACATCCAATATTTTCCATCAATTTTAGCAATCACTTGTTTGCCATCTACCAATTTTGTGACAATAGAAGCAGATTTGGAAAATTCATCAAAAAAACGTCCGCCATATGCTTTTGCAAAAGCCGGACCATATTTTTCCCATATCTGAAGATCACGAGAAGTAGCTACGGCAAGACGGGCCTGCTTACGATTCCATTGTGTATAAAGCATTACATAAAGGCCATCCTCTGTCACAGCAACTCGCGGATCTTCACACCCCCCTGGCCATTCCAATTCTTTCTGGTTATCATCTGCCGGATAAAATACAGGAACAGTCATCCGGTTAAAATGCAAACCATCATCAGAATAAGCATAGCCTAAGCGAGAAGTGCGTGAACCAATTCCTACCGCCGAATTATCTTCTGCCCGGTAAAGCACAACCACTTTACCATCATAAATTGTAGCAGCCGGATTAAAAGTATCACTAGATTCCCATGCTACCGAATCCTGCCTCATTGGGCAATAAAAAACAGTAGTGGTATCAGGAGAGACAATTGGGTTAATACCTTCCGGACGTTGAAAATCCGCCCATGCCCAATCGGGGAATTCGGATGTTTGCTTCTTCTCTCCACAGGAAGTTATCACTGCTGCAACCATCAGTAAATAAGCTATATGTTGAAATTTTCTTTTCATGATTGTTCTTTATAATAATTCATTAATTAAGGAAAAGATGGTGGAACGACCTTTGCTCCCCACTTCATGTCCGGTTTACCCGAAGTACGGTATTCGATAGTAGCTCCGCTGTTGAGCTGGTCCCAGTCTATCCATGTACTTTCATATGATTTTCCGTTTAGTTTCATGGATTTGATATAGATGTCCTTTTCTGAACCTCCCTTTATCACAATATCACCTTTTTTCAAATGTACCTTGACAGATGAAAAGATTGGAGTATTTACCGTAAATCCCCCCACACCCGGGATTTCCGGATAAAGCCCGATACAGGCAAACACATACCAAGCACCCATTGTGCCCAAATCGTCATTTCCCGGGAGACCATCTATCTTACTTGAATATTGCTCATTCAACACACGATTAATGATTTCCTGTGTTTTGTATGGACGACCAATCCAATTATATATCCAAGGTATATGGAAACTCGGCTCATTACCGGAAGCAAACCATGCATCGTTATATCCGGCATCCAGGCGTGTAAAGAATTCATCCAACCGTTTCTCGGCTTTTTCCTTACCACCTATTATTTCTACCAGACCGGCAATATCATAAGGCACCATCCAAAAATAATTCTTATAAGTAGATTCACGAAAGTCTTCACCAAGAGATTTCCACGATCCATCCGGATTACGTGATTGTAGCCAACCTGTGTCCGAATTATACAAATTCTTCCATGAACGGGCAAAATGAAAATAACGCCAACTGGCAAATTCATCTCCCACTGCATGCAATGCAAACTGTCCGATAGCAAAATCTGCTGAGGTATACTCCAATTGAATAGATGCATTATAATAACCCTTATCCAAATATTGCTTCAATCCCGGGCGAGTCTCCACATCTTGCGACTTAGAACCCGGTTCCTCCGCTCCTTTTCTCATAATCTTAAAGATAGGTTTCGGATCATAATTACGAGCTCCGAAAGCATAGGCATTAGCAATCAGAATAGGAGTCGGATCTCCCTGCATTACCCCTGTTTCAATATTAGCCATCACCCAACGAGGAAAAGAGCCACCGGACTGTTCTGCAAACAATTGATGGGAAATAACAATATCGGAAGCTACCTCCGGATCAAGCATGGATAATAATTGAATTTGTGTACGATACGTATCCCAATTACTAAAAGAAGTATAGTGTTTAGAACGTGACTTATGCACTTTGAAATCCGCTCCCATATATTCCCCATTCACATCGCTGCAAACATTCGGGTGAATGAAAGAACGATATAAATGTGTATAGAATTGGGTCGTACGATCGGGATTGGTGCCCTCCACTTCAATCATACCCAAATAATGATTCCATTTTGCCTCCGCCTGATTCTGTATCTTTTGGAAATCCCATTCTGCATTTTCGGCTTTCAAATTTTCACGTGCATTTTCTACTGAAACATAAGAAACTCCAATCTTATATTGAATATTCTTCTTTTTGTTTACATCAAAAGTAAAGTATACACCAGAATACTCACCTTCTGCAAAAGTTGTATTTGGCATCAATTCTTCTCTCTTCCATGTACCGGTTTCAAAAGCATCAGTATCAAACTCTGCTACAAAATAGACTTTATACGGAGTACGGAGCCCACAGAAATTTCCTCCTTCTGCATAACCTTCACACTTATTCGGGGCAGTAATAACAATTGCTGCTTGTTCAATAGGAGTTGCAGAAATACCTCCACCAATGATTATTGTACCATACTGTTGATCTGCCGGATATTCATAACTAGCCATCCCCGTTCGCTCGGTCACTGTCAGTTTTGCCTTGATATCCTCTTGCACCATAGCCTCATAATAACCGGCATGTCCTTTTTCTTCAGATACATTTATACGATAGTTGAGGATGTTATCAGGTGACATTTTCAGTTTTCCCTTCACAGGGAAAGTGGGAAAATTTCCCATATGTTCACAACCACCACTCAACTGATTGATAACGAATCCCGACCTTTTGGAAAAATAAGATGGAGTAAATTGTACCATCCCATAAGGATAAGTTGCTCCCGGATAAAGATATCCGGAAGTCAGTCCGGTACCTTTTGTTCCAATCAACGTATTGACTTGATGGACATAGTCACCAGCCACAGCTTGTGTTGTAACCATTCCTTCTAAAACAAGAGAGAATAATAAAATAAATAAGAATTTATGTTTCATTCCGGATGTTCTTTTAGTAGAGTCTATTTCGAATAAGAAACAGGAATACCACTAATAGTACCCTGTTTCGCTATTCGGATAAAATCGATCGTATTATTGAACTTTATTCTTTGATTCTTTATTCTTTAGACAAAGAGAAAGGCGCAGCATACTTCGAAGTACATCTTTCTTTATTAGGCTGGCTTCCCATTTCAAATTTCAAGACTCCTCCTTCTGCTATATCATCATAATGGATATAGTTTTTATCTAAAAGTCTGCCATTCAAAGTAGCTGATTGTATATATAAATTTTCTTTACTGTTTTCTGGTGCTTCAATCACAAACTTATTGCCATTTTCCATAGTTATGGTAGCCTTCTTAAATAATGGGCTGCCAATCACATATTCATCTGTACCCGGGCAAACAGCATATATACCCAATGAGCTCAGAATATACCATGAAGACATACCGCCTTGGTCTTCATCACCCGGATAACCTTTTTCTGTTGAATTATATAATCTCTCAACAATCTGACGTACCCAATATTGAGTTTTCCACGGCTGACCTGCATAGCAATACAAATAAGGCATGTGTTGAATCGGTTGATTTCCGTGTGCATATTGTCCCATATTAGCCAACTCCATTTCTTTCATTTCATGAATAACTCCACCATAAGTGCCCGGTTTAATTATGTTAGGAATAGTAAATACAGAATCTATTTTAGTAGTAAACTTTTCATCACTTCCAAACAAGTCAATCAAGCCTTGTACATCATGGAACACTGACCATGTATAATGCCATGCATTTCCTTCACAGAAAGGCCCCCCCCATTCCAGTGGATCGAATGGTTCCTGCCATTTACCATCAACACCCTTTCCACGCATAAATCCGATAGACTTATCAAAGACATTTTTATAGTTGTACATCTGACGGGCAAATACTTCTTGGTAATGTTTATTTCCAACCATTTTAGCAAGTTGATATCCGCAGAAATCATCATATGCATATTCCATAGTTTGTGCACTAGAACCCATTGATTCAGGATAAGGAACATATCCTAACTGGAAATATTCTTTCCAGAATCCACGTCCGTTAGCACCACCCCAAGGACCTTTATTCATTGCTTCATGCGCATAAGCCTTCAGTGCTTTTTCAGGATCAAAATCACGAATTCCTTTTGCCCATGCATCTGCCAGCAATGAAATAGAATGATTTCCTAACATTCCTCCTGTTTCACCCGGGGAAGACCATGAAGGCAACCAGCCGCATTGTTCCTGGGCTGCCAAAAGAGCATTCATATAACGTCCCTGCATTGTTGGATGCAAAATATTTGTCAAAGGGAATTGAGAACGGAATGTATCCCAAAATCCATTATCAGTATACATGTAACCATCATAAATTTTACCATTATATGGGCTATAATAATATGGTTCACCATTTTCTTTGCGTTCATAAAATTTGCGAGAGAATAAATTAGCACGGAAAAGACAAGAGTAGAAAGTCTTCATCTGTTCGTCCGTACATCCTTCAACTACAATTCTATTCAATACTTCATTCCAAGTCTTCTGACCGCGTGCTTTCGTTACTTCCAGATTCTTATCTTTACCGAGTTCTTTATTTAAAGTTATCAGAGCCTGCTCTGCACTTATGTATGAGGAAGCTGCTTTAGCCTGAACCTTCGAGCCTTTTTTAAATTTAATAAATGCACCATATCCTTTACCTGCTCCATCTAATTTCTGTGGAAACACTTCATCCTTTTGGTTTTCCCATACGCCGTAATCTTCGAAAGGTTTATCAAATTGAACAACAAAATAATTACGGAATGATTTTGAATCGTTCACAAAACGTTGATTATTTACCCAACCGGAGATTTGTCTCTTAGCCGGATCAATTTTGATTTCACTCATATCCGTATATCCGTCAAGTACCAAATAAGCATCTCCCGTAGTAGGATAGGAAAAACGTAAATGTACACCACGGGTAGTCGGAGCCATTTCAGTAGTAATGCCATTATCGAATGTTACTTTATAATAATGAGGTTTAGCTATCTCATTATCGTGACTAAACTTGGTAGCACGAGCATCTTGATTTACAACCAGCTCCCCTACCATCGGCATGAAAGAATATACAGCATAATCACTCACCCAAGGACTACATTGATGTGATTGGCTAAAAGCACGAATCTTATCAACAGCATACATATACTTAAATCCATCCCCATTTTTACCTGTTTGCGCAGACCACATATGCATACCATAAGGCATACCTGTAGTAGGATAAGTATTACCGTAGCTCAAACCAAAATTAGAATCGGTACCTTGTAGCGTATTCACATACTGTACCAGATCTTTTAGCTGAGCATTCATCACAGTCGAATACAAAAAGAAGATAATTAAATAAACTAGTTTCTTCATGGTTTATTATTGAATATATTAATTAAATAAAGACTTACTATTTATTGACATAAGTAATACCTTTCCAATCATCAGTACGGAAAGGAGACATTGGCAGATCCGCACCGTTATACATATTGCATATCGGATAATCAGCCCATGCATAACGTACTGCAACCGGGAGGGTAACTTCAGATGAGGAAACAACAACTGTATTTCCTTCGATCACAGCATCTGCCCAATGAAATTTATGGTCTACACCAGCAATGGTAAATCCTTTCGGCATTTCGCCATTCGCCGTCTTCAGACCACCATCAATATGATCAAAGAAGATACGAATTTTATTTCCTTCAATCTTATAAGATTTATATATCGGACCGGAATAAGGAATCTTCTCGCCATAAGTCTGCGCCCGGGCCGCTAATGCCAAGCGTCTACCCACTTCTTGCTTGTTCTTCGGATGAATATCAAACTCCTCACCTATATCAATTGCCACAGCCATACCTGTATTTTGCAAATGTAAAGTCCGAGTTTGAGCTTCTCTCAATTCCGCCCAAGTAGATTCAACAGGAGCTGTTTGTTTCGCTGTAAAACTAGCTAACTGCACCATATAGAAAGGAAAATCATATCCCCAGCGATTTCTCCAATCAGTAATCATCAACGGCATTAAATCACGATACTGAAAAGCCTCTCCCGCATTTGATTCTCCCTGATACCAAATGGCTCCTTTGATAGCATAGGGAATCAGTGGATTAAGCATAGCATTAAATAAGAAAGTAGGAGAATTCGGATTCCATGACATATCAACAGGCATTGGTGCAACCTCTCTCATATCTAAAGAAACCTGATATTTCCAATTACCAGCCAACTGGATAGCTTCTGTATCGGAAAGATGAAGTGAAATACTTTCAGGACTTCCATTGATACCACCAGTACCACCAGTATCCATTACACGTACAGCAATCACCGCTTTTCCCTTCTTCACAAGTTCTTTCGGAATCTTATAGCTTCTAGGTGCCATCCATCCTTCTGTATGTCCTATCTGTATACCATTGAAATAAGTAAAATCATTATCATCAATAACACCTAAATTCAAGATCAAATCTTTTCCTGCCCAACCAGCAGGAATATCAATTGTTTTCCTAAACCAAACAAGCCCACTAAATCCTGGTAAATCTTGTTCTTGCATCAAACCTGGAACTTTCATAGATTTCCATGCCGCATCGTTAAAATCAGGAGCTGCCCATATAGCCTCCCCATTAACACACCCCTTGTCAATTCTTTCAACTTCAGCTTTCCAAGTCTCAACATCTTCTTCAAACTTTTTCTTGCGTCCTTCCTGAGATGCAGGCAAACCGACCAATGCTTCGAGTCTTTTCTTCATACTCGGTATAGTGGATAGTGCCTCATTACTGGTCCATGTTTCTATAATTGTTCCTCCCCAAGATGTATCAATCAATCCTATTGGCACATTACGGTATTTATTCAAATCACGTCCAAAGAAGTAACCTGCTGCAGAAAAGTCCGCTACACTCTTTGATGTACACACTTGCCAACCATTCTCTTTTACTGTAATATTCTCAACAGGTGTAGGACTCATCGCATTTTCTACCAATAAGAAACGAATATTAGGATAATTATTTGCCTCTTCTTTCTCCTGTTCATAGTTCTTCACCTTACCCCAACCTTCTACCTGCATTTCCATGTTGGATTGTCCGGAACATATCCAAACTTCACCAATCATTACATTAGAAAGCTTCACCTTTTTACCATCAGAAATTGTAATATTATAAGGACCACCCGCTACTGGGGTAGCAACTTTCGTACTCCACTTCCCTTGTGCATCAGCCTGAATAGTATATTTTTTCTGATCCCATGAGGTCGTAATTTCTACTTTCTTCTTAGGCTTAGACTCGCCCCATATAGGGGCTTGCGTTTGTTGCTGTAACACCATATTATCCGAAAATATCGGAAGCAATTTCACTTGTGCAGAGAGTGTAGCACTCCCTAATAGAAAGAATAGAGAGATTACAAAATTCTTATTCATATTAACTACTTTTTTATAGTATACAATTTTTCAATTTACTTTATGACGAACAAATATACAATAACCACTAAACTAACTTCTTAAAAAAGTAAAAGAGAATAATGTTTTTATAGCAAACATTATTCTCTTTTTATCTAAACCCTACTTATTTACTAGAAGCCCAACTGAACTCCAAAGTTTATAACACGCTGATTCATATAAGCATCACCAGCTGTATTGGTCTTAATTTCAGGGTCTTGCTGATATTTATCATAACCGGTAAAAGTCAGTAAGTTATAAGCATTTACATAAAAACGGACATTGTCTAAGAACTTAGGTAATGCTGTCTTGGGAAGTTGATAGCCCAAGTCAACAGTCTTCAAACGAATATACCATGCATTAATCAGCCAAAAATCCGAATTATAAGCAGAAGCACTATTTATTGTACCATCTTGCATTGTCAAACGTGGGAACTCAATACTTTCTCCATTTTCATAACGTTCCTGTGTCCAACGCTTTTGGTGAAGTGGCTGGAACTGACTCTTACCAGACTCAATCCCTGTTCCATTGATAGCAAAACTATAATCAAACGATCCTTGGAATAAAACACTGATACTAAACCCTTTCCAACTTCCTCCAATCGTCCATCCTAATGTTGTAGTAGGCAAGTTCGGTTTGCCAATAGCACGTTTATCAAAATCATTGATAGTACCATCACCATTCAAATCTGCATACTTTAAGTCACCTGCCTGCACAGCAATATCAGGCTTAGCCGGAGCGTCCGCAGCACCAGAATTAATCTTTTCAATATCTTCCGGTGTATAATAGCCAATCCAATGATAGCCAAAAGGCTGCCCAATCTGTCTACCCGTTTCTCTCAACCATTCATATTTCTGTTGAGCCTCAGCTTTATAATCGACTCGATTTTTAGCATAACCAAATACAAAATTGGTATTAAAATTGAAGTTACCAAAACGGTCTTGATAACCAATCTGTCCATCAAAACCTTTATTGGTAGTTTCTGCTACATTTTCAGGAGACAAGCCGATACCTAATATATCCGGAATATCATTTCTGGTAACTAGCTGATCATAACGTTTATCTATAAACCAGTCGAAAGTCAAGGAGAATTTATCAAACAAATTCATATCTACACCAACATTAAACTTTCTCGCTTTCTCCCACGTTACATTTAAATTTCCTAAATCACCTTCTTTGATGCCACTAACACCAAAGTTGTTACCTTCACCAAAAGTATAAGAATCACCTGTTTTATATACTTGCCGATACAGATAACGATCGCCGCTTGCTACATCTGACCCTACAAGACCATAAGAAGTTCTAAACTTCAATAACTGCACATTCCTTCCCAACCAATCTACATTCTTGAAAAAGTCTTCTTGAGAGATAGCATAACCTATAGCCAATGCTGGAAAGAATCCGAAATTGTTATCTTTACCAAAACGATCGGTCCCATTATATGCCATGTTCAAATCTACCAAATATTTATTTTTATATTTATAGCCTAGCTGCATCGTATAACCTTCGAAATTATTGGGAACAGCTGCATCCTTTTCATTTGTTGTACTCTGACGATTGTACAAAAACATAACATTTACATCATGTGCATTATTGAAAACATGAGCATATTTCAAAGATGCTTTGATATTCAAATCTTTGATAGCTTTATCTGTACTGTTATATACAAAATACTGCTCATAATCATAGACTCCATTCGGATTGATATTATACAAACCTGTTGCAGAATCGTAATGATAAGTCGGATATCGTGTACGCATCACTGCACGATAATTTTCATCACTACTGGAATATGCCAATTGAAAATCAGCTGCAAGCCCTGGCGTTAAGAAGTCCATCTTCCATGTTGCACCATACAAAATATTATTATCATTACGTCTAGTACGTTTATATCCTTCATTTGCCAACCGTGCGTTCAATGTCGGTTTTCTATCTTGCGTATCATATAAATAAGCAAATGAACCATCCGGATTCAAAAGTGGAGCCGAATAAGGGTGCATTTTAGAGAAATCATAAAGCTCACCTGTTACATTCATATTGTACGGTTCATTGATATCCATGAAGCGTGAAGAAACGTCCAAACGCATATTGAAGTTATCAGTCACATCAAAATCAAGATTAGTGCGATAATTGAAACGACGATAGGAATAATTAGGATTCACACCATCACCAGAATTACCCCCAAAGTCTTTTACCAAGCCATTCTGAGTAAAATATCCCGCAGAAACAAAATATCTCAATTTCTTAGAACCACCTGAGACATCAACATTTATGTTCTCCTGAAATGCCATTTTCTTAAAAATCTCATCATACCAATTGACATCAGGATGCCCATAAGGATCAGTATGATCTCTGAAAGCGATCATATCGTCTTCAGTATACGGGAAATCAGACAAAGTACCATCATTCGTATGTGCTTCCTTTACTAATTGTAAAGATTCGTAAGCGTTCAGAAATTTAGGCGTACGAACTGGGGTTTGCATACCAGTTTCCAAACGTACATTAATTTTCGGTTTACCTTGCTCCCCACGACGAGTCTTTACTACTAATACACCATTAGCACCTTTGATACCATAGATGGCCGTAGTAGAAGCATCCTTCAATATTGATATACTTTCAATTTCGTTGACATTAATTTGAGACAACTGTTCATAAGTATACTGCATGTCATCCACCATAATCAACGGTTTATTACCATCATTATTCAATGAACTGACACCGCGGATAAAGAAGTCTGAAGCATCTTTACCTGGTTGACCAGACTGTTGCTGACTAAAAAAACCCGGCAGCTTTCCTGTCAAAGCATTCTGTACACTACTAGTTGGAACATTACGAATCTCACGTGCCTGTATTCCACTAACTGCACCTGTCAACGTTATACGCTTAGCCTTACCATAACCAACGACAACGACTTCATCCAAATTTGTTTGATCAGGAGCCAATTCTACATTCAGCATTTGCTGACTATTTACTTTAATGCTTTGTTTCTTAAAACCGATATAAGAAAACTCCAATACAGCACCTTTGTTTACATTTAATTGGAAATTACCGTCAATATCGGTAATTGTACCCACTGTTGTACCTTGTATTTTTACATTTACCCCCGGCAACAACTCACCGTCGGCTGAAGAGACAATTCCCTTCAAAACGAACGATTGACCGAACGCCGAGATAAAAAGGCTTATACATACTAATATTAATAATAGTCTTTTCATAATATTACCACTTCGGATTTTGAATCATGTTATCATTCTTAACTACCTCATTATATGGGATCGGATATAAATAGCGTTTCACATCAAACGTCGTACTTAGGACATCCACTTCATTGAAACTCGTAGTATTTCCTTTTACCCTAATCTCCAAACCTTCCAAAGGATTCTTAAATATCTCTTCAGCAATTCTCCATCTGCGAATATCCCAATATCGTTGTTCTTCAAATGCCATTTCAATACGCCGTTCGTTTTGAATCACTTCACGCATCTCTGCCTGTGTCATATTTTTCTTAAGCCCATAAGGAGATTCATCATTACCTGATTCAATACCAGCACGTGCCCGTAATGCAATGATAGCATCGTACACATCCTGAGAAGGAGAAGAAAGGTACTCATTCATTGCCTCTGCATAATTCAACAACATCTCTGCATAACGAAACATAACCCAAAGATGTATTTTATTCCCATATTGAGACTCTTCACCAAATTTACCCATAAACTTACACATATAATAGCCCGTCTTAGAATATTCAGCAGAGTTAGATGGATTATTAACTCCTCCGATTGAAATATCAAGCGTATTATTCAACCAAGATGACCCATGATGCAGTATTGTATAATCCAAACGTGGATCACGGTTTTCATATGGATTACTCTGATTAAGAGTATATTTACTACCTTGTCCAGCAAACATGCCGTCCTTCATAGGGAAAGCGTCTACCAAATTTTGAGTTGGAAGCGTACGTCCTTTACCTAAATTGTCACCAGAAAATCCTAAAGGCCCATTATTGCTTTCTATAGACTTATCTTCACCCCCCGGACGATAAAAGATGACTTCAGGATTATTAGTCTTATTATAAAAACCTAAAAAGACGTCACGAAAATCCCGATTATCGCCATCAGATGTAGACTGTGTTAAACCATATGCCCCATTACCATTCGGACCGTACTCGTCAATAAATGTCTTGGCAGCTTTAGCCGCATCATTCCAACGCTCTCTATCATAAGAAGCATAGCCTATCAATTCATTACCAATCTCAATAGGACGTTCATTAAATAAAGGACTCGCTGCATATAATAGCACTCGAGACTTTAAAGCTAAGCAAGCCTCACGAGTAGGAGTATGTGCATATTGTTCAAAATCAGGCATTGGATTGGTACGCAAATCATCTTTAATATCATCTAATTCATCACAAATATACTGTACACATTGCTCAAAAGTATTTCTTGGGATCTCCATATCATCACCCAATATATGTACATCATCCCCCATCAAAGGAACACCACCATAGCGTTTCACTAATTCGAAATAGAAATAAGCCCTCAAGAAACGCGCTTCTGCTTTCATTGTAACATTCAATGGTTTTGTTTCTCCCTTTGCGTTCTTATAAGTCAGCATAAAAGGGACAACATCAATATGATTAATCAGAATGTTTGCCTTACGGATTCCTGAATAATACTCTTTCCATCGCATATCCGATTCAACACGTGTACTCGCAGTATACCGTCCCATTGCCAACTTATAAACATCCGGGTCAGAAACATTTATAGATATAGCATCATCAGACGCAGCATCTAAATAATCACTTCCTACACGATTGTGCCCGTTTTGCAACGTGGCATAAATATTATTCATAAACTTTACCGCATTCGTACCAAGAGAATCGGTTTTTGAAAATACAAAATCAATTGATACCAGTTCAACTGGCTCTGGTTCATACCCATCGGTACAGGATACAGCTGTAAACAACAATCCAACTCCGATTAGCGTCAAATATTTATTTCGTATCATAGATATCATAGTATATTAGAATTTAACATTAATACCTGTGCTGATGCAACGTTGTAGCGGATAGTTACCGAAGCTAACTTCGGGATCAACGAGTTCATTAGCAGCTTTTGTGAATAAGTTTTGTCCACTTACGAAAACTTTCACACGTGCTCCACCCAAATAATTACGACAGAATGAATCAGGTAAGTTATATCCTAAACTAACATTTTTCAACCGAATATAATTACCGGAACGTAACCAAAAAGAAGAGCCCCAGCCATTGCCTTGATTATACTTATTACCACCAGCACTCAACCTCGGGAAAGTTGCAGTAGCAGCAGTTTCTGGAGTCCATCGATCCAGCATATTCTCATATGCCTGTCCATAAACTTGTCCTTGAGTTTGAAAACCTTCCAATAAATTCCAATCACTCATTAAAACATCTTTATTGTACACTCCTTGCCAAAACATTGAGAATTCTAATCCACGCCATTCGAAACCTAAATCAATACCAAAATAAGAGAGTGGTTTATCGCCACCAATCATTACCTTATCAAAGTCATTGATAACTCCATCGTTATTCTGATCTTTGTACTTGATATCACCAGGCTGAATATTGTTAAATCCTTCAATTACAGGACTCTTTGTAATTTCGTCTTGAGAAGTGAAAAAACCTTCTGCTACCAAACCGAAGATTGCCCCTTTGGGTTTACCTGTAGTACGCAGATATTCATAAGGCACTTTTTGTTCATCTTTATATAACACTTTACTTTGCTCACAACTCCAGTTAGCAGATGCATAATAATTAAAATCGCCAACGTGATCTTGATAGGTAATTGAGAATTCGCCTCCATACCAACGTTCTTTAGCAATATTTTCATCTGGATAATTCTGGCCAATTAGTTCGATACTTTTTCCACGAGCCTGCAACAAGTCATAATATTTATCATTAAAATAATCAGCAGTTACCTGTAATTTGTTGTTAAACAAAGCTATATCTACACCAATATTCAGTTTATTGCCTTTTTCCCACGTTTGATATAAATTTGCCAGTTTATCTTTTTCTGTAAAACTTCCTGAACTTTGTCCTAAATTAGTCCCCAACCGATAATCATCACCTCCTGAGGAATAAGTCTGATAATACGTATAATACCCAGCATTATTCATACCATTACCTGTCTTACCATACACACCGCGTATCTTTAGTTGATTCAGCCACTCACAGTTTTCCATAAAATTCTCTTTGCTGATATCCCATCCTAAACCGAAAGCGTAAAAGGTTCCCCACCTTCTGCCTGGAGCATAACGATTGTAATAACTTTCACTTAATGCTACCTGTGCAAAATATCGCTCCGCATAATCATAAGAGACATCACCTATAATATTTGATGGATATTCAGGAAGATCCCAGTTAGTAAGAGTATTTCGCGTATCTCCTAGAACACTGGCCTTAAATTTGTGCTTACCAAATTGACGTTCATAATCAACAGCAAGCTGACCATACATCTGCCGATAGGTAGACACAGAACTAAATGAATTTGATTGCGTTTTCTTTTCTCCATACCGAGTATAAACGTCATTGCCATCCTTATCAATAGTATAATCAAAAACTTCGGAAGTTTTTGTTCGTTTCGTAGTCGAACGATTCTGAGAAGTTACACTACCTACCATACGAACAGACAAGCCTTTAACTAACTTACCAAAATCATAGCGCAAATTAATAGCTCCCAATACATCCCGAGCCCCATCTGTTATATAACCAGAGTTAATAGTCTGCGATAACAAATTATTATTGAACGACTGACTACCTCCCCATGATCCATCTGGATTTGTCACAGGATATGCATTACTTGGAGTAGAATAAATTGAACTGAGAATATCATCATACCCATTTCCAGTCCCTCCTGGTTGGGTACCTTCTTCTATACGTCCCATCAAAGTAACTTTTGCTGTCAAATCATCAGTAATATTGATGTTCACTTTAGAAGAAATCATATAACGATCAAATGTCATATTTGTATCGTGAGCATCTCCACCTGGATTTTTAAATAATCCATTTTCACCTACATAGCCTACACTAATAAAATATTGTGCGTACTTGTTACCGCCTGTAGCATTCAAATTATAAGACTGAGTAGTCGAATTTTTGTTCATCAGTTCATCACACCAGTTCACACTTGGATGTGTATACGGACTGGAATGATCACGAAACTTAATAAAGTCATCATAAGAATAAAAGGGATTTTTACCATCATTCAGCAACGCCTCATTCAATAAATAAGCATATTGAGAAGTAGACAGCGGATTTAGTTTTTTCACTGAACTCTGCACACCAAACCGTCCAGTAAATGATAACTGAAATCCCTGTTTGATAGGATCTTTAGTAGTAATTACTAATGCACCACGGGAACTGCGCATCCCCAAAAACATAGATGACAAAGCATCCTTCTGAATTGATACCGATTCAATAGCATCAGGATCGATAGAATATAATTCTCTTTGCACACCATCCACTACCACCACCGGTGCATTGTGGCGTGATAGAACATTAAATTCCGTATTATCACTATATGCCTCTTTACCCAATGTAGGGCTATTAAAGTTAAAGATGGTTCCAGAAGAACTGGATTCAATTTGACTCTTACGTGCACCACGAGTACGTACAATATCTAGTCCTGGTAAACGCCCTTGTAATGAAGGAAGAATAGTAGTTCCCATCAATGAACTAACCTGATCTGTATAAACCGTAGCAGCTGAACCTAAATAGCTTGCTTTATCTTTCGTATCATAAGGTCCATTTATTACATCTGGAAATTTCACGAACTCTTCTGTCAACGTTACTTTAAAAATACGTTCCTGATTTCTTAGCTTGTTCACCTTAATTTCCTTATGTAAAAAACCTGGATGAGAAAAACGAAGCATATCGCCCTTCTTATACTGAAATTCAAAAGTACCATCATCACCTGTCACAGTCTTAAAATCAGTATTCTTCATCGTGATTACAACACCCGAGACAGGATTGCCATATTGATCGATTACCTTACCTGTAATATTAGCCGTTCCTCCTGCTTCTTGAGCCACCGCATTCAAATGTCCCAAGCCAAGTAGTAGCCACATTACAAAACATGTGAAACAGTACCGACTATTTCTTTTATTCAAAATATTACGCATATAATCTTTTTTTAAGGTTAAACTCTATTCACATTGAAATTCGAATACGAAAGGCTCTTTTATTCCTTCTTCTACCTCTTCTCCTTCATTATCTCTACTGTCATCTGACTGGGAAATAGATACTGTTCCATCTTCATTTGTGAAAATATACTCTATACGAGAAATTGTTTCACCGTCCGGAATGTTAAAAAATCCACCAGGCCAAAGAGTTACATTATATCTTGGCAATTTCGTTTCTCTTTTCATTAGTGTTTTCGCACTCTTTTCATTGACTGTATATATCTTTCCTTCTATCGTATAAGCAGTAGCTTCTATATACACATTCTCAGCTTTTATCAATTCATTGGTATTAATATCCCCTTGAAAAGTGAATGTTACATAATCATCTTGTAAAGCAGACAAAGGTTCAATTTGATAATAGTGCGTAGAACAAAAATCAATCACAGTACCTGATCCTTCTACCACTTCAAAGCAATCATCAGCATCCTTAACAGAATAATGAGCCTCGTCTCCTCCAATCCCATCACTAGAGTGATTGATAAAAAAACTTGGTCGGAATTTTAAGTTGCTTTTTCCTGAATTACACTTAATTGTTACTGTATAATGTATTGTTCCATTTACACTAGGATAGTTATCCGATTTAAATGCAATCCATTCCATATCGTTCAAGACATTGCCTCGTACACCATATTTTTTTTTCAATGCCGCTGACCAACTCATACCTTTATAATTTGCAGGCTGTTCAGTATCTGGAATTACTGTCATTTTGTGATCCACTTCCGTTTCATACCTATCTTCTCTGTATGTCACAGTTGCATTCTGACGTACATTCCAACTTCTTGGAGCCAAGAATCCAACAATAAACGTTTCATTGCTTGCATCACCATCGATGTTTATTTCTCCACTAAACGTAAAAGTTGCAATTTCACCAGCCTTAATATAGGCAACCATCTCTCCGGCCTCGTTCTCTTGTTTAACATTTACCTCCTTAATCAAAAAGGAACATCCAAAGACTATTAAGGAACTGTCTCTTATACACATCTGACGCTGC
>OWHU01000728.1_pt1 | contig 17783 bp, 14 predicted proteins | sample 1732671 | NCBI WGS metagenome assembly OWHU01 (sample SAMN05065740, study PRJEB22554) | human gut metagenome | biome: ENVO:2100002; feature: ENVO:00000062; material: ENVO:00002003 | host: Homo sapiens | place: USA
GATGAGCGCTAGTCTCGTGGGCTCGGAGATGTGTATAAGAGACAGCTCGTGTCCGGCTTTTGGTTCAGCTTATTCTTCAAATTCCAAATCACTGGGCAATATCAAATCCAGCTCTGCCGCAGGCTCTGCCACGAGGCGGCGGCTCTGGTTGAAGATGGCCTTTTCCAGCGTGTTGCGGGCGAGACGTCCGTTGCCCGCCGTGCGGGCATCCTCTGCCTGCCGGCGCTCGTAGTAACCCCGCAGCGGTTCCGTGCAGCTCTCGGCCAGCCTGTAGCCCTTGCCCCTCGCCAGCACATTCGTGATGTCCAGCAGCTCATCGGCGGTGTAGTCCGGGAACTCTATCTTGTTCGGGAAGCGGCTGGCAAGGCCGCTGTTGGCGGTCAGGAACGTCTCCATCTCCCTGGTGTAGCCCGCAAGAATGACCACCAGCTCGTCGCGGTGGTCTTCCATCCCCTTCACCAGCGTGTCGATGGCCTCGAGGCCGAAGCTGTCCTGCTCGCCCCGGTAGAGGCTATAGGCCTCGTCGATGAAGAGGACGCCGCCCAGCGCGCTCTGGATGACGCTGTTGGTCAGGGGGGCGGTGTGGCCGGTGTAGCGGCCCACAAGGTCTCCCCGGCTCACCTCCACCAGCTGCCCGCCCTTGAGGGCGCCGATGGCCTTGAGGTACTTTGCCACGAGCCGGGCGATGGTGGTCTTGCCGGTGCCGGGGTTGCCGGTGAAGATCATATGCATCGAGAGGCTGGCGGTCTTGAGGCCCGCCGCCGCACGGCGCTGCTGCACCTGAATGTTATCGGCAAGACCAAAGACGTATTCCTTCACCGGTGCAAGGCCCACGAGGTCGTTCAGCTCTTTCCTGATTTCTTCCACTGCGCCGGTATAGGCGGCGGGCAGCAGGTCGAAGAGCTTCTGGGGTCCGGCGTCGTTGAGGGCAAAGTCGAGGCCGTCCTCCCGGGCAGTCAGTGTGATCGTTCCGGTAAGCGCGGCATCTGTTTGCAGACAGTATTCGCTCAGAGCGCGGAATATCTTATCGCAGCAGGCCGAAAGCCCCGCCGCACCCTGCTTCGGGCTGCACTGGGCCGCCACATAGTCCCGCACATCCGCGCCCGCCGACAGGGTCAGGCCGAGGCGGGTCTTCACTTTTGCGGCCAGCGCGTTGAGCTGCTGGGCTGCCAGCGCGGCGAGGGCATCCCGCGCAAAGGCGCTGGTCTCACAGACATCGCCCAGCGCCGAGACGAAGGCCGCACCGAACTTATCGGCCAGCGCCTCCCGGCCCTTCTGGGAGAAGAAGACGAGGTACTTGCCGCAGGGAGTGATGCGGCTCACAGCCCCGGGGGCAAGCGCCGTTCCGGCGTCCACGAGGATGCCCTCCTTGTTGACAAGATACCGGCTGGACAGGGGCGCACTGCCCTTGACGGCGAGGTCTGCCAGCGTCTTCAAAAAGCCCGGGTAGCAGCTCTCGTAGTGCTCAAAGACCAGGATCTCGCCCGGCGCATGGAGGGCGGCGTACAGATCCTGCAAAAAGAGCTTTTCAGCCCCCGAGTTGGGGTAAAGCGCCAGATCCATAACGGCCAGCTTATCGCTCTGCAAAAGACCCCGGGCGGCCATGCAGCGAGCCGTCTCCGTCAGAGTGAAATGCCGCCCCGTGCCGGGCGCACCGCAGAGCAGGATGACGTTCCGGGCCGTGGGGGCCTCGGTCCCCAGCACGAAAGGCCGGCGCATGGCCCGCACGACGCCGTCCACAAAGGCGTCCTGCCCCAGCACTGTCTTTTTCACCTCAGCGGCCAGCCCTTCGAAGCTGCCCAGATGCTCCTGTCTGACTTCGGTGGTGCCTTTGGCCAGCAGGCCGTCGGCCTCCATATCCTCAAGCATCTTCCGGCTCTGGGCCAGCGCCTCCTGTGTGGTGTCTCTGCGCAGCTCGGCGTTCTGTTTTTTCAGCATTTCGTCCAGCTTTTTCTGCTGCTCGAGCAGGGCTGCGTTCATATCGGGCAGACCGGACTTTTCCGGCGGCGTTTTCTGCGTATCAAAGCGCAGTTTTCCTCCCGGGCCGAACACTCCGTTCATCAAGTTCTCCCAATCGTCGGTGTATGCCATCTGCCTGCCTCCGTCCTGCGTTTTTTCCCAGTATAGTGTACTTTGCCCCCTTTTGCAAGAAAAGTCTTGAAAATCCACGGGCAGGCGGGTACACTAATTTTATATTGATTTGATATGCGAAGGGAATGGAACGAAATGAAAACGCCCGCAGAGTGGAAAACGCTGTTCGAGAGCAGCGCCTTTGCACGGCAGACAAACTACAGCGGCCCTCTGGGGCCGGAATATAACCCCTCCGGCACCCGGCTCCGGCTCTGGGCGCCCACGGCGCAGAAGGTATCGGTCAACCTCTACCGCCGGGGCGACGGCGGGGCCTGCATGGGGACCCTGCCGCTGGAACAGCACGGGCAGGGCGTCTGGTCGGTCTATCTGCCCGGCGACCAGCACGGACATTACTATACCTTTACCGTCGAGGTGGACGGCACAGCATACGAGACGGGCGACCCCTACGCCCGGACGGCGGGCGTCAATGGCCTGCGGAGCATGATTTTAGACGCACCCCGCATCGACCCGCCCGACTGGAGCCACGACCACCGGGTCATCGTCCCGGCCTCCCGCCGGACGGTGTGGGAGGTCAGCGTCCGCGACTTCTCGCAAGACCCGGCCTGCGGCGTTCGGAATGCATGGCGGGGCAAATTCATGGCCTTTACCCAGAAGGGGACCACCCTTTCTTCCGCCGGCACCTTCCCCACCTGCCTCGACTACCTCAAGCGGCTGGGAGTGGGCTATGTGCAGCTGATGCCCATCTTCGACTTTGGCAGTGTGGACGAGAGCCGCCCTCTCACCCGGCAGTACAACTGGGGCTACGACCCCACCAACTACAACGTCCCCGAGGGCAGCTACTCCACCGATCCCGCGAAAGGCGAAGTCCGGGTGCGGGAGTGCAAGGAGATGATAGCTTCTCTCCACGCGGCGGGCATCGGCGTCATCATGGACGTGGTGTACAATCATATGTACCGCAGCGAGAACCCGCTGAACAGCACGGTGCCTTATTATTTCTTCCGGCAGAACCCGGACGGCAGCTTCTCCAACGGCAGCGGCTGCGGCAACGAGTTTGCCAGTGAGCGGCCCATGGCCCGGAAATACCTCATCGACTCGGTGCTCTACTGGGCGCAGGAATATCACATCGACGGCTTCCGCTTCGACCTCATGGGCCTCTATGACGTGGACACCATGAACGAACTGCGGGCCGCGCTGGACGCTCTGCCGGGCGGCAGAAGCATCCTGATGTACGGTGAGCCGTGGCAGGGCGGTGGGAGCCAGCTCCACCGGTACGAGGCCAACAAGGCGAACCTCACCATGCTGTCCGAGCGCATCGGCATCTTCTGCGACAACACCCGCGACGTCATCAAGGGCGGCTGTTTTGACGCCCGGGAGCCGGGTTACGTCGAGGGCAAACCGGGCAGCTTCTGGGACATCGGCGGAGCCGTGGCCGCGTGGTGCCGCAGCGACAAGCTGCCCGCCCATTCGCCCTCCCAGATCGTCAGCTATGTCTCTGCCCACGACAATTTCACTCTCTGGGATAAACTCATGCTCGTCCGGTACGCCCGTCCCGAGTACACTGCCGCCGACTCGGCGGCGCTGGCCCAGAACCGGCTGGCGGCGGGCATCTATCTCACCTGCATGGGGATGCCCTTCCTGCAGGCCGGCGAGGAGTTCGCCCGCACCAAAAAGGGACAGGGCAACACCTACCGCTCTTCGCCCTCCCTCAACCGTCTGGACTGGAAGCGGGCCGCGCAGTTCCACGGTCTTGTGGACTATTACCGGGGCCTGCTGGGCCTGCGGGCGCAGTTCCCCCGCCTGAGCGCCTCGGACGTGGCCAGCCCGGCGGCCATCCGATTTTTCTCGCTGGAACAGCCCCTCGTGGGCTGGACTTTGCCCGCCGCACCCGGCGACGGCGCGGCATGGCGGGCGCTCTGCGTCTTTTACAATCCCACGGAAGAAGAAAAACGGGTCTGCCTGCCCGACGGCCAGTGGAAACTGCTGAGCGACGGCGTATCGTCTGCGCTCTGGAAAGGCCCCAGCCGGGTCTGCGGCGGCGAAGTGACACTGCTGCCATACAGTGCAACGATTTTCGGCCAGGTATAACAAAAAGCGGCCCGCCGCTTTGCGCGGCGAGCCACCCAATCATGTCCTGATTTAGCCCTGCGGGTTCTGCTGAGGTGCAGACTCGGCAGGCTTCTCCTGACGAGATGCGCCGTTGGTGCCATTGCTGCTGTTGGAGGCGTTCTTTTCGCCCAGCGTCAGGCTGACAGTCTGCATCTGACCGTCGCGGGCGACGGTGATGGACAGGGTGTCACCGGCAGAGTGCTCCTGCATCAGGGTGCCAAGGTCGGTCTTCTGGGCTACCTCGGTGTTGTCGATGCTGACGATGCGGTCGCCGGCCTTGAGGCCCGCCTTATCGGCAGGGCCGCCGGACACGACGTCCACGACGTAGATGCCGTAGGCGTTAACGCCCAGCTGTGCCGCCGTCTGTGCGTCGGTGACAGCCAGATAGGTGATGCCCATGTAGGGACGGCCCGTGACGTAGCCGTTCTCCAGCAGGTCCTGCGCCACCTTGATGGCGTCGTTGATGGGGATGGCGAAGCCCAGACCCTCAGCGTCAGAGCTGGAAGACTTTGCGTTGACGATGCCGATCAGCTCGCCGTTCATGTTGAACAGGCCGCCGCCGGAGTTGCCGGGGCTGACAGAAGCATCCATCTGAATGAGGGACATGGTGTTGACAGAGCTGGAGCTCTGGATGGAGACACTGCGGTTCAGGGCACTGACGATGCCGCTGGTGACGGTGCCGCCCAGCTCACCCAGCGGGTTGCCCACGGCCAGCACGTTGTCGCCCACGGCCAGCTTGTCGCTGTCGCCCACGATGGCGGGGGTCAGGCCGTCGGCATCGATCTTGATGACGGCGATGTCGCTGGTGGAATCCTCGCCCACGACGGTGGCGGTGTAGTCCTTGTCGCCGATGGTGACGGTGATGTTGGACGCGCCGCTCACGACATGGTCACAGGTGAGGATGTAGCCATCCGAGCTGATGATGACGCCGCTGCCGGCGCCGCTCTCCACCTGGCTCTGGCCGTACCAGGACCACTGAGAGTAGACCACCTGCTCCGTGGTGATGACCACGACGCTGGGGCTGACGGTCTTGGCCACCTGTGCGGTGGTCATGCCGCTGGAAACAGTCGTGCCTTCGGCGGCGCTCTCAGAGTCTGCCGAAGAGCTGTCGGACCGCTCCACCTGCTGGATGATGACCTTGTTATTGCCGCCGAAGCGTGCGCCCACAAAGCCGCCCATAAAGCCCATGGCTGCGGCCAGCACCAGAGCGACGATGCTCTTTACAGCCTTGCCTGCATTCTTCTTAGGCTTCTTCGGCGCGGCAGGGGCTGTGTTCTGCGGGCCTGCGGGGGGCGGTGTTGCGCCGCCGGAAGGCTGGGTGTTCTCGCTGAAGGTAGAAGCAGTGTTTGCGGTGTTCATGCCGCTGGACCCCACATTGGGGTAGCCGGTATCACCGGCAGGATTATTGGAAGAGGAATAATCATATTCCCATTTGTTTTCATCCATCGTGATTACTTCCTTTCTAAGGGATTAGAAGTTGTTTTCATAACCGTTGCGCACCGTCTGAGCGGTCTTTTTGCCAGCATACTGCGTTGCTTTCCCTTGCAATCCGCCTAGGATTGCTTCGGGAAAGCGCCTTGCCTGCCGGCAAAAACCCTCGCCCATTCGGCACTCTCCGGCTATGAAAACAACTTCGGCCGGGGGAAGAGCTTTTTCGCTCCTCTCCGGCACGGTTTTATTCTATCTGCTAATTGTGAAAATCAATCGTTTCCCCAGTGAAGAATGTGTGAAATAAAGTCTAAGGAGTTTCTATGAAAATCAGCGCCACTCAAACGGGCTTTGCCCTTTATAAAGAGGCCGACGTCATCGGCCGGTGCGGCGTCACCCCCACCCCAAAAGGCGCGGACATCACGGCCCTGTCCGTCCTGCCCCAGTGGCGGCGGAAAGGCTACGGCTCCTACCTGTTAAAAGAGATATTGCGCCGGTTCGGCGGTTATGACCGGGAGGCTGCGACGGTGTTCACCGCGCCCCTGCCCGCCGACGAGGGCGAAGGGCTGTTCTGGCAGAAATTCGGCTTTGCGCCTGAGGATGGGCGGCTCGTCCGCCGCCGCACCCCTGATTTGACGGCGGTGCGCTTCGTGCAGGACTATCTTGCCGCCCATCTCCCCCACCCGAAGCTCTGCATCGACGCCACCTGCGGCAACGGCGGCGACACGGCGTTCCTCTGCCGCCTTGCCGGCCCGGAAAGCCGGGTGCTGGGCTTCGACATCCAGCCCGAGGCCATCACTTCCACCCGCGCCCGGCTCGAAAAGCAGGGCCTCACGGCAGAGCTTATCTGCGACAGCCACGCGAACCTCTTACAGTATGTCCGGCCCGGCACGGCGGACATCGTGATGTTCAACTTCGGCTGGCTGCCCGGGGCCGACCACAGCGTCTTCTCCACAGCAGACAGCAGCATCCCTGCGCTGGAAGCCGCCCTCGCGGCGCTGCGCGCCGGCGGCGTGCTCAGCGCCATCCTCTACAGCGGCCGCGTCATCGGCACGGACGAAAAGCAGAGCATCCTCGGCTGGCTGCGGGCTCTCCCGCTGGAAAAATATACCGTACTGGTGTGCGATTTTGCCAACTGGGCCGACACCGCGCCCCTGCCCTGCCTTGTTCTGAAAAAATAGCAAAAACTCTTGCATCCATGTGGATTTTCTGTTAAAATAAGCGTTGTATGTTTTAAGATGAACTCCTTTCGTCATCGCTGCGCGATGCCACCTCCCTCTTAGAGGGAGGCATTGACATACTGGAAAGCCCGGGGGCTCCCTCCCCGAGGGAGCTGTCACGGCAGCAGCCGTGACTGAAGGAGTAATACAGGAGAACCTCCCATGTAAACAAATTTTTGTTTATATATCCACCCGGCCCTTCGCGGGGCCGCATCTCAGGAGAACGAAACTTTTATGACAAATCGTGAAGAAATCGAGCGCCGCCGGACGTTTGCTATCATCAGCCACCCCGACGCCGGCAAAACGACGCTGACCGAAAAGCTGCTGCTGTACGGCGGAGCCATCAATCAGGCAGGCTCTGTCAAGGGCAAGCAGAGCGCAAAGCACGCCGTGTCCGACTGGATGGACATCGAGAAGCAGCGCGGCATCTCCGTCACTTCCTCTGTGCTGCAGTTCAACTACGCAGGCAAGTGCGTGAACATTCTGGACACCCCGGGCCATCAGGACTTCTCGGAGGACACCTACCGCACCCTGATGGCAGCCGACTCGGCTGTCATGGTCATCGACGCCGCAAAGGGCGTCGAGGCCCAGACCATCAAGCTGTTCAAGGTCTGCACCCTGCGCCATATCCCCATCTTCACCTTCATCAACAAGATGGACCGCGAGGCCCGCGACCCCTTCGAGCTGATGGAGAACATCGAAGAAATTCTGGGCATCAAGACCTACCCCATGAACTGGCCCATCGGCTGCGGCAAGGAGTTCAAGGGCGTGTTCGACCGCAACACCCGCAAAGTCCTGGCTTTCTCCAGCGACGGCCGCGCCAACGGCGTCAAGAAAGTCGAGGAGACCGAGGCCGAGCTGGGCGATGCCGCACTGGACGAACTGCTGACCCCCTACCTGCACCAGCAGCTGGTGGACGAAATTGAGCTTCTGGACGGTGCTGCCGAGGAATTCGACCTCGACCGCGTGCTGCGCGGCGAGCTGAGCCCCGTGTTCTTCGGCTCTGCGCTGACCAACTTCGGCGTCGAGCCCTTCCTCGAGAACTTCCTCCGCCTCACCCCCACCCCGCTGGCCCGCGTGGACAGCCTGACCGGCGAGGCCGTTGACCCCTGCCGCGATGAGTTCTCTGCCTTCATCTTCAAAATTCAGGCCAACATGAACAAGGCCCACCGCGACCGTATCGCCTTCATGCGCATCTGCTCGGGCAAGTTCGAGCGCGGCATGGAAGCCTACCACGTGCAGGAGGGCAAGAACATCAAGCTGGCCACCGGCACCCAGCTGATGGCGCAGGACCGCGCCATCGTCGATGAAGCCTACGCAGGCGACATCATCGGCCTGTTCGACCCGGGCATCTTCTCCATCGGCGACACCCTGTGTACCGGCAAGAAGAAGGTCGAGTTCGCCGGCATCCCCACCTTCTCCCCTGAGCACTTTGCCCGCATCGAGCAGAAGGACACCATGAAGCGCAAGCAGTTCGTGAAAGGCATGGAGCAGATCGCTCAGGAGGGCGCTATCCAGATCTTCCGCGAAGTGGGCGGCGGTATGGAAGAAGTCGTGGTCGGCGTCGTCGGCGTGCTGCAGCTGGAAGTGCTGGAGTACCGTCTGAACACCGAGTACAACGTCGAGATCCGGATGCAGCAGCTCCCCTTCGAGCAGCTGCGCTGGATCCAGAACGACCCCGACACTTACGTCCTGCGTGACCTCGACCTCACCAGCGACACCAAGGCCGTCGAGGACATGAAGGGCAACCGCCTGCTCCTGTTTACCTCCGATTGGGCTATCCGCTGGGCTGAAACGCACAATGAGACGTTAAAGCTGAGCGAATTTGGCAATATTTAAGTTACAGGTTCCCAAGAGCTGCTGTGCAGAAGACCTGCATGGCAGCTCTTTTTGGAATAAATCTAAAATGCAACAATATATACCAGTCAGCGACAACACCCCCCTTCGCGGGGCGCTGCCGGAAAAGAAGGTAACGATTTATGGAAAAACGTAACATTGGCAAAAGCGGCCTCTCCGCACCATTTCTGGGGCTTGGCACCTGGGCCATCGGCGGCGGCAGCTGGTGGGGCGACAACGACGACGCCCTGTCGGTAAAAGCCATCGAGACTGCCGTGGAGCAGGGCATCACCTGGATAGACACCGCCCCCATCTACGGCCTTTACCACAGCGAAGAGGTGGTGGGCGAAGCTTTGCGCCACATCGACCGGGACAAGGTCATCCTCTCCACCAAGTGCGGCCTCGAGTGGCGGCACGAAAGCCCCGTTCTCCACAAGGTGGTGGACGGCGTGCAGACCTACCGCGACCTGTCGGCCAGGAGCATCATTGAGGATGTGGAAGACAGCCTGCGCCGTCTCGGCACCGACCATCTGGACGTGCTCTACACCCACTGGCAGACGCCCGACCTGAACATCTTCCCGCTGGAAGAAACCGTCGAAGCCATGATGAAGCTCAAAGAGCAGGGCAAAATTCGTGCCATCGGCGCGTCCAACACCACCGCTGAGTTCATCCGCGGCTACTGCAAATACGGCCAGCTGGATGTCATTCAGGAAAAGTACAGCCTGCTGACCCGCCGCATCGAAAAGCAGCTGCTGCCCACCTGCAAGGAGCTGGGCGTGTCCATTCAGGCTTATTCTCCCTTGGAGCAGGGCCTGCTCACCGGCAAGGTGACCATGGACACCACCTACCCCGAGGGCAGCACCCGGAACACGAACCCCTGCTTCCAGCCCGCCCGCCGGATGCAGGCCATCCGGCTGCTGGACAGCTGGTCTGACCTCTGCGAGAAGTACCACTGCACCAAGGCGCAGCTGGTCATCGCCCTGACGGCCCGGATGATCCCCGGCCTGCACGTGTTGTGCGGCGCACGGACGCCGGAGCAGGCCATCGACAACGCCGGTGCGCTCCACATCACACTGGAAGGCGCCGACGCCGTCCAGATGAAGTGGGACGTGGACGCCATTTCCTGAGCAAAACCGCAGATATGAAACGAGCAGAGCCTCCACCGAAAGGTAGAGGCTCTGCTCGTTTTATATCTGGATTCTTTGTGATAAACTGGAATTTGTTATTCTCCTATGGAGGTACCGCTATCGTCTTTAAGACCACAAATCGCAACTATACCATTATTTTTATAACTCACAACGAGAATGGTATCATTTCCTATTTTCCAACATGCTGTGCCGTTTTCACTGGTATCAGGCTTTCCCCATACCTCTCTAAGCTGGTCAATATGATACCCAGGCAAAAGGCTATTAACATCGGCTTCACTCATTTCTGCGATTGCCGCCAGAGTGGGAAGATTGTCGTTGCTTTTGTGATTGTAGTATCCATAAAACCACGCCGATACACATATCGCAAGAACCAAGATGATTACAGCTATAACAGATAGCTTCTTTTTCATACAATCACACTCCTCGCCAAATTCCGATTTGCCGACCTCACCCATTCTCTTTCCAGAACAGCCCACCGCTGGTCTGGAAGAGAAGCCACGGATTGATGCTCTTGCTGCCGAGCTTGAAGTCCATGGTCAGGTCTTCGCCCAATGCGCCCACGGCCTGCCCGCGCTCCACGCTCTGGCCCTCGCTCACCGAGAGAGCATCCAGCCCGTAGAGGTAGCTGCGCAGCCCGCAGCCGTGGTCGATGACGACGGTGTTGCCGGTGAGGGCGAGGTTCCGGGCCAGCACCACGACGCCGTTTGCGGGAGCGCGGCAGGGGTCGCCCGGGATGGTGTAGAGTTTCGTGGAGTTTGATTTGCTTCCCTGCTTGCCGCCGGTGACTTTGGTCTGGCCGAAGTCCACCAGAGTCATGTAATTCTCCGCCGGGCAGGCGAAGCCGCCGCTCCACAGCTTTTCGCGGGCGGGCTGCTCATAGAGGGGCCAGACGGCGTTGCGGAACTCGGTGTTGGCAGCTTCGGAGGCTTTCGGTTCGGCTTCGATTTCAACCGTACCGAAGTCCTTCGGGATGACGGTGATGTTCTTCACCACCGTCTCGCCGCCCACGGTAAAGGTCACTTCATGCGCACCGGCAGCGGCATTGTAGGCCGCCGGGATATAGGCGCGCCACCCGCTGCCCAGACGGACAGCCTGCACATTGCCGAGGTCTGTTTCCACCGTGGGGGCCGTCTCGCCCACCATGCCGGTGAAAGCCGCGGCCACCGTGCCGCCCTGCTCCATCCGTTCGGCGGAAAGCTCCACCTCGGCGCTTGCCTGCAGCGTAAAGCGGAAAGAGTAATAATACCAACCGATGGGCTTCGCGGGCTTTTCGAGCCGGACGTCCTGCCGCAGCTCGCCGGTGCTGCCGCCCTCGAACTGGGTGGCCAGCATATTTTCCGGCAGACGCCAGACGGTCAGCTCGGCCTTATAGTCGCCGTTGGCCGGGAACAAAAAATCGTCGTAGGTGGCCGCAGTCCCCTCGAAGACCACATTGCCCGCGCTGTCGGTGATGGTCAGCGGGCCGTAGCTGTACCACTCGGGCAGAGCGAAGGCCGGGTGGGCGTCGTAGAGGACGCCAAGCTTCTGCACCGTGAGGGTGCGGGGGCTGGCGAAGACTTTATCCACCTGCCCGCCCAGCAGCGGCACCTGCCAGCACCAGCCGTTGGGCTCCAGCTCCTGCCCGGCGAACTGCACCTCAGACGCGGGCTTCGCGCCCTCCGAGGTGAACGAATAACTCACGCCCAGCACCGCCGCAAGCAGCACCACGACGCCCAGCGCGACGCCGATGAGCCATAACAAAAGCCGCTTCATATATGTATCTCTCCTCTTGTAGCGGCCTCGCCCTCTCAGTCACCTTCGGTGACAGCTTCCCCTTTTTGTCGCTTGCGCGACATCTTCCCCCGGCCGGGGGAAGTCTTTCCTCAAAGGGAGAGCCAAAAACGTGACCGTCAGGCCATAGCCTCTCCCTTTGGGAGAGGTGGCACGCTGCAGGCGTGACGGAGAGGGCAAGCCAGCTTCCCTATATTGCAGATATAAAAAGGCGCACCGGCACAGCCCTGTTACAGACTGCCGGTGCGCCCTTCGTCATTTTGTTCTGTTTCGGCCCGCGTTATTCGGCAGTATCCTCAGCGGGAGCAGCCTCTTCTGCGACCTCATCTCCGGCCTCAGCAGGCTCTTCCTCAGCGGGGGCGGCGGTATCCTCGCCGAACAGCAGACGCTCGTACTCGTCCAGCTCCTTCTCACGGCGGCGCAGATAAACAGCCACAGCAACCAGCGCACCAGCCACAGCAGCCAGCGTTGCGATAACAGCGATCAGACAGGATTTCTTCATAGGTTCAGCACACTCCTTTTTGGTCGAACCAGCGGTCCAGCTATTTTCAGCGGTCGTTCCGCGGCACAGGCTCGGTCTATTCTGAAACTATTATACCCGGACTTCACGAAAATTACAACCAAAAAGGCAAAATTTTGCTTTTTTCAGAGTCCCAGCTTTTTCTTATACGCCTTGAATGCGCCGGGCAGAGTGTATTCGTTCTGCAGCTGTTCGCGGCTGGCCCAGACACAGCCCGCCGGGGCTTCCGCACTGCCGACGCAGACAGAATAGCCGCTCATCCGCCACTCGATGTGGCTGAAAATATGTTTTGCCGCCGGCAGAGGTTCGATGCTCTCACAGGCAAGGCCCAGCGCTTCCAGCCGGCCGCAGACTTCTTCGGCGCTGAGGGCTTCGCCCTCCCACAGAAGCGGCTGCCACAGACCGGCCAGCAGACCTTTTTGGGGCCGCTGCTGCAACAGGAAGCGTCCTTCGGCGTCTTCGGCCAGCACTACCGTCACCGGCTCGATGCGCCGTGCTTTGGGCGCAGCCTTATGGGGCAGTTCCAGCGCTGTGCCGGCCCTGCGGGCTTCGCACAGAGAGGCCAGCGGACACCGCTCACAGAGCGGTGCGCCGTTCGGCACACAGACCAGTGCGCCCAGCTCCATCAGAGCCTGATTGTAGTCGCCCGCCTTTTCAGGGGGCTGATGCTCCATGACCCGGGCCGTAAAAGCTCGTTTTACCGCCGGTTCTGTAATAACGCCGGGGTCATTATACAGTCTGGAAAACACCCGCAGCACATTTCCGTCCACCGCCGGGACAGCCAGCCCGAAGCTGATGGACGCGATGGCTCCCGCCGTGTAGTCCCCGATACCGGGCAGAGCGCGGAGGGCGGCGTAGTCGGCTGGCAGCTGCCCGCCGTACTGCTCACAGACGATGCGGGCGGCCTTTTGCAGGTTGCGCACCCGGCTGTAGTAGCCCAGCCCCTCCCAGAGCTTGTGGAGCTTTTCTTCTTCGCACGCCGCCAGCGCGGGGATGTCCGGCAGGGCGGCGAGGAAGCGCTCATAATAGGGCAGCGCCGCCGAGACGCGGGTCTGCTGCAGCATGATCTCGCTGAGCCAGACGTGGTAGGGGCTGGGGTCGGTGCGGAAAGGCAGGATGCGCTGGTTCTTGTAGAACCATTCCAGCAATGCCGGGGCGATGTTTTCCACTTGTTTTGCTCTCCTTGTTGAAAATAAAAGAAAACCTCTCAGTCAAAGCCTGCGGCTTTGCCAGCTCCCCTACCGAGGGGAGCCTCTGGCGAAAAGGAAAAGTTTCCCGTTCTGCCAAAGCCTCTCCTCGTCAGGAGAGGTGGCATTGCGAAGCAATGACGGAGAGGTTGACTCACTGATTAGAAACCGTAAGCCGTGCGGGGGAAGGGCAGCACGTCACGGATGTTCTGGATGCCCGTGAGGTACATGATCATGCGCTCGAAGCCCAGACCATAGCCTGCGTGCTCCACGCCGCCGAACTTGCGGAGGTTCAGGTACCAGTCGTAGCTGGACTTGTCCAGACCCAGCTCGTCCATACGGGTCACGAGCTTGTCGTAGTCCTCCTCACGCTGGCTGCCGCCGATGAGCTCGCCGATGCCGGGGACCAGCATATCGGCTGCGGCCACGGTCTTGCCGTCGGCGTTCTGCTTCATGTAGAAGCTCTTGATCTCCTTCGGGTAGTCGGTGACGAAGACGGGCTTCTTGAACACCACTTCGGTCAGGTAGCGCTCGTGCTCGGTCTGGATGTCCACGCCCCACTCCACGGGGAACTGGAACTTCTTGTTGTTCTTCTTCAGGATCTCGATGGCGTCAGTGTAGCTGATGCGGCCAAACTCGCTGTTTGCCACCAGCTCAAGGCGCTCGATGAGGCCCTTGTCGATGAACTGGTTGAAGAAAGCCATCTCATCGGGGCAGTTGTCCAGAACGTAGCGGATAACGTACTTGGTCATGGCCTCGGCGGTGTCCATGTAGCCGTTCAGATCGCAGAACGCCATCTCCGGCTCGATCATCCAGAACTCGGCGGCGTGGCGGGTGGTAAAGCTCTTCTCAGCGCGGAAGGTGGGACCAAAGGTGTACACCTTGCCGAACGCCATTGCCATGGCCTCGGCTTCCAGCTGGCCGGAAACGGTCAGGTTGACGGGCTTCTCGAAGAAGTCCTTGGTGTAATCGACGGTGCCGTCCTCGTTCTTGGGGACGTTGTCGAGGTCGAGGGTGGTGACGCGGAACATCTCGCCGGCACCCTCACAGTCGGAAGCGGTCAGCAGCGGAGAGTGGGCGTAGACGAAGCCGTTCTCCTGGAAGAACTTGTGGATGGCGTAAGCGGCCACACTGCGGACGCGGAAAGCGGCGTTGAAGGTGTTGGTGCGGGGGCGCAGGGTGGGCATGGTGCGCAGATACTCCATGCTCATCTTCTTTTTCTGCAGCGGATACTCGTCGGCGGGGCAGTCGCCCAGTATTTCCACGCTGTCAGCATTCAGCTCGAAAGGCTGCTTTGCCTGCGGAGTCAGCACGATGCGGCCCACGACACGCAGGCTGCTGTACAGGCCGGTGTGGACGACCTCATCGTAGTTTGCCAGCTTGCCGGCTTCCAGCACGACCTGCAGGGTCTTGAAGCAGCCGCCGTCGGACAGGGCGATGAAGCCGATGTTTTTGGAGTCGCGGATGTTCTTTGCCCAGCCGCATACGGTGACGACCGTACCATCGGCGGGGGTGTTCTTGTACAGCGAAACGATCTCAGTGCGTTCCATTTTCAGATTACCTCCGATATAAAGTAAAAAGACAGCTTTTCTCCCTGAAAGTTCAGGGCGAACAAGCTGTCTTGTAATGTCCGCGGTGCCACCTGAATTACCGGAAGTGTCCGGTCGCTCACGCGCTCAAGTAAAAGCGCTGCTCCGTTAACGCTGAGCCTGCGGCGCACCTACTGGCGGCGCATTTTTATCACTGCGCCCTGTTCAGTTTGCTGCTCCCGGGTGTTCGTTCACGCACCGTCCGCGCACGGCTCCCAGCTCTGCCGCGCTCTCTGTGGCGTTGTGATGCGCTACTTTTCCCAATCACTGCATTTATTAGTAAATATAGCACTTTGCCGCCGTTTCGTCAAGTATCCGGGCCAAGCAGCGCCTGCACAAGGCCGTTGGCCGCCAGCTGCCCGGCGTAGAGGGCCTCGTTGAGGTTATTGCCGTGGCCTCCTATCTCGATGAGCAGACTGCCGGTGGTGAGGTCCTGATTATAAAAGCGGTAGCTGAACAGCACCGGCCGGGTGAAACCGGGGTACATCCCCTCCATGCTCCGCTCCCATGCGGCGGCGAAACGGAGGTTCTGCCGCCAGCCGGGCAGCCGGACGCTGCCGCCGTTGTCGCACCCGCAGATGATCATGACCTGCGCGGCCTGCCGCCCGTCCACGGTGCAGACCGGGGCCATCCGGGAACCTCCCTCTGTCTCGATGGCGTCCCGGTGGACGTCCAGCACCACCTTGATGCTCGGATACTGCGCCAGATACCGCTGGACGACGGCCCGGCTGTTCTCGTAGCTGCCGGTGTAGCTGGGGTAGTCGTTCAGGGTCTCGTCGTGGAGGGTGTTCAACCCGGCGGCGTTGAGGGTGTCCGCCATCACCCGGCCCACGGCACACATATTCAGGTTCGTGTCGGTGGTGCGGGCGCCGTCGCCGGGCGAATACCACAGTCCCGCCGAGAGGCGGTAGTCCTCGGTGGCGTGGGTGTGCATGATGAGGATCTGCGGGTCAGGGCTGTCCTTTTCGACGCCAAAGGGCAGTGGGGCCTGTATCTCTGCCGCGATGTCCGCCGCAGTCTGTCGGGTGTTGTTCTTGATGCTGCCCGCGCCGCAGGCAACGTACTTTTCACCGCTGCCTTGCGGGTAATTTTTTTCAATCACTGCGCCCGCGCCTTCGGGCCGGGCGTCGTCACCCAGAAGCTCCACAAGATAGCTTTCGATGCCGCCTGTCGGGGCGGCGGCTTCGGGCTGAGAGGCGGCAGTCCCGGTGCTTTCAGGGGCGGCTTCGGCCACAGATGCGGCCTCCTGCGCCGCGCCGGAGACGGCCTTTCGGCTCAGGGAGAGCGCCGTCTGCGCCGCCGGGACAGGCCCGGCGATGACCGCCGCCAGCCCCAGCACAACACTGTGGGCCGTGATGGTCAGAGCCGCAAAAAGGGCCGCTGCGCCCAGAAAGGGCAGCAGATGGCTCTGCCCGGCCTCGCCATAGCGCATAGACTGCCCCCTCCCCTTTTGTTTTATCCATACAATATGAGCATCAGCGGGGTTTTATCCCACCAGCCAGCAGAGCTGGGCGATGCTGAGCCTCGGCTGCAAGGCACGGTTGATGGCCGCGCCCAGCAGGGCGGCCCCGTGGGCGATGACGCTGTCCAGTTCCCGGGGCGTCACCACGAGGTCTTTGCCCTCCTGCGCCATCATCAGGGTGGGGATGCCCGCCGCAATCACTGGCAGGCCCAGACGGGCCGCGTCCAGATGCTTGCTGCTGCCGGGCTGGGCCGGGCAGAGGCCGGTGTCGGAGAACTGCAGCGTCCGGCCCAGACGCTGGGGTTCCGACGAGCAGAGGCTGTCCACGCAGATGAGGGCCGTGGGCCGCACTTCCCGCACCAGCGCACCGGCCAGCTGCTGCAGGCTCAGGCCGGTGGACGCCGAGACGCCCGGGGCCACCGCCGCCACCGGGCGGATGCCCTTCACCGGCGGACGGCCTGCGCCCATCGTGACAAAAATTTTCTGAACGGTGCGGGGGCCGAGGGCGTCGGCGGTGACCCGGCGGTTGCCCACGCCCAGCACCAGCACCGGCCCCTCCGGCGGCAGAAGCGCCCGCAGCTCGTCCGCTGCCTGCTCGATGACCTCGGCGTCCCGCTCGTCCAGCACACTGACGCTGGGGACCTCCAGCGTGACGTACCGCCCCCGGGGCTTCTCGAGGCCCTCCCGGGCGATCTCCACCCGCGTCACCGTCACGCCGCCCCGTTTTGCCGTGGCCGCGCGGACTCCGCCGGGCAGGTCAGTCGCGGCCGTGTAGAGCTCGTCCGCCATATCTGTCAAGCGCATGATTTTCCCTCTTTTCTGCTCTGTTTGCCGCCAAAAAGCCGGTTTTGGGGCCTCGCGGCACAAAAAGTATGGGAAAATCAAAACTTTTTGAAACAAAAATTGAAAAAATGCTTGCGCTGGAACGGCAAATATGGTATCATAAGGTGCGCTGTTATAGGTAGCCAAGGAGGTGGAACGAATGCCTAACATCAAATCTCAGAAGGACCGTGTCGTGCAGGCTGTTGCAGAGCAGGCTCACAACAAGGCCATTAAGACCAACCTGAAAACAGTCGTCAAGAAGGCAGACGCTGCCATCGATGCGAATGCCGCTGACAAGGACGCAACCGTCCTGGCTGCTGTTTCCGCGATCGACAAGGCTCGCGCTAAGGGTGTCATCAAGAAGAACACCGCTAGCCGCAAGATCAGCCGTATGGCAAAGCGTGCTAACAAGAACGCTTGATCGCAGTTTGATTGACGAACAAAACCCCTGTACCGGGACCCCGGTGCGGGGGTTTTTGTTTTTTATTTTTCGGGACGGTAAAGTGAGCTTGCGCGCTTTTGGCGCGGGGTGAGTTTTATTTTATGGTCAAATGGCTTGCGCTCCGCGCGGGCCAGAGGCAGAGCTGGTTTTTTCTTTAAGCTG
>OWHU01000739.1_pt1 | contig 17599 bp, 12 predicted proteins | sample 1732671 | NCBI WGS metagenome assembly OWHU01 (sample SAMN05065740, study PRJEB22554) | human gut metagenome | biome: ENVO:2100002; feature: ENVO:00000062; material: ENVO:00002003 | host: Homo sapiens | place: USA
TACGAGATGAGCGCTAGTCTCGTGGGCTCGGAGATGTGTATAAGAGACAGCGAGGATGTTCATGGGGGTCATGATGGGGGTGGGGGCGGTGAGGCTCTTGAGGAAGCCCTTGCCACCCCGGGCATGGACGCCGGAATACTCGATGAGGCAGATGCTCATGAGCGCCAGCGCAGCGGTGACATTCAGATCCTTCGTGGGGGGCTTGATGCCGAACACGCCGATGAGGTTCGCACAGGCGATATAGAGAGCCACCGTCATGAGGTAAGGCACATACCGTCTGCCCTGCTCGCCCAGCAGGCCCGTGAAGAAGTTGTCGATCGTGGTGACGACCAGCTCAAGGATGGCCTGCCGCCTGGAGATGTGGTCCACCTTGAGGTTCCGGGTGAGCAGGATGGAGACGATGACCAGAAACAGCATGATGCCCCAGCTGACCACCACGGATTCCGGCACCTGCAGGCCGCCGAGGGAGATCATCTCCACATTCAGCTCCTCTTTCAGGGCCGCAGTCAATGCGTTCATCTCTTTGCCTCCTTTCTGAGCAGAGTCTTATCCTGAAGCGTAAAGGTATCGTTCGTTTTCACTCTATCTCCTTTCGTTTCTTTTATTAAAGCAGCTGTGCTAAAAATCAAAGAAGGTGCGTTTGTTTTTATGGAAACACACCCTCTTTCTGCGCTCAGCGCAGCCCTTTTGCGTCTGGTATCATAGCACGATTGGTGCAGTTTGATAAGCCCTTTTGTCAATATTCTACTTTTTGTTATATCTTATTTCACACCTCAGCCGGGGATGTTGTGCATCTTGCTTAATAATGCACCGTCAAACTGTCCATTTTGACCAAATTCTTAGTCATTCCTTAGTGGTTCGTTTCATTTTTGAGGTAAAACGAAACCCTTCCGGCAAAATTATACGCTCCATATATATCTGGTATATAAAATTCATATAGTTGTCAAGTGTGTGATACATGAAATTTTCTTAATCAGAAGCTTATTTTTATTAAGTAATATTACCTGTTTATAATATAGGACATAGGCTCACTGGGCGTTCTGTCCACCGCGGCGGAAGATAGCACGGAAGATGAAGCGGGACAGCGGGCCGCAGTAGAACATCTGCCAGCACAGAGCCATCGGGAAATTGCAGCCGAACGTATGCATCCACGTACCGAAGCTGGGCTCCTTGAACAGCACCGTTGCCACAAGGCTCATGACGGGACACATGATGCAGACGATCATCAGTGAGATGGCATAGGTGATGAACTGCGGCCGGTCGGTGGAGCGCATGAAGGTGAAGGCCAGCGCAGTCGCCAGCTTTTCCACCACGAAGAACTCCAGCACGAAGGCCACCGGCACCATAATGGGCATCTCATGCAGGGCCATGCCGAAGGTGGCGTTGGTCACGCCGCCGGTGGCGAGGGCGACATTGTAGACGATCATTCCATAGACCATGATAGCGGCCATAACGACAGTAAAGACGATTTTTTCAAGCAGAGTCTTAGGCATTTTTGATTTTCTCCTCATTTGTGTTGTGGGGTAAAGTCTTTCGGAACTTTCGCCGCACAAAAAAAGACAGACGAGGGCGGAACCTTCGTCTGTCTTTGCACGACTACCATTCATTGCCCGCTATGATAGCACAAACTCCCGCCCCGCGTAAGAGTTTTCAGCCTTTTTCTCCCGTTTTGTGCAAATCCTTCCACGAACGACCCGAAATTTTCGGGCAGTTTATCGCATTCCCGCCGTCCCGTCAATCACCCGGAGCGAAGTTTGGCAGTTCTTATGCAGAGGTTTCCCACAAAAGGCCCTGCGGGCCGTCCAGACTGCGCAGGGAGGCTGTTTCAGTCGCACGTTTGTATGAACAATACAGTTTTTTTGTTATTTCTTGAAAAAATATATCTAATTCATTGTACATTCTGCGAATGGACAAACCGCGCCCGTGCGTGTATAATAAAGCCAGAAACCAGAGAAGTACAGCAGAAGCTCAAATGAGAGCTAACCCCGCTGACTTTAAGCAGAAAGGAGCGAAGACCGATGGTCGATATGGAGCCCGCACAGTACGCACAGACTGTCGGGGTTCGCTGAGAAGCAAAACAGAGGCTCACCACAAACGGGATGCTTCCCCCGTATAAAAACACAACAACAAGAGCCGTTCTTGAGCATCGATAAAGCGAATAACAGAACAGTCTGTGAAATAAAACCCCTCGCGTTCAAATAGATCCGCCGAAGGTGATCCCAATGAAGAAAGCTTTTGCACGGAACGTCTTATTTGAATAACTCCAAAGGAGAAACTCCGATGTACTAAGTAATGACACTCCCTTCGCAAATCTAACTCGAAAGAATGTGGTAATATGAAATTCATCTCTGTGATTCGTATCCCGCACTCCAACAGTTAAGAAAAGGGTCATTCCAATGTACTAAGAAATTCATTCCCCTGCCAATCGTTCTTCACCGTTTCAAAGGAGAATCTTCTATGAAACGTCCGGTACAGACCGAAAAATGAAGAAATCGAGGTCAAGAGGCTATGACTCCGAAGAAGTAAGCATCCTGCCGACTGAGGGCTTGCAACCGCCTCGAGTCGGCAGGTTTTTTGTCTGATGTTTTCCAATGAAGCCTGCATCCTCCCGTTTTCCTGCCGGGAGGATGCGGGTTTTGTTTTGTCCCGGATATTTTACGGCGGCAGGCGCAGGGCCTGTAGATTTTTGAATCTATTTCGTGTATACTTTTGCTCAGAAAGCAGCACTTACAAGGAGGCAGACCACTATGGCAAGCAATTTCGAGTTCTACTCCCCCACCCGGGTCATCTTCGGCAAAGGCACCGAACAGCGCGTGGGCGCGCTGGTGCGCGAATACGGCGGCACCCGCGTCCTCATCGTCTACGGCGGCAAGAGCGCCGTCCGCTCCGGTGTGCTGGACCGGGCTGAAAAGTCGCTGGCCGAGGCCGGCATTTCCAGCTGGACGCTGGGCGGCGTCGTGCCGAACCCCCACCTCGACAAGGTCTACGAGGGCATCCGCATCGGCAAAGAGAACAGCATCGACTTCCTGCTGGCCGTGGGCGGCGGCAGCGTCATCGACACGGCCAAGGCCATCGCCTACGGCCTGGCCGAGCCGGAAAAGGACGTCTGGGAGCTGTACGAACACACCCGCACGGCCAGGAAGTGCCTGCCGGTGGCCAGCATCCTGACCATCGCGGCGGCGGGCAGCGAAACATCCAACAGCAGCGTCATCACCCGGGTGGACACCCACCAGAAGCGGGCCTACAACGACGACATCAGCCGCCCGAAGTTCGCCCTCATGGACCCCGAGCTCACCAAGACCCTGCCCGACTATCAGACCGAGTCCGGCTGCGCCGACATCATGATGCACACCATGGAGCGCTATTTCACCAATGGCGGCAATATGGAGCTGACCGACGCGCTGGCCGAGGGCCTGCTGCGCACCGTGATGAAGAACGCGGTCATCCTCCACACCGACCCGGCCAACTACGAGGCCCGGGCCGAGGTGATGTGGGCGGGCAGTCTGTCCCACAACGGCCTGACCGGCTGCGGCATCGCCAGAGGCGACTTTATGTCCCACAAACTCGAGCACGAGATGGGCGGCATGTTCGATGTGACCCACGGCGCGGGCCTCGCCGCCATCTGGCCCAGCTGGGCGCGGTACGTCTACAAGGACTGCCTGCCCCGCTTCGTCCGCTTTGCCCGGAACGTCATGGGCGTGACCACCGACGGCACCGACGAGGAGATCGCCCTGAAAGGCATCGAGGCCATGGTAGACTTCTACCACAGCATCGGGATGCCCGCCAGCTTCCACGAGCTGGGCATCGACCCCACTGACGCGCAGATCGACGAGATGGCCCGCCGCTGCCTCGAGGCTTCCGGCTCCGCCCTCGGCTCGGCCAAAAAACTCGATCTCGACGACATGATCGCCATCTACCACGCCGCCAACCACTAAGAAACTTTTTCCCTTCCGCCCGGCACAGAGTATTTTGCTTACTCTGTGCCGGGCATTTCGTTGTCTTTTGTGTGCTTCATCCTACTTTTTTGGCAAAGAAGTGGAAAAGAGATGGGAAAAATAAGAGCATTTGCTTGAATTCTCTTTCATTTTTGTATCTCAGTCAGTATAATGAAGGAATAAAGAGAGCTTCGGTCCTTTTTTGCCGAAGCCTCTATTTCTGAATCGAAAAGTTTGGGGTATCAATTTCTATGACGAGAGAAGAGATGCAGGCCCGTCTCGAGGTTTGCCGCGAACTCTATACGGACGTCCGTCTTCTGGACGCAGATACTGTCAGCAGTATCCACGAAGGCACGCGCACCGACCCTTTCGGGCCGGACATCTGCTTTGCCTGCCGGAACAAGAGCGCCTTCTCCCGCCACTGCGCGGCCAAGCTGGCGCTGGCGACCAAGAGCAAAGCCTGCCGTCTGGAATCCTGCGGCACCGACATCGCCCACATCACGGCCCACTACTATGAGGTGGAGGGCAGGCCCTATATCCTCGAGCTCGTCCAGCGCACCCCCGGGCGCACCACCATCGACCCCGAGGACAGCGAAGCACTGATGAGCGAGGCATCCGGCTACGGCGTCAAGCTCTACCACGACAGCCTCACCTGCGCCTTCAACCGCCGCTATTATGAGGACGTCGTGCAGGGCTTCGAAGGCCTCTTCGGCGTCGCCATCATGGACCTGGACGATTTCAAGATCTACAACGACTCCTGCGGCCATCAGGCCGGCGACCTGGCACTGGAGGTGACGGCGGCGGTCATCCGGGACTGCATCCGTCAGACCGACACCCTCATCCGCTACGGCGGCGACGAATTCCTGCTCATCCTGCCCGGCTGCCCCATCGAGAAGATACGATCCAAACTCGAGCAGATACGCGCCCGGGTGCAGACCACAAGCGTCCCCGGCTACCCTCACATCCATCTCTCGCTGAGCATCGGCGGCGTACTGCAGACTGCTGAGGATACCATGGAGACTGCCGTCCACTGTGCCAGCCGCCTGATGTATCAGGCCAAGGAGCACAAGAATACTGTCATCGTGGCCAGCTCCAGCGCGGTGCTGTCGGCCCCGGCCACCCTGCTGCCCAAGGAGAGCCGCCAGCAGATCCTTATCGCCGACGACTCCGCGATGAACCGGATGCTGCTGGCCGAGATACTGGGGACCGACTTCCGCATCCTGGAAGCCTCCAACGGCGAAGAGTGTCTCGAGCAGCTGCGCCACAACCCCGGCGACGTCGCACTGGTGCTGCTGGACATCAATATGCCGGTACTGGACGGCTTCGATGTGCTGTCGGCCATGAACCGTGATCACTCCATCGAGGACATCCCGGTCATCATGATCTCCAGCGACGACTCCAAGGACATCATCCGCCGGGCCTTCGAGCGGGGCGTCTCCGACTACATCAACCGCCCCTTCGACGCCCGGACGGTCTACCGCCGGGCTTTCAATACCATCAGGCTCTACGCCAAGCAGCGGCGTCTGGTACGGATGGTGTCGGCCCAGACCCGCAAGCAGGAGCACAATACCACCATGCTGGTCAATGTGCTGAGCCAGATCGTGGAGTTCCGCAACGGTGAGAGCGGCTCCCACGTCCGCCACATCCGCATCCTGACCGAGAAGATCATGGCCCAGCTGCTGCGCAAGACCGATAAATACTCCCTCTCTTCCGAGGAGCAGGACAACATCACCCTCGCCTCGGTCCTGCACGACATCGGCAAGATCGCCATCGATGAGAAGCTCCTGAACAAGCCCGGCCGCCTGACGCCGGAGGAGTTCGCCGTCATCAAGACCCACACCACCGAGGGCGCGGCCCTGCTCCACCGACTGGAAAATTTCGACACCGAACCGCTTTTGCAGACGGCCTGCGGCATCGCCCGCTGGCACCACGAGCGGTGGGATGGCCGGGGCTATCCGGACGGCCTGGCAGGCGACGACATCCCCATCGGGGCGCAGCTGGTCTCGCTGGCCGACGTCTACGACGCGCTGACCAGTGAACGCTGCTACAAAAAAGCCTTCCCCCACGAAAAGGCCGTGCAGATGATACTGGGCGGCGAGTGCGGCACCTTCAATCCCCTGCTGCTGGAATGTCTCAAGGACATCGAGGGCAGTTTGCAGGCAGAGCTGAAAAAGGACTACCAGTCCGACCCCGCTGAACTCGAAGTATAAACGAAGCGCACCCCTTCTCCATACAGAAGCAGAAGGGGTGCGCTTTTCTATGTCTGCCGAAAGTTTTCAACAACACAAAACTTCATCCTCTCATCACAAATTTCCATCTCCCTTTTGGGAGGAGCTGTCAAACCTGCGTGAATGGGGTCGTTTCCTGCGTGAATCGCTGTGTCTAAGCCCCGATGGTTATGTTATAATATGGTCATAAGGGAGGAACTTGAGGATGGAGCTTCGATTTGCGGTCGTAGAAGACCGCCTGCCCGACGCTCAGCGGTTGGAGAGCCTTTTGCGGCTGGCTTTCGGCGGCGGGCAACCATTGGTCTGTGACCATTATGAGAGCGGCGACGCCTTTCTGGCGGCGTTCCCCTCAAAAAATTATCAGGTCGTTTTTCTCGACATCTGCATGGAAGGCACCAACGGCATCGAGACGGCGCGCATCCTGCGCCGGACCGACCCCGACCTGCTGCTGGTGTTCGTGACCTCGTCCCCGGAATACGTATGGGACGCATTCCCCGTCCACCCCTTCGACTATCTGCTCAAGCCCTACCGGGAAGAAAAGCTCTTCCAGCTGGCCGACGAGCTACGGCGGGTGCTCTTCCGGGCCGAACCGGAGCTGGAAGTCCGCATCGCACGGCAGCAGGTACATCTCCCCCTGCGGAAGATCCAGTACGCCATGGCCCAGAACCACTACGTCCGCATCGTCAGCGACGACGGCGAGTGCCGGACCGTCTCCACCTTCTCCCAGGTGGAGCAGCTGCTGCGGGCGCAGGAGAACTTCATCGTCTGCAACCGGGGCGTCATCCTGAACATGGACAAGGTGCTCCGGCTGGACAGCGACTGCTTCGAGATGCTGGACGGCACCCGCCTGCCCGTGCGTCAGAAGGACAAGAACACCCTGTTCGCCCAGTTCACACAATATCAGTTCCGCCATATGCGGCGGGAGCTATGACGCCGAGAGGAGGCCCGACCTTGGACTTTTCTTTATTTGGACGCTATTTTCTGGACCTCGCCGTCTTCTACCCAGGGGCATTCCTCTGCCTCGCGCCCCTGTGGGAGCATGTGAAGGCACCCCGGCGCACCGCTGTTCTGGCAGCCACTCTCGTCACGGTCATCTGCCTTGCAGCGGCGGCCCTCTGTGCCATCTTCGAACTCGACAGCAACATCCTGCTTCTGCCCACCCTGCTGGCGGCGTTCTGGCTGCTGCGCTGGCGGGTGGGTCCGGAAGTTTCCGTGAGCCAGACCGCCTTTCTCTTCTCCGTCTCCGGCGTCATGATGGCAGTCTGCTCCCTGCTTTCCGTGGTGCTCAACGCCCGGGCTGAGGTAGGCAACGACGCCCCTGCCTGTCTCGTCTCCACCTCTCTGCTCAAGCTGGGACTCTCGGCAGTGCTCTGCATCATCTTCTGGTTCACCGCCGTCCAGTGGAGCCGCTGGCTGCTGCGGGAGTACCGGGGCGAAGCCTTCTGGCAGTCGGCGTGGCCGCTGCCCACCATCTACGCGGCTTTCCTCGTCTTCTGTATGCCGCTGGACCCGGCCGTCGTGCTCATCAACCGTCTGATGATCATTTCTGTTCTGGCCGTATCCATCTCTCTGCTGGGCATCTTTTTGCTGCTGTACGAGATGTATCAGGTGGCCCGGGAGTATACCCGCAGCGCCCAGCTCGACCGGGAAAACCAGCTTCTGGCCGTGGAATCCCGCCGCTACACCGAGCTGCGGACCTATATGGAGCAGACGCGGCATCTCCGCCACGACTTCCGCCAGCACCTCCACGTCATCGCTGGACTCACCGAGGCCGGGCAGGTGGATGAACTGAAAAATTACCTGCACCAGTACGAATCCGAGCTGAGCGAGGAGCGCCCCACCCTCTGCGCGAATCCTGCCGTGGACGCTCTGGCCGGTCACTACGACCACGAGGCCCACAGCCTCGGCGTGCCGGTGGACTGGCGGCTGGAACTGCCCCGCCAGCTGGCCATCCCGGAGGCTGACTTCTGCATGATGCTGGGCAATCTGTTGGAAAATGCTTTCCACGCCAGCCAGAAGCTGCCGCCCGAACAGCGGCAGGTGAAGGTGCTGGTCCGGATGTTGAGCCCCGCCATGCTGGGCCTGCTGGTAGAGAACCGCTATGACGGTGTGCTCAAGCGCCAGCAGGGCATCCTCCACTCCACGAAACACGACGGAATGGGCATCGGCCTCGTCTCCATCCAGACGGCCGTTTCCAGATATGGCGGTTCTATGACCGTCGAGACCGAGAACGGTTTGTTCCGGGTGAATATTTTATTGAACCTTTAACCTCTCAGTCTCGCATTCGCAATGACGGAGAGGTTGACACAGCTAATTAAAGGAGGACTCCACCATGAAAATGACCCGACGCAGCTTCCTCAGCGCTTCCGCTCTCACACTGTTGTCCTGCCAGCTGGCCCCCGCCGCCAGGGCAGACTGCCTTCTGTCCGACCTTTTCCACGGCGCAGACACCGCCCTGCCGCCGAAGCCTCTGACGGCGAAAGTCGTGGACGCCAACCCCTTTATGGGCCGCAGCGAGTCAAACATCCACCACGACTGCTACAACACCGACTCCACCGACGCCGTCCTCCCCGTGGGCATCTGCCCCGAGGTCAACGTGGCAATGGAAAAGACGAACCCCAACGCCTCCCCGGCCATCTTCTTCGACAACTTCGACAACCCCGTCAGCCCGTTCCTGGGCGGTCTGGCCATCCGCGACCTCGACGCCGAAGAAGTCCGCACCATCGGCTTTTTCTCTCCCGCAAAGCACGACGGCGGCGGCTATCTCATCCAAAGCTCCTATTCCTTTGTGGACGGGCGCAACCTCATCGTCTGCCCCACCAGCCACAACCATGTGCTGATGCTTCGCGCCACCGACGAGAACGGTACGCCTCTGCCGGTTTTCGAAAAGGTACTGGACATCAACATCAAAGAGGCCGCCGAGCGGGTGCTTGGCCGCAGCCTCGAGCAGAATCTGCTCTCCATCGTCTTTGACTACGACGGCAACCTCTGGTTCGTCACCGGCGGCTTCCGCATCTACCCCAGCCGCGGCCAGCAGGGCGCGATGGGCTACATCTCCCACAACGCCATCGAAACCATCCTTGCCGGCGGCACCGCCGACCTCGACCACGAAGTCCATGTCTACGCTCCCGCTCCGGGCGAGGGTGCTGAAAACGGCATTGCCTCCTGCCGGGAGGGTGCGGTCATCCTGACGAATCTTGCCTGCTACCTGCTGCGCGCCAACGGCGGCGTTGAAGTCGTCTGGCGCACCCCCTACGACAGCGTGGGCGCAAAAGACAGCCGCGAAGGCGCTGCCACCACCGGCGGCGGTCTGGCATGGGGCGGCGGCTGCTCGCCCTCTCTGAGCCGGGAGCTGGTCTTCTTCACCGACAACCTCGAGACCGTCAGCCTGATGGCTGTGGACATCCACACCGGCGAAGTCGCCGCCAGCCACCCGGTCATCGACGAGCTGCCCGCCAACATGCCGGTGTCGGTGGAAAATTCGGCCATCGTCTACGACCACGGCAATGGCCGGGTCAGCACCATCGTCTGCAACTGGTTCGGCGCAGGCAGCCCCAACCTCGCAAAGCCCGACAGTGACTCGTCCATCCAAAGCTACGAGAACATCTATGACCGCAACTGGCTGCTCAAGGGCAACTGCATGATCATGCCCGGCGTCGAACGGGTGGACACCATCCGCACCGCCGACGGCTGGACCATGAAGAGCATCTGGTGCCGCGACGACCTCAGCGACACTTCCATGATGAAGCTCTCCACCGCCACCGGCTATATCTACGGCTTCGTGCAGGACGTGGACAGCGGCATGTGGCAGTACATCGTGCTGGACTTCGACACCGGAAAGACCGTCCTCACTGTGGACGTCGCCTCCCTCTACGGCTACAACAACATGGCCATCGGCATGTACGCGGGCCGTGACGGCAACAAGCTCTACTGCCCCACCGGCTACAAAGAGCTGCTCCGCCTGCAGGACCGCTTCGTCTTCCTGCCCGAGATGCCCTACCGGAAGGTCGATCTGGACAAGACCTCCCGCCGGGTGCTTTCGGCGGCAGAGTTCCAGGCCGCAGGCGGCGCCGGCACCCCCGCAAGCTGGCTCCACACCGCCACCCTCGACAACCTCCACCCCGCGACTACTGTTTCTTTCCGCATCAACGGCCTGACCGGAAATGTCGCCGACTATAAGCTCTTCGCCCTCGGCACGGATGGCCGCTACCACGAGGTGTCCGACTGGCACTTTGACGATGCCCCGGCCCGTCTCAGCGCGAAGAAGGTCTACACTATCTGCCTCACCGCACAGGACGGCGGCAGCTTCGACCTCTCGCCCGACGCCAAGGAAGTCACCCTTTCCATCGTTCTGGCCCGCTGAATCTGACAAAGCAGGAGGACTCCCGCCATGAAAATGACCCGCCGCGATTTCCTCAAGCTCTCCTCTGCCGCTGCCGCCGCCTGCGGCGTCACGCTGCTGCCGGCCCAGAAAGCCGATGCGGCTTCTGCCATCCAGACCCTGCTGGAAGAAGCTTATCTCTACGCCTTCCCGCTGGTGCTCGTGGACGCCACCAAGACCGTCTCCACCAACACGAAGACCGCTTCCGCCAGCCGCGCCCCCGTCAACCAGTTCATCCACGCCCGGAAGCTGCTGGACGCTTCCAGCCGCACGGTCGTCAGCCCCAATGTGGACACCATCTACACGCAGGCGTGGCTGGACGTCAGCGCCGAGCCTCAAATCTACGTCGTGCCGGAGGCCGACCGCTTTTTCAACGTGCAGGTACTGGACGCATGGACGAACACCGCCGCCGTGCTGGAAGCACCCGGGGCCTACGCCATCGCCTACTCGAGCTGGGAGGGCACGCTGCCCGAGGGCGTCCGGCGCATCGACATTCCCACCCGGACGGTCTGGACCATCGCCCGCATCATGCTCTCCGGGCCGGACGACCTGCCGAACGTGGCGGCGCTTCAGGGCCGGATGCAGCTGATGCCCCTCTCGGCCTACCCCGCCGGGCTGGCCGCTGCGCCGGAAGGGAGCTATTCTCCGGAGAACGATTTCGTCCCGGTGCAGAAGGTACTCGCCATGACGCCGCAGGAGTTTTTCGACACCGCCAACCGGCTGATGGAGACAGACCCGCCCGCCGAGGCGGACGCGCCTCTTCTCCGCAGCCTCGCGGCCCTTTCCATCGGCCCGGGCCAGCAGTTCGACGCCTCCGCCCTCGGCCCTCTCGGCGGGCTGCGCTGGAAGCGGCTGCTCCTTCAGCTCAAGAGCAGCCTCCGGGCACAGGCAGCACGCTATTCCCGCCAGATGGGCCAGTGGATCTACTATGGCGACCCCATCGGCAATTTCGGCACCGCCTACGACTACCGGACGATGGTCGCCCTGATGGGCCTCGGGGCCAACACCACCGACATCGCCATCTACCCGCGCACCTCCACCGACAGCGCCGGGGCCGACCTTACGGGCCAAAAGACCTACACGCTCCACTTCGACGCCCTCCCGCCCACAGTGGGCAACGGCTTCTGGTCGGTGACGGCCTACGGCGAGGACAACTTCCTCATCGACAACCCCATCAGCCGCTACTGCGTGAACGATCGTTCCGGCCTCCATCGGAACGCCGACGGCTCGGTGGACGTCACCCTCTCCAAGGACGCGCCCGAGGACACTACCAACTGGCTCCCCGTCTCGGACGAAAAATTCCACCTTTTCCTCCGCATCTATAAGCCCGACTGGACGGCGCTGGACAGCTTCCCGCCGCCGGTCATCTCTGTGAAGTAGCAAAAACGCCATCTGCGTCTCGGCGCAGATGGCGTTTTCATCGTTACAGCGTTTTACAGGGTGCTCAGCAGGCGGTGGCCGCCGTTCTGGTCGGCGGCATAGCGGGTGGTGCGGTTGACCTGATTGTCCAGCGGCAGGCCCTCAGCGTAGCGCTTGAGGTTGTGGATGAAGATGTCCACGATGTTGTCCAGCGTCTTGGGCAGGCTGAACTTGCCGGAGTTGTGGGGCGTGATGATAGCGCCCGGCTCACCCCACAGCGGGTGGTCGGCAGGCAGAGGCTCCGGGTCGGTGACGTCGAGGCCCGCGCCAAAAATTTTGCCGCTGCGCAGGGCCTCCACGAGGGCGTCGCTGTCCACGGTGGTGCCGCGGCCCACGTTGATGAGGATGGCACCGTCCTTGCAGCGGGCGAAGCGCTCGGCGTTGAACAGCTTGTTGGTCTCAGGGGTGCCGGGCAGGCTCAGGGCGATGAGGTCGGCCTCGGGCAGCTCCTCGTCCAGCTGGCTCTGGGCCACCACACGCAGGCAGTAGTCCGGGCAGGGCGTGTCGGGGTGGACCGTGCGGCGGACGCCCACCACCTCAGCGCCCAGCATATGGGCGCGGCGGGCGAAGTTGGAGCCGATGTCGCCCATGCCGACGCAGAGCACCCGCGCCCCGGTGATGCCCCTCACGGGGCGGTCAATGGGAGCCCACTGGCGCTGGTTCTGGCGGTCGCGGTAGAGGAACATATCCTTCTGGATGCCCAGCCACATGGCCAGCATCCACTCGCTGATGGCCAGACCGTAGGCGCCGGTGGCGTTGGTCACCATGCAGTTTTCGGGCAGGACGCCGGGCTTCAGGTAGGCGTCGGGGCCGGCGGAGTTGGACTGGAACCACTCGATGTGCTTGTTCTGGCGGATCATCGACACCGGTGCGTTGCCCAGCACGACATCGGCCCAGAGCACATCTTCGGCGTGGACATCGTCCAGCGCGTTGAAACGGAATTCAAATTCCGGCACGGATGCCTCCAGCGCGGCGCGGTGGGCGTCGTTCAGGGGCAGACATACCAAAACTTTTTTGTGCATAGGGATACCCTCACTTCCTGTGTATTCTTCTATAAGAATACTCTCCCCCGCCCCGCTCCGCAAGAGGCAAAATGGCCGCTTTCTTAAGAATTCCTTAGGATCTTATCCCACAAATCCCAAGAAGTATGTGATAAGCTGTCCACAATGCAGAAAATCTGCTATACTGATACTATGCAATACAGGAAAGGAATCATAGACTATGCAGACCATCATGATCGTAGAGGATGACCCGGACATCCGGGACGGCGTGCGCATCCTTCTGTCCGGGGAGGGCTACCGCATCCTCGAAGCCGAAAACGGCCCCCGCGCCCTCAGCCTGTTCACACCGGAAGTCGATCTGGTCATCCTCGACATCATGATGCCCGGCATGAGCGGCCTGCGGGTCTGCGAGGAGATACGAAAGACCTCCACCGTCCCCATCCTCTTTCTCACCGCAAAATCGCAGGAGTCCGATAAGCTTCTGGGCCTGACGGCGGGCGGCGACGACTATCTGGCCAAGCCCTTCTCCTTCGCGGAGCTGAGCGCCCGGGTCAAGGCTCTGCTGCGGCGCTACTGCGTCTATCAGGGCAAAGACCAGGCCGAACCTCACCACCCCAGGCCCGACGCCCAGATGCTGGAGCTCCACGGCGTGCGCATTGCACTGGACTGCAACCGGGTCTGGGTGGACGAGCAGGAGGCCGACCTGACCGAGACCGAGTACAAGATCCTCAAGCTGCTGATGCAGAGCCCCCAGCGCATCTTCCCGGTGCAGGTCATCTACGAGACCGTGTGGGGCGAGCCGTATTTCTACGTCTCCAACGGCACCGTCATGGTGCATATCCGCAATCTGCGGATGAAAGTAGAGCATAACCCTCAGAATCCTCAGCGCATCTGCACTGTCTGGGGCAAAGGCTACCGCTTTGCGGCGCAGGAGGACGGCAATGGCAGCACCTGAAAAGCACGGTCTGGCGAAACAGTTCACCCGGCTCATCATCCTGTCGGGGCTGGCAAGCTTTCTGCTGCTGGGCTTTCTGCAGGTGGTGCTGAACAAGGGCCTCCGCCTTTATTTCGACCAGCCCGAGGTTCAGCAGCAGGCGTCCCAGCGGCAGGTCGATGAGCTTCAGACTTACATCGACGAGAACGAGCTTTCCAGCACAGACATCAAAAAGCTCACCGACTGGACGCGGAGCCATCGCTATAACCTGTTGGAGCTTTACCGCGACCAGAAGCTCATCTATTCGTCCTACGCCCCCCGCCACTACTACAAGAACAACGACCCGGAGGCCCCTGAGCTGACCGACAGTCACCAGCACGGCCCCTTCTACGACTGGTCGCCCGTCTACACCCTGAACTTCTCGGACGGTGAGATCACGGCCCTGCTCTACTACAACGGTTTCGACGCCTGCTACAGCACTGGCTGTGACCTCCTGCTCATCATCTGCCTCGCATCCTTCCCCCTCTTCTTCCTCTGGGGGAGCCGGGGCATCGTGAAGTACATCGTCCAGCTCAGTGAAGAAATTCAGGCCATGGAGGGCGGCGACCTCGACCACCCCATCACGGTGCAGGGCAGCGACGAGCTGACGACGCTGGCGTCCAGCCTCGACTCCATGCGTCTCACCCTCCGCCAGCAGCACGAGGACGAGGCGGCGGCCGCCGCCAAGGTGAAGAACCTTATCACCGAGATGAGCCACGACCTCCGCACGCCCCTGACCACCCTGCTGCTCTACACCGAGATCCTTCGCCACCGCAAATATGAGACGACGGCGCAGGCCGAAGATTACCTTGCCAAGATAGACACCAAGGCCCGCCAGCTCAAGCAGCTGTCGGACAACCTCTTCGAATACGCCCTCGTCACCCGGGACACCGTGGCCGTCCCCGACCCGCCGGCCCGCTTCTCCCAGATATTCGAGGAGCCGCTGACCGAAATGGTGGGCGAGCTGCAGGAGCGTGGCTTTGCCTGCGCCCTCGAGCTGGGCGAGGAGGACGACACCCTCACCGTAAAAGAGCAGTACGTCCGCCGCATCCTCGACAACATCACCTCGAACCTGCTCAAATACGCCGACCCGGCGCAGGACATTTCCGTCCGCTTCGTCAAAGAGAACGGCAAAGCCGGGCTTGCCTTTGAAAATGCCGTCCTCCCCGGCCAGCACCGCACCGACAGCACCAAGGTCGGCCTCACCAGCATCGAGACCATGATGGAAAAGATGCACGCAGAATGCCGCATCGAGCAGAGCGACGAACGCTTTTGCATCACGCTGCTGTTTCCCATCGAGAAATAACCTCTCCGTCAGCGCTGACGCGCAGCCACCTCCCCTAACGAGGGGAGGCCTTGGCATACCGGAAAACTTAATCTCTTCGCCAGAGGCTCCCCTCGGTAGGGGAGCTGGCTGCCGAAGGCAGGCTGAGAGGTTTACATTGCGCAAAAACAGCGCAGCTTGTGGAAAACTCACAGGCTGCGCTGTTTTTTCATAAAAAATTCAAACCTCTTAAGTCCTTCTTAATAAATTTCTCGGGCATTTCCTAAGATTTGGAATGTATACTTCTCCCTGTCAAATGGGGAGAAGTGCTCCCCGCGAAATCTCTTAGGAGGGGCAAATCACCATGCTATCAAAAAAGAAACCACAGGACAAGGTCGATCCGGAATATCTCGTCGGCCTTGACACGGCCTCTGCCCAACCGGCTCCGGCGGGCGTGAAGCCCTTTATCAAAAAGCACTGGAAGCCCATCACCGCCGCCATCTGCGCGGCTGCGGTGGCGGTGGCCGTGCTCATCCCCAAGGGCGGCGCAAAACAGGCCTCGGCCTCCGCCCAGTACGTTGAGACCAGCCCGGAAAAGCGGAACATCGTCAACAGCTACAGCGCCGACGGCACCATCACCGCCGCCGACACCTACACCGTCAAGCCGATGGTCAAGGGTACTGTCCTGACCGCCGACTTCGAGGTGGGCGACACGGTCAACAAGGGCGATGTGCTCTACACCATCGACAGCTCCGACATGGCCAGCAGCGTGGAGAAAGCCCAGCTCTCTCTCGACCAGGCCCAGAGCAGCTACGACGACGCCATGGATGCCCAGTACATCCGCAGCTCTGTCCGGGGCACAGTCTCTTCCCTGAAGGTCAAGGCGGGCGACGTTGTCTCCGCCGGGCAGGAAGTGGCCGTCGTCCGGGATGACTCCACCCTGCTGCTGACGCTGGACTTCCCCGCCGCCGACGCCATCACTTATTTTGTCGGCCAGAGCGTGGACGTGATCATCGACGGCACCTTTGAGACGACCACCGGCACCATCCAGTCCATCTCCGGTGCCGACAACCTCACCAGCGGCAACCTCGCCGTCCGCTCGGTGGTCATCGCCGTGGAGAACCCCGGCACCCTGAACACCACCATGTCCGGCACTGCCTCCATCAGCGGCGTCAGCGCCATGAGCTCGGCACACTTCACCTGCCAGTATGAGCAGACCATCACTGCCGCTGGCAGCGGCACCGTGGCCGCCCTCTGCGTGAAGGAAGGCAGCACTGTCGGCGTGGACGCCGCCCTCATCCAGCTTTCCAGCTCTTCCCTCTCCAAGCAGATGAAGTCGGCTTCCAACAGTCTGCGCAGCGCCGAGATTTCCCTTGACGACACCCAGCGCTCTATGGAGGACTACACCATCACCTCCCCCATCAGCGGCACCATCATCGCAAAAGACGTCAAGGTCGGCGACACCGTAGGCAGCAGCTCCTCCACTACCGAGACGATGTGCGTCATCTACGATTTGAGCTACCTCGAGATGACGCTGGACGTCGATGAGCTGGACATTCTCGACATTCAGGTGGGCCAGAAGGCCGAGATCACCGCCGACGCCATCAGCGACCGCACCTTTGAGGGCGTCGTTACCAGCATCTCCTCCGCCGGCACCACCAGCGGCGGCACCACCACCTATCCCGTCACCATCCGCATCGACGACACCGGCAGCCTCATGCCCGGCATGAATGCCACTGCCGTCATCGACATTGCCAGCGCCGAGGATGCCCTTTCGGTCCCCAACGCGGCCATCGTCCGGGGCAATTACGTCCTCGTCACCGAGTCTTCCCCCTCTGCCGCCAACGCTGATCCCAGCATGAAGGCCCCCGACGGCTATGCCTACGTCAAGGTGACCACCGGCGTCAGCGACGACGACTACATTGCCGTCACCAGCGGCCTCGAGGAGGGCGACACCATCGCCTACGCCGCCGACGCAGCCACCAAATCCAGCAGCGATGACCAGAACGGCTTCCCGGGCGGCGGGATGCCCGGAGGCGGGGGTATGTCTGACGGCAGAGGCGGCGGAGCGCCGGGAGGTGGCTTCTGATGAGCGCACTCATTGAGTTCGACTCCGTCTGCAAATATTACCAGATGGGCGACACCCTCGTGAAAGCCGCCGACCACGTCTCTTTTCAAATCAACAAGGGCGAGTTCGTGGCCATCGTCGGCCAGTCCGGCTCGGGCAAGTCCACCTGTATGAACATCATCGGCTGTCTGGACGTGCCTACCGAAGGCGCTTATCTTCTGGATGGCCGCGATGTCGGCAGGATGAGCCGCCGGGAGCTGGCAAGCATCCGGAATGAGAAGCTGGGCTTCATCTTCCAGCAGTACAACCTGCTGCCGAAGCTGACGCTTT
>OWHU01000749.1_pt1 | contig 17371 bp, 16 predicted proteins | sample 1732671 | NCBI WGS metagenome assembly OWHU01 (sample SAMN05065740, study PRJEB22554) | human gut metagenome | biome: ENVO:2100002; feature: ENVO:00000062; material: ENVO:00002003 | host: Homo sapiens | place: USA
TGTGTATAAGAGACAGGTCCTCTGTCTCGAACGTGTGGGTCAAGTGACGGATGTCGAAGAGGACTTCCCCTTCCCCATCTTTCCTGATTTCTTTATCCATCTTTCCTCTTTCTCTTACTCAACAGGAAAACATTACAATTTAACAATCTATAATATAACAGAAGCGCGGCATTACAGTCAACCCGCAGCGCCGCGCTTAATTAACAAATATTTTATTCGCTTTGTATTGACAATCAAATCCAGCCAAACTTCTTGCAGGCGTAATAAATCCCGTCATCATCGGCTCTTTTCGTGATGTACTTCGCTTTTTCTTTGAGCTGCGGCTTCGCATTGCCCATAGCTATGCTGAACCATTCATCCCTGAACATGGAGCGGTCGTTCATGCCATCGCCGAAGACGACGACATCCTCATCTGAAAGGTTGTAGCGCTTCATGACTTCGAAGATGCCTCTTTCCTTATGGACCGGCTCGATCAGCATATTATCCTTCCTGAACCAGACATGCGGAAGCGTATGAAGCGGAATCTCAGGAAGATCATCCTTCGTGCAGGCAACGAAAATCTTGTGGATCGTGTCCACTTTCCTGAAGTCAAAGGAAGGATCGACGACCGTTTCATAGTACCTGTCCTTCACGCGGGAGAGGTACAAGTCCGAAGTCGCCACACGCATTTTCTTATTTTCCGGGCAGACAGCAAAAGGAAATCTCTCACTGTCGATTTCCGAAAGCGTCCTGATGCAGTCTTCAAGAGGAAGACCCTCATCATAAATCAGCTCCCCATGAATGGTCAGAGCATTTCCCCCGTCGGAAACAGCGGCGCAGATGCCAAGGGCCTTCGCCACTTCCCAGGCGTCCGCCTGCATCCTTCCCGTCGCAATCGCTACAAAATGACCGTTATCCTGCAGCTCCTTGATGGCCTCTCTCGTGCTGTCCGGATAATCGTTCGTCAGCGGTGTCGTCAATGTCCCGTCGATATCAAAGAAAAAGAATTTTCTTCCGTTCATCCTTACTCCTCCTGCCGTATAATCACTTTCATTATACTACATTCCGGAGACTTTACCGAATGATTCTTGCAAACCGGACAATAAAAAAGAGCCGCCTCAGCGGCAGCTCTCTTTCATTCATGTATTACAGAAGTTTTTCAATAGCCGGAGCGATTTCTTCCGGTGTGGTGGTCGGTTCGAAACGTTCTACGACATTGCCTTCGCGGTCGATCAGGAATTTGGTGAAGTTCCATTTGATTCCGTCGCCTTCAAGAATTTCCGGATGTTTTTCCTTCAGCATCGGAACGAGTTTCGGTGCAATCGGATGATCCATGTTGAAGCCCTTGAAGCCTTTTTCCTTGGTCAGGTAAGCGAAGAGAGGCTGCGGGTTGTCACCGCGTACGTCGCCCTTCTTGAACATCTGGAAGGTAACGCCATAGTTGACCTTGCAGAATTCCTGGATTTCTTCATTGGTTCCCGGATCCTGTTCATTGAACTGGTTGCTCGGGAAGCCGAGGATTTCCAGGCCCTTGTCCTTGTATTCCTTATACAGTTTCTCAAGGCCTGCAAACTGCGGTGTGAATCCGCACTTGCTTGCTGTATTGACGATCAGAATAACCTTGCCTTTATACTGAGAGAGAGAAACTTCCTTGCCCTGCATGGTAGTGCATGTAAAATCATAAACGCTCATTATGTTTCCTCCTTTATATTAAAACATTGAAATGCCTTTATCTTTATTATATTGATTGATTTCGAAATAGTCAATGTGAAAAAAGTAATTTTTACGTCAAATTCAAAGGAAAAGGCTATGCTGAATCATCAAGATCTCCAGAATTTTTGCAAAAAAAAGAAGCGGTAGAGCCGCTTCAAAAGGGGATGGGCACCAGCCCCAAAAAATGAGAAACCTGTATAATAACACCTTGCAGCGTTATTACCTGAATTAGGAGATGCAGCTCTTTCCCTCAAGCTGCATATTAATGAACTCCGATATATGAGAACTTCCTTGCGGAAGGATCTGTAAAAAGTGAGGGTGATGATCGTATTTCCCTTTTACTCCATCTTTACTCCATCACCCGGAAGAAGAACCATGTCGGGACCCCTGTGGAGGTAACCCTATCTATGTAAAGGTGCATAAGCGCCGTTTACAACTTGCTAACCTGCCCTTACTGCTGAAGCGCCTTTCCCTTGGCGCTCCAGCCGCAGGCGGAGAATGACGTTCCCTGGCGCCATCCTCCAGTCTTGCATGAATGACCCTGAATCCTCCTCATTCACCAAAAAATCCACTCTACCGACACGGATAGAGTGGACGCCAAAAAGACATTCTCACACCATCCTATCGCTCGTAGGTTTTTGCGGTGATTAAAAACAGGCAGTTCTCCTGACTCTGCTTCCTCGCTTCTCCTGTCTTCCCAATCTCCTCAGTGACATTACTGGAGTCGCTCCGCATTACAGTGGCGGGACCGTGCCGGCATTTCACCGGTCTTCCCTATTAAGCCCTGACGGGCACCTGTCTTATCCGTATTTAACTGTAAATATCATATCACTATATATTGTAGGTGTCAATGTGACAGATTCTCAAAATCACCTAAAAGTGCCATATATGCCTATTCTATATACACTGCGTGCTTCTTATCTATACAAGATTCCCGATATCCCGGTATTTCTCTGATTCTATCAAACAATCTGTTTCGCGCAAAATGCATATATTCGTGTGTACGATATTGAGTAAGATATTCCGGGAAGCATATATGGGAAATTAAAGCTGCTTCGTGCGATATCTTCTATATAAGGATCAGATCTCCTTCTGCCCGCAGCACATGCAGCACTAAAACACTTTTCAGGTAATTCCAACGGATCAGCTGTCAAAGGGCAAAAAACCTTGATGGCAAGTTCTAACAGCCTGACAGGCAAATCAGTTTCTCATTTCTTTTGTTCCTTTATATAAGAACCAGGAGTCATTGAAAGAAATATTCGCTCTCGGCTGCATTTAAAGCCTGTCAGGACATGCAGTCAGGATAAAACAGATGGAAGCCTCGTTCCCCATTTGTCTTCCCTTAAAAGCATTAATTTCAAGGCAAAATCACATATCAATGATTCATTCCATGAAAACGATCATGAGCCGAATATGGAATATACTGACATACTTCCCATGATACTTGTCCAAAGGATTGAATACTTGCATCATCTCCGAATCCTGCTGCGATGTTCCTGCCCATGCTTTTCCACATCTTCAATGCCAAATCCCCCTTGAAAACCGAATAAGAGACATAGAAAAAGAGCATAAGATGCTCCATTCTTAGAATCACCACAAAACCAGGAAAGGAATGCAATCTACATGCTCTCTTGGTCAACTATATCAAATCTCTACTAAAATATAAAGTACCAATTTGCCTTTCATGAATCTGCCGTTCCTGATGTCCGTGATACGGAATGAATGGGTACGGAAGTGATGAGTACTCCTTGCACTGATCAAGTATTTATCCTCTCCATTAGTACGCGGTAATGGCAGTCGATTCATAAAAGGGGGATGAGTCACAAAAGAGGGGCTGGCATCAAAATGCCATTCCCCAAAAACGTGAAAAACCAAATTAAAATGTCAATGAAACCAGGTAAACACGGGCCTCATCGGCTATAAAACCAACACGAAATGTCCTATAAGCCTATAATCCGCAATTGCGCGCAAAAAAAGAGCAGTGCCGAAGCACTGCCCTTTTAGATTAAGCGATGTTCATTAAGCTAATATTAGCCAACAGTGAACAGCGGATCGCCGCCCTGTACGGACTGGCCTTCCTGAGCCTGCATGGAGGTGATCTTGCCATCGCATGGAGCCATGATCGGGTTGCCCATCTTCATAGCTTCGAGTACGAGGACTTCGTCGCCTGCTGCTACTGCGTCACCAACATGTTTGTTGATGCGGATGACTTTACCAGGCATTGGAGCTTCAACTGCTTCGCCTGCACCTGCAGGAGCTGCTGCCGGAGCCGGAGCTGGAGCCGGAGCTGGAGCTGGAGCTGCTGCTGGAGCCGGAGCTGCTGCCGGAGCTGGAGCTGCTGCCGGAGCTGGAGCTGCTGCCGGAGCCGGAGCTGCTGCTGCAGCGCCGCCGTCTTTAACTACTACATCGTAATCCTGGCCGTTAACTGTTACAGTAAATTTTCTCATTGTCTTTCCTCCTAAATGATTGTACTTTCAACTTTCAATTAGAACTGCTGGTTGCCGGAAACGCCCGCAATGCGAGCTGCGGAAGTCCAGCCAGGTCTAGCTGCCGGGCGGATGGAGACGATTTCGCCGCCACCCATAGCAACGATAGCAGCAGCGATAGCTGCTACGACTGCACCATTGTTAGCTGCTGCAGGAGCTGCTGCTCTTGCTGCTGGAGCTGCTGCCTTTTTAGGAGCTGGTGCCGGTGCTGCGGACTGATTGAGAGATGAACGTACCTGCCAGATCATGATCAGGGCAATTACTGCAACGATAGCAGCAAAAACCGCGATATACATAACTGTACTGTTATCCATCTGTACCCATCCTTTCAATATAGAGATTTAAGCGGCAAATATTAGAGCGGAATGTTTCCGTGTTTCTTTGCCGGATGTACTTCGTGCTTGGAAGCAAGCATCTTCAGTGCATTGATGATTGTCGGGCGGGTATTTCTTGGATCGATTACTGCATCTACATAGCCACGTTCTGCAGCTTTGTAAGGAGTAGCGAATTCCTCGACATATTCCTTTGTGCGTTCTTCTTTGTTCGGGTCTTTCTTGAAGATGATGTTAGCTGCGCCTGCAGGTCCCATAACTGCGATTTCAGCGGTTGGCCAAGCGAATACCTGGTCAGCGCCCTGTTCACGGGAGCACATAGCGATGTAGGAGCCGCCGTAAGCTTTACGCAGAATCATGGTGATCTTCGGAACTGTAGCTTCGCAGTATGCGAACAGCATCTTAGCGCCGTGACGAATTACGCCAGCATATTCCTGCTGTTTGCCAGGCAGGAAGCCAGGAACGTCGACAACGTTCAGAACCGGAATGTTGAAGCAGTCGCAGAAACGAATGAAGCGAGCTGCTTTATCGGATGCGTTGTAGTCAAGGCAGCCTGCCATGAATGCTGGCTGGTTAGCAATGATACCAACAGTCTGTCCGTCCATACGAGCGAAGCAGGTGATGATGTTCTTTGCGAATTCCTTAGCTACATCGTAGTATTCGCCATTATCAACAATGGATTTCAGTACATCATACATATTGTACGGTGCATTGGAGCTTTCCGGCATAATGGTGTCCAGAGCTGGATCAGTTCTGGTCGGATCGTCTCCGGTTTCTACGATCGGAGCGTCTTCCATGTTGTTGCTCGGGAGGAAGCTGAGCAGGTAACGAATCTGTTTAATGCAGTCTTCGTCGTTTTCAGCTGCGAACTGAGCTACGCCGGATGTACGGTTATGGGTCATAGCGCCGCCGAGAGCTTCAGCGGTGATCTTTTCGCCGGTGACGGATTCAACGACAGCCGGGCCGGTCAGGAACATCTGGGATGTTTTCTTAACCATGTAAATGAAGTCGGTCAGAGCCGGGGAGTAAACAGCGCCGCCTGCGGACGGTCCCATGATTGCAGAAATCTGCGGGATTACGCCGGAAGCGATGGTGTTGCACCAGAAAATCTTGCCGTAGCCGGAGAGGGCATCGACAGCTTCCTGAATACGAGCTCCGCCGGAATCGTTCAGGCCTACGCAAGGTGCACCGACTTTGAGAGCCAGTTCATTTACGTGAACGATCTTTGCAGCGTGCATTTCACCAAGGGAGCCGCCTTCAACGGTGAAGTCCTGAGCGAATGCAAATACCAATCTTCCATCAACAGTGCCGTAACCTGTTACAACGCCTTCGCCCGGGAGATCTTTCTTTTCCTGGCCGAAGTTGTGGCAGCGGGATTTTACGAGGGCATTGACTTCAACGAAAGTGCCTTCATCAAACAGAAGAGCGAGTCTTTCACGAGCAGTCAGTTTGCCTTTTGCATGCTGTTTTTCAATACGTTTTTCGCCACCCATAGCCTCAACATGAGCGAGGTTCTTATGGAGAAGTTCAATTCTTTCTTCAACAGTTGCCATTCTTACACCTCCAAAAATATTAGGGTCCCCCGCAAGGGGGATGATCCGCCCAGAATGGGCGAATCATTTGCCATCATTCAACTTATTTATTGAAGGACGGGCCGCCAGGGCGTTCTGTCAGTTCAAGCAGAAGGCCGGTAGCCTTTGGATGCAAGAATGCGATATGACAGCCGCCTGCACCGACACGCCATTTCTTGTCGATGAGCGGAACTTCTTTAGCCTGCAGATCTGCGAGGCATGCTTCGATGTCGTCAACACGAAGAGCAACATGCTGGAAGCCGTTCTTCCCGCCGTTGGATTTTTCAATGAAACGAGCGATCGGGCCATCCGGAGTTGTGGAACCCAAGAATTCGAGTTCGCAAGCTTCGGTCTGCGGGGATGGTTTGAAGAAGCTTGTTGTTACATGCTGATCTTCAACGGTTTCATCCGGCAGGGATGGATCCAGTCCCAGAATGTCTTTCATCTGCTGTTTAATAAGAGCCAGGTCTTTAACAGCTACGCCTACATGATCGACACACAAAACTTTGAATGCCATAATAACTCCTCCTTTATAAATTATTTGAATATTTTGCCCACGATGGAATCGACGACAGTGAATGGATCAGTTTTCCTTTCAAATACGTCTTCCACGTAGCCATTGAATTCACCCGTCTTGGAGAGGTTTTCTTCAATATGACGGGAAATGCGGTCGTGAATCATTTCGAGCATCTCGCTGCGTGCGCGTTCGCGTCTGCGTTCTTCCAGCAAGCCGGATTCTTCGAGATACTTTCTATGATCACCCAGAGCTGTTACTACATCTTCTACACCCTGGTCTTTATTCGCGATCGTTCTTTCGATCGGCGGACGCCAGTTCTGAGCTTCGCCCAGATCGAGCATCATTTCGATCTCAACATTCAAACGATCTGCGCCGTCGCGATCACATTTATTGATGACAAATACGTCACCGATTTCAAGGATACCAGCCTTGATTGCCTGAATATCGTCGCCAAGTCCGGGTACGAGCACAACAAGTGTGGTATCCGCATTCTTAACGATATCGACTTCGGACTGTCCTACGCCTACTGTTTCGATGAAAATTACATCGAGACCGAAAGCATCCATCAGTTTAACCGCATCTGCGGTCTTGCGGGACAAACCCCCGAGACTGCCGCGTGTACCCATACTACGGATATAAACACCCTTATCCAACGTCAGGTCGTTCATACGAATACGGTCACCAAGAATGGCGCCGCCGGAGAACGGACTGGTAGGATCGACAGCGACGATGCCTACTGTTTTACCCTGTTTGCGAAACTGCTTTATGAGGGCATCAGACAGTGTGCTCTTACCCGCACCAGGCGCACCAGTGATACCGATGACCTGAGCACGACCGGTATGGTGATAGATATCTTTCATGATATCTTCATAACCATCACGTTCGTCTTCAACGATGGTAATTGCTCTCGCTAAGGCGCGTCTATTTCCATTCCAAAAATCCTTCATAGAAAATTCCATGGATACACCGCCTTTTCGAGGAGTAAATCAAGAGAAATAAATAGTTGTAAAGGGCTGAGAGTGCACCCAGCCCTTTAACAGCTAAATTACACTAATAAACCGCCAAGTGGTAGTCTAAAAGCTAATTATTTTACATTTGCCTGGATGAAGTCAATAACTTCTTTGGTTGGTGTGCCAGGTGTGAAGATAGCCTTTACGCCTGCTTTTTCCAGACCTGAGATATCAGCAGCCGGAATTACGCCGCCGCCGATTACGAGTACATCGCCCATGCCTTTAGCTTCAAGAGCCTTGACAACTTCCGGGAACAGTGTGTTGTGAGCGCCGGACAGCAGGGACAGTGCTACTACATCAACGTCTTCTGCGTCAGCTGCTTCAACGATCTGTTCAACGGTCTGGCGAAGACCTGTGTAAATAACTTCCATGCCTGCATCACGGAGTGCACGGGCAATAACCTTTGCGCCGCGATCATGTCCATCAAGACCCGGTTTAGCTACGAGTACTCTGATACGTTTATCTGCCATTGTTAATTACCTCCAGAACTATTTCCGATTATCGAATTAAAGTGTGTTGTGCGGTTTGTATTCGCCGAATACCTTACGGAGTACTCCGCAGATTTCGCCGAGGGAGCAATAAGCACGTACGCAGTCGAGAATAACTGGCATCAGGTTTACTTCTTCATCAGCAGCTGCAACTTCCAGCTTCTTCAGTTCTTCCTGAACCTTAGCGTTATCACGTTCTGCTTTAACTTTAGCCAGTTTGTTCTTCTGGAATTCACCAGCGGAGGAGTCAACCTTCAGCAGGCCTTCAACCGGTGGTTCTTCCATTGTGAACTTGTTGACGCCAACGATTGTCTTTTCGCCGGATTCAACAGCCATTTGCCAAGCATAAGCGGAGTCCTGAATTTCCTTCTGGATATAGCCTTTATCAATAGCTTCTACAGCGCCGCCCATTTCATCGATCTTTCTGATGTATTCTTTAGCTTCAGCTTCGATAGCGTTGGTCATAGCTTCAACATAGTAGGAGCCGCCGAGCGGATCAACTACGTCAGCCAGGCCGGATTCATAAGCAACGATCTGCTGTGTACGCAGAGCGATGGTTACGGATTCAGTGGTTGGCAGAGCCAGAGCTTCATCGCGGGAGTTGGTGTGCAGGGACTGGGTTCCGCCCATAACAGCTGCTGCTGTCTGCAGAGCAACACGAACGATGTTGTTGTTTGGCTGCTGAGCTGTCAGCATGGAGCCTGCGGTCTGGGTGTGGAAACGCAGTTTCATGGATTTTTCGTTTTCAGCGTGGAATCTTTCTTTCAGAATTGTAGCCCACAGACGACGGGAAGCGCGGAATTTAGCGACTTCTTCGAGTACGTTGTTGTGTGCATTCCAGAAGAAGGACAGACGTGGAGCGAATTCATCGATGTGCATGCCAGCTTTCAGAGCTGCTTCGATGTAAGCGATACCATCAGCGATGGTGAATGCGATTTCCTGAGCAGCGGTGGAACCAGCTTCACGGATGTGGTAACCGGAAATGGAGATGGTGTTCCACTTCGGAACGTTCTTGGAGCAGTATTCGAAAATGTTGGTGATTAAACGCATGGATGGTTTAACCGGGAAAATGTAGGTGCCGCGAGCGGAGTATTCCTTCAGAATATCGTTCTGAATGGTGCCGCGGAGTGCGGAAGCAGGAACGCCCTGTTTTTCGGCAACTGCAATGTACATAGCGAGCAGAACGGATGCCGGTGCGTTGATGGTCATGGATGTGGAAACTTTGCCCAGGTCGATCTGATCGAACAGGATTTCCATATCTTTCAGGGTATCAATAGCAACGCCTACTTTACCAATTTCGCCTTCAGCCATCTTATCATCGGAGTCATAACCGATCTGGGTTGGAAGGTCGAATGCTACGGACAGACCAGATCCGCCGTTAGCAATCAGGTAACGATAACGTTTGTTGGATTCTTCAGCGGTTGCGAAGCCTGCATACATACGCATGGTCCAGAGACGGCCACGATACATGGTCGGCTGTACGCCACGGGTGTATGGATATTCGCCCGGGAAACCGAGGTCTCTTTCATAATCAAAACCTTCGAGATCGAGAGGTGTGTACAGGTTCTTGTGTTTAAGACCAACTCTTTCCGGATGTTTTGCCGTCTGTTTTGCATATTCTGCATTGTAGGCATCAAGTTTAGCTTTCAGGGATTCGTTAGACATGAGTTCATCTTCCTCCTAAAAAAGTAAGTAAGTAACTTCTGGGAAAAAACTTCCCATCATTTATCAGCGGCGGCGTCTTTATGCTCTTCTCACTGTTTTCTAAGGGAACTTCTTTCCGGTCCAGGGCCCGCAACGTCTTCCCCGCTGCAGCGCTTTTTCAAGTCTTCTTGCAGCGGTTTCAGGACACTTGCGAAACCCATGAGTATGACACTGTCAATGGGCAGTCATCATCATAGATTATTATACAGTACTGAGTTTATTTGTAAAGCATTAAAAATTTTAATACAGCACTAAATTATTTCTTGAAGTGCATATCGCCGGTTTCTGCCAGGCTTTCATGGAATTTGAAAGCTTCCGGAAGAATGTGCGGGGTCTGGCTGTGGCCGCATGCGGCAACTGCTCTTTCATAGTAGTCCATGAGCTGATCTCTGTAGGACGGATGAGCAACGTTGTTGATGATAACCTTTGCTCTTTCCTTCGGGCTCAGGCCGCGAACATCTGCGACACCCTGTTCAGAGATGAATACATGGGTATCGTGTTCGGTGTGGTCAACATGGGAGCACATCGGAACAACTGCGGAGATCTTGCCGCCCTTAGCGGAGCTGTGGCAGAAGAAGCAGGACAGGAATGCGTTACGAGCGAAGTCGCCGGAACCGCCGATACCGTTCATCAGCTTGGTGCCTGTTACATGGGTGGAGTTTACGTGGCCGTAAATATCCATTTCAAGAGCCGTGTTCATGCCGATAACGCCGATACGACGAACAACTTCACCGTTGTTGGAGATTTCCTGCGGACGCAGAACGATCTTCTTGTTGTATTTTTCGATGTTGTCGTAGAAACGTTTCAGGCCTTCCGGAGATGGAGACAGGGAAGTACCGGAAATCATGTCGATCTTGTCTTTGTCGATCAGCTCGAACATGCCGTCCTGGATAACTTCGGTGTATACGGACAGGTTCTTGAACTGGGATTCAACGAGGCCATGGATAACTGCGTTAGCAACGTTGCCTACGCCAGACTGCAGCGGGAGCAGGTTTTCCGGAAGTCTGCCATGTTTAACTTCGTTGGTCAGGAATTCTACAAGGTTGTTGCCCATTGCTTCAGCGTCGTCATCGAGCGGAGCCAGTGCACGGGTTACGTCTGGCATATCGCATGGAACGATAGCTACGATCTTGGACGGATCGCATTTGATGTACGGTGTGCCGATACGGTCGCCAGCGTGGAGAATCGGAATCGGTTCGCAGTGCGGCGGGTTCTTACGCATGTAAATATCAGCCATGCCTACGAGGCCGAGTGGCTGAGTGGTGTTAACTTCGACAATGACTTTCTTAGCGGTGTCTACGTATACCGGAGAGTTGCCGATAGCGGTTGTCGGGTAGATTTCGCCGTTCGGTCCGATCTTGCATGCTTCAACGACTGCGAAGTCCGGGCCGGTTACGCGTTCGCCTTTAACGTTGGTGAAGAAGCCAGCACGAACCTGCTGTGCTACATGAGACAGATGCAGGTCATAGTAGCTTACCTGGCCATTGTTGATGGCTTTCCTCAGGTTAGCGTTTGTCTGGTAAGGCATACGAACTCTGACGCCGTTTACAGCAACCAGTTCGGTATCGATCTGGGAACCGGTGGAAGCGCCTGTCCAGATATCTACCTGGAACGGGGTCTGTTTCATGCGTTCTGCGAGTTCATGCATTGTAATTTTCGGATAGCCGCATGGCGTAAATCCGGAAATACCGATGATGTCCCCTGCATTGATCATAGCTGCAGCTGCTGCGCCTGGCATGACCTTGGAGAGAAGGCTCTTGTCCTCAATCCTGCTAAGGAATTCACTATCATTGGTGTCGATCATTACTATCATCCTCCCAAAAATAAAATAATATATAAAAGTCCACAGCTTGATTTACCTGCTTTTGCTGCAGATCTTTTTACCTCAGTAAAAAACACAGTCTATACGAGACGGGAATGTTTTCTTCTCTTTATCGAAAATGTTCGGTAAACATTTACTTCAAAAAATCCATTTCCTAATCTAATTCATCATACTGACTGCATTTTTATTTACCTTATCACCTTTATCATTATACCACATTTTCTGAGATTGTATCCCCTAAAATAGGTTCTCTGTTTCTTAATTTCTATTATGGGTCATATAAATAATTCCTATTAGACAAATTATGATTTACATGTTGTATAACAATGAAATTTACAGAAAACCATAATCATATATTTCTATTTTTCGTTTGCATGACTTATGCATGAAGCCCACAAACCCGCCAGACTCCAGAAACAAAATGATACGGAACGGCTAAAAAGTACATGGTCTCCGAAGCTGATAATGGCAATCAAGATGACGGCAAGCATGCCGCCTAGGCCCATGGCACGGTCAAAGGCAGTCTCTCCCCCTTTGAAAATCCTGTAGGCGATGATACCCTGCGCAAAGAAAGCAGCCAGGAATGCAAGGCCACCCGGGATCCCTACTTCGGCCAGCATGTTCAGGTACATGTTGTGTGCATGGAAAATCAGTACATTGTCATTCTGTATAAAGAAATTGTAATCCGGGTATGCGAGGAAATACGATCCCCAGCCGATGCCCAGAAGAGGATGTTCTTCAATCATGGCTCTCGTGCTTTCCCAGAGAGCGAAGCGAAGATCGACGGACGTGTCATCCCCTCTGAAAAGGGAAAGGAAACGTTCGGCAATCTGTCCGTGATAAAAGAGAAGGCCAATCGGAACGAGCAGGAATAAAAGACCGAATCTCTTATCATGGAAAATGGCAAGGCCTGCCACGATGCCGCCGGCTGCCACCCACGCGCCTCTGGAATAGGTAAGCGCCAGGCAGGTAAGGAGCACCAGCAGGACGATTCCGAAAATGTACTTTCTTCTCCCCTTCTTCTCATAGAGGAAGAAAGAGGAAAGCGCACTGATGATCATCAGAAGGTAAGCGCCCAGAAGGTTCGGATTCTCCAGCGTCGAATACATGCGGCGGCGGAGAAGCGGGAAACGCTCCGGATCGACCCAGCTCTGCGCGGTAAGATCCTTTGCCATGTCATGGGCATCCGCATACTGGAAGAAACCGTAAGCGGCTACACAGAGAGCACCTGCCAGGAAGGCATAGAGCGCCTTTTCCTTTTCCCTGACCGTACGGATCGTGGAAAAGACCATGAGATAGACGGCCGCATAAAGAAGCGGCTGGAGCGACCAGTTGAAAATCGAGAAGAAGCTGTCCTTGGATACGGCCGTGGACAGAAGCGAACACGCTAAAAAGACGGCTCCTGCTCCCCAGTATGGAGGGACGCGGAAGGACACTTCCTTTGATGTACGCCAGTTGACCAGCCACAGGATGAGGGCCGGGATGAGGGGCGCATAGAAAAGGAATGGATTCAGCGGAATCAGGAACAGCGTCAAATATAAAAGATATAGGACATGCTCGCGCGAGCATGCTTTATGCATCAGGCCAAAAAAACCCATTTCCACCTCCGGCTAATAAATTCTATAAAAGGAACCACTTTGTTCCGTATCTCATTATAATAGACTGATTCTTTTAGGGCAACGGCACGCCCTTTCGTCCTTTTCTTCTTTAAAGCGCTTTTTCTTCACTTTTTCTCTCTTTTACTTTCGTATTCTCAAAATAACAATTTTAAAATTTTCTTGACGCTTTCATGACGAAATGCTATAGTATGTCCAACTTGATACAAGCGATGAAGAGAAGAGTACGCGGAAAGAAAGCCAAAGAGAGTCCCGAATGGTGAGAAGGGACGCCGGACATCCGCCGAACATGGCCTTGGAGCATGCGCCGCCGAATGATGAAGCGGCCCGGGAGTTCCCGTTACAGGACAGGAGTGCCTTGCACTTCACAAGGTCTTTCCGGCGACGGAAAGGCGAACATGGGTGGTACCACGAAACAGAATCCTTCGTCCCGTCGGGAAGAGGGATTTTTTTGTACCCGGAATCGTTATTTCCACGAAATCATAAGGAGGACTTACTATGAACTACCGCAAAACTCTCGCCGTTTCCCTCGCTGCTCTTGCTGCCGCTGGTCTCATCGCCGGCTGCGGCGGAGAAAAACCGGCTGCTTCCAAGGCTGCAGGCTCCGCTTCCAAAACAACGACCATCAAAGTCGGCGTCTCCCCCGTTCCGCATGAACAGATCGTCAATGCAGTGAAGGATCAGCTTGCCAAGAAAGGCATCAATGTAGAAATCGTCGAATTCACTGACTATGTCCAGCCGAACCTGGCCCTGAACGACAAGAGCCTTGACGCAAACTTCTTCCAGCACAAACCATATCTGGATGAATTCTGCAAATCCAGAGGCCTGAAGCTTGCTTCCGTCGGTGCTGTTCATCTTGAACCAATGTCCGTTTTCTCCAATAAGTACAAATCCCTCTCTGAACTGCCGGACGGCGCATCCATTGCCATTCCGAACGATCCGACCAATGGCGGCCGTGCTCTCCTCGTCCTCCAGTCTGCCGGCCTGATCAAACTCCGTGACGGTGCTCCTGTCACTGCTACCCCGCAGGATATTGCTGAAAACCCGCACAACCTGAAGTTCTCCGAACTCGAAGCTCCGCAGCTCCCAAGATCCCTGGCTGACGTCGATGCTGCTGTCATCAACATAAACTTCGCTCTGGAAGCCAAGCTGAATCCGAAGGATGCCATCTACACAGAAAGCAAGGACTCCCCGTACGCTAACATCGTAGCTGTAAGAGCTGGCGATGAAAACCGTCCGGAAATCCAGGAACTGATGAAAGCGCTCACCAGCCCTGAATCCAAGAAATTCATCGAAGACACCTACAAAGGCGCTGTCATTCCTGCATTCTGATCAACTAATTAAGGAAATAGAAAAAGACCGTGGATCTGATTTCCATGGTCTTTTTTACTGGCACTATACTATAGCCGCCCGCAAAAAAGAGGCCCCGGGATTTCCGGAGAGCCTCTTCTTTTATTATATATATACTATATATATGTATTTTTGCTATAAGCCCTTATTTCAGGACTGTTCCGTCCGCGAGGGTAATGGTGTGGCCGTTGAAGTTGATGGTGCCAAGGTTGTTGACTGTGGTTGCCTGGCTGTCAGCGGTGAGGTTCCATACAGAGCCTGCTCCGATGAAGATGTCGGCATTGGTCTTGTACTTTTCGCCGCCCTGTGCGTTCGGGATGATGGTGATGGCGCCTGTCCATACGGAGTTGTTTCTAAGGGTCAGGTTGACGTCGGAAATCGTATCGACGACAATATCGCCATTCAGTGTTTCTTCATCAGCAATCAGTTCGACATGGCCGCCGTTAGCGCCCGGGGTGCCCCAGCCGTAAGCGCCGTCATTGCCAAGGGCTGAGAGGATCGGAAGGCCCGGATCCTGCTGGAGGGTTGTCTTCTTCAGCGTGATGCGGTTATGTGTACCGGTGACAAGGAACATGCCGCCGTGATGGGAAATCAGGGTGGAGCCTGTTGCATTGAACTGCTGTACACCCATGGTTCCGATAGCGGAAGGATCAGCGTAGAGAACGATGTTGTACGGTACGGACCCTGTTTCATTGCCTTCGAGCGTGGAGTTTTCAAGGGAAAGCGTATTGTTGTTGCGGACAACGGCTGCCTTGGTGTTCTGTGCGTTCACGCTGCTGTTTGTCAGTGTGACGTCGCCATTGACGTATGCGCCGTGGGAGTCCTTGCCAGTCGTGGTGAAATGGCTGCTTTCAGCAAGAATCATGCCGCCGTTCTGGGATACCTTCATAGCCGGGGATGCATAGCCGGATGTGGAAACGGTCGTGTTAACGACTTTCATCATGGCTCTTTCTGCTGTTTCAAGGGCAGGAGAATTGTTTCCTGTCGTTGTAACGGTGGAATCGGTCAGGTTGAGGTAGGTTCCCTTGCTGTATCCGAATGCGCCCGGTGCGCCGAGAGCAGAGGATGTGATGGATGCCTTGGTGAATGCGCCGTGGCCGCCATGGGTGACAAGGAGTGCTGCGTTCATGCCGTACTGATTGGAGCTTTCTGTATTCGTAGCATCGCCGGTCTTTGTGAATGTGTCGCCTGCTGCGCTCATGTAAGCGTAGGAAACGCGAAGTGCATTCTGGTCAGCGGCTGTAGACGTATAAGTCTGAGCATCATAAGTGCCGTCTGTTTCAATCGTTGCTGCGCTTGTTCCCTGATCAGCCGTGTACTTGGCAGTCTGCGCCGGTGTCGGTGCGGGCTCGGGTTCCGGCTCCGGTTCAGGAGCTGGTGTGGGCTCAGGTTCAGGAATGGGTTCCGGGGCAGGAGCCGGTTCTGGTTCAGCCGGTTTCGGAGCTTCCGGAGAAAGGTTCTTAAATGTGCCGGCTTCTACGGCTTTTTCAACATCCGGCAGTGTCAGGGACATGCCTTTCAGAAGTGCTTCAGTGTAGTTGACTTCCGGCTGAGCAGCCTCAGCCGGAGTGCCTGCGGCAGCTGTCGTTTCCTGTGCCTTGGCCGGCTGTGCAGCTGTAGCTGCAGCCGCTGCCGGTGCTGCATCCGCTGCAAAAGCGGACATAGAGCCGGCGCCTGTCATGACCAGGGCGCAGAGTAAAGCGGTCAGTTTGCTGTGTTTCATATATTTCCTCTTTTCTGAATAAAGATGATTCATACTCTGGATTCATTTGCTTGATTTATAGATACTAACACTGTTATTTTACATCAAATCAGCCTCGTTGTCACCCGTTCTGCGTTTTATACCGTTTATCACCCCTCATAAATTTTTTATCCTTGCAAAATGTTCTGTAGTATAGTAAAATTCGTTCGGTTCTAAGTTTTAGCGTTGACTAATCCTCAACATATAGTATAATGAAGATAAAGATAGGACAAATTCTATCTTTGATCACACTAAAGGAGGACCACATGGAGGAAAAGCAATTTATCAGCCATTTACCCAGAGCATCCGTGCTCACTTTGAAGGATCAGATCTCCTATCAGGAAGGTCAGATCGCAAGCAAGACGCTGGCGCAAAACAAAAACGTCAGCCTAACCCTCTTTGCCTTTGATAAAGACGAAGAGATCAGCTCTCATCAGTCCACGGGCGATGCTATGATCCAGGTACTGGAAGGAAAAGCTCGCATCATGGTCGGCAAGGAATTCTTCGAGGTTTCCGAAGGAGAATCCATACTGATGCCTCATGACGTAGACCATGCAGTCTATGCGCTGGAACCGATGAAAATGTGTTTGACCGTTGTATTCCCTTATGAAAGATGAAGGGATTTAACGAACCGGAACTCCGTCCCCCCGGCGGCTCCGGGTTAAAAAGAGAGACTTCCCCCGAGTCTCTCTTTTCTTTTGCCCAAAATCCTCTCGAGGAGCATAGAGTTGTAAATAAAAAAACGGAACCGCTTTGCGTGGTCCCGTTTTTTATTGTATTACTTGGTTCCGAAGATACGGTCGCCGGCATCGCCGAGACCTGGGAGGATGTAGTTATGATCATCGAGCTGACGATCGAGGGCAGCTGTGTAGATCGGCACATCAGGATGAGCCTGGTTGACGACTTCAACGCCTTCCGGTGCGGATACGAGGCACATGAACTTAATGTTCTTTACGCCTTTTTCCTTCATCATGTTGATGGCTGCGACAGCGCCTGTCTCTTATACACATCTCCGAGCCCACGAGACTAGCGCTCATCTCGT
>OWHU01000767.1_pt1 | contig 17012 bp, 18 predicted proteins | sample 1732671 | NCBI WGS metagenome assembly OWHU01 (sample SAMN05065740, study PRJEB22554) | human gut metagenome | biome: ENVO:2100002; feature: ENVO:00000062; material: ENVO:00002003 | host: Homo sapiens | place: USA
CGAGATGAGCGCTAGTCTCGTGGGCTCGGAGATGTGTATAAGAGACAGTTGTAGAGTATGCTGGGGAATATTACCAGATTACACGTATAGACGACCACGAAGGATATAAAACAGACATAGACCTTTATTGTAAGACGAACCCGGAGCAACACCCAGACATAACAGAAGAATAGCAGGAACGGGGGCACAGCATGGACGGAAGAGAGAAAAGGGAAGAACTAGCAGCGAGAATAAAGGCGGGAGAAAAAAGCCTGCTGCCGATGCTCTGGGGGGAGTGCAGAGACACTGTAATAATAATGGCGGCAAAATACAGGAGCATAATAGAGCAAAATGCTTTTGTTGATATGGAAGATTTTATACAATGCGGCTATTTTGCAATGCTGGAAGCAGTGGAGGCATACAACCCAGAAAAAGGCTATAAATTCACTTCTTACATGACATTCAAATACAAGAAACAAATTTACGAAATGTTCGGGAACGTGCGGGAAGGAGATAAACGCATATTCCCTGCTGCTGCCTCTTCACTAAATATAACATTGGAAAATGACGGACACGAAACGGAGCTTTTAGAAATGCTGGAAGATAAAAGCGCCGGAAGCATAGAAAGCGACTATGAAAAAAAGGAATTGCAGCAGATTGTAAGGGCAGCAGTTGGAAAGTTGCCGGAGCGGGAACGGTATGTAATACAGGAAATATATTTTAATGGACGGGCAAAAACGGAGATAGCAGACGGGCAGCGTTACAAAGACCAGTTCGCAGTTACACGAACAGAAGATAAAGCAATGTACATACTTAGAAAAGACCAGAGTTTACAGGCACTACATAGAGCATATTTCAAGAAAGAACCACGGAAGCAGAATATCTACAAGACTTCGCCGGAAGAGGCGGCAATAGAGGGCGAAAAGTGGGATAAATGGCTAGAAAATATCATGGACGAAATAGGAGGGTTCGAAAATGGGCTTTGAAAAAATGAAGGACAAGGCAGCAGAGGACTTAAAACAGTTTAGAAAGCTGGAAGGAAGCAGCGACCAGACAGAACGACAAAAGGCAGCAGTTATAGAAGCAGCGCTGCGTATGCTTTCGGAAAGGGAAAGGGAAGTGCTGCGGGAGTTCTTTATTGACCGTGAAAAACGATATGCAGGACATAGGGCGAGGCTACAGGCAAAATATGGGCTTTGCCTTTCGGATTTGTACAGATTGAAAAATGATGCGTTGTCAAATTATTGTATGAGTATCATGGCAATAAAGGCAGCAGGAGGCAGCAGGAAATAAAAGAACCGCTTACCCTTTACCGGGCAGGCGGTTTTCTCTTTATCTCTTGCAGACGATACCAAACAGACCATTTACAAATATATAGCGGGGGTGTTCGGATTTTAAATGTTCAGCTAGAAAGCTACGAAACAGAAACGGGGTACTGGTTAGTGCCTATCACAGTCGAGATTTTGAAAGAGGAGTGATTAAACAATGACACTGGGACTGAAAGATTTATATTACGCCGTATGCACAGAGGCAGACGGAGCAGAGAGCTACGGGACACCTAAGAAAATGGCAGAGGCAATGAGCGCCGATTTATCCGTAAAGACAGCAGACGGCAGCTTGTATGCAGACGACACATTAAGCGAGAGCGTCACGGAGTTTGCAAGCGGAACGCTTAAGCTGGGAATTAAAGACCTTACGCCGGAAGTGCTGGCAGAGCTGCTGGGACAGGCAGTAGATAAGAACAGCGTAGTATGGGCGGGAAAAGAGGACGAGCCGCCGTATGTTGCTGTAGGGTTCAGAGCTAAGAAAACGGGTGGTAAATACCGTTACGTATGGCTGCTTAAAGCAAAATTTAAAGTACCGTCTGAAAAGTACGAAACAAAGGGCGAGAGTATCAAATTTAACACGCCGGACATTGAGGCATCTTTTACAACAAGAAAGAAAGATAACTTGTGGAAAGCAGACTTTGTGGGAACAGAGGAAAGCGCAGCGGCTAAAACGTGGTTTACAGCAGTGCCGGAAAAGGCAGCAGCAATGGAAAGTGTATAAAACAGGAAAGGAGAGAGGCGTAGCATGGGCTGCGCCTTAATTTTATATCATGGGAGCATTAAAGAGCGGGGCTTTTCCCGTAGAGCTGAACGGCAAAGAATATGGTTTACTTTTTTCGCTGAACGCATTAGACGAAGTACAGGAAAAGTTTGGGGGCTACGACAAATTAAGTGAGGTATTCAATAAAGATAACCCAAACCTTTTTAAAGATACAAGGTGGTTACTTACGCTGCTTATTAACGAGACACTTTTAGTAGAGGACGAAAACGCCCAGCTGCTTGAAGAGAAGAGGGTAGGCAGACTGATACACGCAGGAAATTTGCAGGAAGTACAGAACGCTATTTTTAAATCGTTCTACAGAGGAACTGCGGGAGACAACAGCGACACAGAGAACGAAAACGACGGAGAAGAAACAACAGAAGAGGGAAACAGGGCAGCCGTGCAGGAAAATTAGATACTGCACGGCTTTTGTATATTGCAGTAGTGCTTTTGAGATACAGGGAACGTGAGGCGTGGAGAAAAACACCATACCAGATAACGACACTGTTTAAATATCACAAGGAATATAACCCGCACATTTTCCGACAGGAACAGGCGGGGACACCAGCAGCCACAGAAAACATGGACGATATAGACATAGCGTTAGGGGGCTTTTAATTATGGCAGATAAGACGCAGAACGTCAAAACAAGGTTAAGTTTTGACGGAGAGGCAGAGTATAAAGCAGCCTGCAAGGAAATTAACAGCACCCTTAAAGTGCTTAATTCTGAAATGAAACTTGTAACGGCTGAATATAAGGACAATGCAAGCAGTGTAGATGCGCTGAAAGCAAAGCAGACGGTACTACAGAAAACATACGACGAGCAGGCAAAAAAGGTAAAAGAAACCGAGGCGGCTTTAGAAAAATGTCGCAAGGCAACAGGAGACAATAGCGAAGAAAGTAAAAAACTTGAAACCCAGTTAAATTACCAGAAAGCAGCGCTTGTAAAGACAGAGCAGGAATTAGGCAAAACGACTGACGAAATGGAAAAAGCAGAAAAAGCCGCTGACGAAATGGGAAAGGAAATAAAAGACAGCGGGGAACAGGCAGACGACGCAAAGGGGAAATTTTCTGGATTTACAAGCGTACTAAGTGGAATGGGTACAGCGCTTAAAGCAGCAGCAGCGGCGACGGCGGCAGCAGTTGCGGGAGCGGCAACAGCCATAGGAGCGCTTACCACAAAAGCGATAGAGGGATACGCAGCACAGGAACAGCTTGTAGGCGGTGTAGAAACTCTTTTCAAAACGTCGTCTGATACGGTTGTTGGTTATGCAAACGACGCATATAAAACAGCCGGAATGTCTGCAAATGAGTACATGGAAACAGTTACCAGCTTTTCAGCGTCGCTGCTTGCCAGTATGAATAATGACACGGCAGCGGCAGCAGAAAAGGCAAACGTGGCAATTACGGATATGTCAGACAATGCAAATAAAATGGGTACTGATATATCGCTTATACAGAACGCCTATAACGGTTTTGCAAAGCAGAATTATACCATGCTGGATAACTTAAAACTGGGATATGGCGGTACAAAAGAGGAAATGCAGCGACTGCTTGATGATGCAAGCAAGCTATCCGGCATTAAGTATGATATTTCATCATATTCAGACGTTGTAGACGCTATTCACGTCGTACAGACGGAAATGGGCATAACAGGGACAACGGCAAAAGAGGCAAGTACAACAATAGAGGGTTCGGTTAGTTCTATGAGTTCAGCGTGGGACAACTGGGTAGCTGGAATGGCAGACAGCGAGGCGAATTTCTCACAGCTTACAAGCAATCTGGTAGACAGTATTGTAACAGTGGTAGGGAATATAGCACCGAGGGTAATAGAAACAGTGCCGAGGCTGGTAAGCGGACTGGGAGAAATCGTAGAGCAGCTTGCAACGTATATACCACAGGTTATACAGGAGTTATTACCGCCTTTAATGAGCGGCGTACAGGACTTGCTTAATACGCTGGTTGGAATGCTGCCGGAAATGATAAGCATAATCGGGCAGATTATACCGACAATCATAGATACGCTGCTTACTATATTACCGCAGCTTTTAGAGGCAGGCGTACAGATTATTACGGAATTGGCGCAAGGTATCGCACAAGCGTTACCTACATTGCTGCCAACAATCGTAACGGTGGTTACGAACATTGTAACCATGCTGATAGAAAATATACCGTTGCTGATTACAGCAGCATTGCAGCTGCTTACGGGACTGGCACAGGGGCTTGTAGCAGCGCTGCCCGTACTGATTGAGGCACTGCCGGAAATCATAACGGCTATCATAAATGCACTGGTTGAGGGCATACCGCTTATTATCGAAAGTGCGGGCGATATTATAGTTGCATTGATTGACGGCATCATAGATGCAGTACCGCTTTTAATCGCAGCCATACCGCAGATTATAGCAGCCATTGTAACAGGACTGATTACGGGGCTGCCTAAGATTTTGACGGCGGCGGGCAAGCTGGTAACGACAATCATAAATAAAATAAAAGAGCTACCTACTCTGATACCGCAGGCAATCGCTGCGGGCGTTGAGAAAATAGCAGAGTGGGGCGCAAATATGCAGGAAAAAGGCGGCACAGTTATAACAGATTTTGTAACGAAAGTTATAGATATTGTTAAGGAGCTGCCGCAGAAAATCTGGAACAGTATAGTAAGCGCAGTAACCAGAGTGGCTACGTGGGGCGCAAATATGCAGACCAAAGCCAAAGAAGTAATGAACACAATGCTTACGAACATTGTAACGATTGTGAAAGAAACGCCTGCTAAAATCTGGAACAGTATAGTAGGGGCAGTAACCAGAGTGGCTACGTGGGGTAACAATATGCTTACGAAAGCCAAAGAGGTAATGAATGCCATGGTAACGGGCATTGTTACGATTGTTAAGGAAATACCGCAAAAGATTTATAACAGCATTTCTAGTGCAATTTCCAAAGTGGCTACATGGGGTACAGAAGTAAAGAACAAAGCCGTAGAGGGCATGAAAAATGTAATTACTGGAATAACAGACGTATTTAAGGATATTGGCAGTACGTTTGCAGGGTTCGGTAAAAACATGGTAGAGGGCATCTGGAACGGCATAAGCGGCGCTACGAGGTGGATAAAAGACAAAATAAGCGACTGGGTAGGCAATGTTACCGACTTCCTTAAGGATTTATTTGGAATTGCCAGCCCGTCTAAGCTGATGCGTGACGAAATCGGCGTATATCTGGCGCAGGGTATCGGCGTTGGCTTTTCTAATGAAATCGGCGGCGTTAAGAAAATGATTGAGGACAGCGTACCGCAGGAGTTTGACGTAGACGCAAAGGTAAATGTAGGCAATGAATTTAAGTATGATAACGACGACAAAAAGCCAAAGCCGAGAGGCGGCAGTGCAGCAGGCGGCGTAGTTGTCAATCAGTATATTTATGCGAATACCACGGACTATGCAAAACAGCAGAAAGAGGCAGCCCGACAGTTCAGAATGATAGCAAGGACGGTGTAACACATGGAAAATGAAAAACTGACTTACATAAATTCAAGGGGCGAGCGGTTAGAGCTGGGAGTAGACAGCGTATACCATTGCAATATAAGTAAAGACGTAGAGGGCATTTCCGGCGTTACGAGCGTCATTTACAGCACAAACAGTATGGGACAGCACGGCGACACCTACGTAGGGCAGCGTATCGAGGCGAGGGACATAGACGTAGTGGGACATATCAATACACGGGATAAGGCGCAGGCATTGGAACTGCGCCGCCGTATGCTTAAGATATTTAACCCAGAGCTTAGCGCTACGCTGGTGTATGAGTACGGCGGCTTTAAGCGTGTGATTGATTGCAGGGCGTATGGAGAGCCTAAGATACTAAAGAAAGAGGTACTTTATGAGTTTGATTTACAAATAGAGTGCCTTAACCCGTTCTGGCGGGAAGAGGAAGAAACAAAAGAGGATATAGCAAGCTGGGTGGCTGCGTGGCATTTCCCTTGCGTTATCGAAAAGGACAGCACAAAGAGCATGATATACGGATACCGAGCGGAAAGCGTAATAGTGGACTGCTACAACGAGGGCGACGTATCAACAGGAATGAGGATAAGGTTTACAGCACTGGGGACAGTTTCAAACCCGATACTGCTTAATGTGGATACCGAGGAATTTATACAGATTAACGCCACTATGAAAACGGGCGACGTGATAGAGATTAACACGAAGTACGGCAGCAAGGGCGCTAAGCTGATAAGGGACGGCGTAGAAACCGACTATTTCCGCTACATTGATGTAGACAGTACATTTATGCAGCTTGCCATAGGCGACAATATGTTTAGGTATGATGCAGCCAGCGGCGTAAATTCTCTGGAAGTATCCATATTCTACAGTAAGGAATTTTTAGGAGTGTGACGGTATGGAGCTTAGAGTATTCGATAAGACGGCGCAGCCGCTGGGAGCTATAGACGAGCTGCCAAGCCTGCTATGGCATACAAAGTATTTTGACGTAGGAACTTTTAGCCTGCTTGCGCCGATTACGGACAATAACAGCCGTTTGCTGGTAGAGGGCAATTTAATAACCAAGCACGACGGGAAAAAAGAAGTAAAGACCGCTGACGGCGGCGTATGGCGCAGGGCAGCGCAGATAACCTACGTACACATTACCAAAGACGAGAACGGCTTAGAGCAGTTAGAGGCACAGGGCTATATGCTTAGCTGGTGGCTTAATAAACGCTGCATTTATCCGCAGATTATGGCAACAGGTACAAACCAGTATCTTATAAACCTTATGGTAAAGAACAACTGCGGCAGCGCAGCAGGAACAAAGCGGCGTTTTCCATTGTTTACATTTCTGGCGCAGGAAACCATAGACGGCGTGGCGGTTGAATATGCAAACGAGGTATACGCACAGCTGGGGCAGGAAGTAAAGGCAAGGGCGCAGGCTGGAAAGCTGGGCTATGACATTCTGCTTAACGAAAGAGAGGGACTGTTTGGCTTTTATCTGTATAAGGGCAATGACCTTACAGCCACAAATACCGAGGGCAACACTCCATGTATATTTTCAAAAGATTTTGATAATGTCAACGAACAGGAATATACAGCCAGTATAGAGAACTGCGGCAACTTTATTTATGTGCAGGGAGCAGCTGACGACGACGGCAGCCAGCCGGTAACCACAGTGGACGGCGAGGGCGCAACGGGGCTGGATTTGGTAGAGGTATTCTGTGACGCTACGGATATTGCCAGAAAGTACCAGCAGGGGGAAACAGAGGTAACAATACCGCTGGATACCTATATTGCAATGCTGAAAACGAGAGGCAGCGCAGAGCTGGAAAACTACGGAAAGAATATAAATTTTGTAAGTACCATAAATACAAATTCAAACTTGAAATTTAAGGCTGATTTTGATTTAGGCGACCGCATTACTTGCAAAGAGACCAAGTGGGGCATACAGATAGATGCACGTATTACAGAAGTAACAGAAACATACCAGAAAGGCAAGGAAACCGTAGAGGCGACTTTTGGCGACAGCCTGCCGACGCTGGTAGACCAGATTAGGAAAGTGAGGTAGCGGAAATGGCAAACAGCTTACCGTTTAATGCCGTGGCAGTAGACGGAGAGTACGACAGGGTATATAAAGCCGAGGATTGGGCGTGGTACTTTGCTACTTTCATTGCAAACGGCATTTTTCCAAAGCCGAGCGACGGGCTACAGGTAGTAGCTTACAGCGGCATGGAAATAAGAGTAAATGCAGGCTATGCCTTTATAAACGGCTACGCCTTTAGAAATCCTGCAACGCTTAGCGTAACACTGGATACGGCAGAGGGAGCGCTTAACAGGGTAGACAGGGTAGTAGTTCGCTGGGATTTGCCGCAAAGAGATATGTATATTGCGGTGCTGAAAGGCACACCGTCTGCAAAGCCGACAGCAACGGCAGTAACCCGCACTACGGAAATATGGGAGCTTGCGCTTGCAGATATTTACGTAGGCAAGGGCGTAACAAGGATACAGACGCAGAATATCACAGACCAGCGGTTTAATAGCGCAGTCTGCGGTATCGTAACGGGAACGGTGGAAGAGATAGACGCAAGCGTGCTTACAAAGCAGTTTACGGACTTTTTCAACACCTACAGCGCAGCCGTGCTGGACGAGTTCAGCGCATATAAGCAGAATATGGAAAAGTACCTTGCAGAGATTGCGGGCGTATATGACAGCTACGTAAGCAAGACAGAGGGCTTATTTGCGCAGTATGAAAGCCAGTTTAACGAAAGATACAGCAGTTTTGAAAGCACGCTTGACAACTGGGACAAGGAACTTTTAAGCGCCTATACAGAATTTATGGCAAAAATTAAGCTATTCCAGTCGGACGCTGAAAACGAATTTAACACATGGTTTGAGAGTATCAAGGACAAGTTGGGCGAGGACATAGCAGGCAGCCTGCAACTGCAAATTGAAGAGCTGGCAGCAGCCATGCAGGAAGTGAAAAAGCAGGCAGAGGCTGGCACGAAAGAAACCAAAGAGGCAATAGCAGCGCTGGACGAGCGGCTTAAGAGAGTAGAAAGCGGCTGGGGCATTGACTATAAGCATGATGCTGTACTGGGATTGTGTTACATGGGTGCGGCATACATGAGCCAGCATTACGAAAGAACAGTAGAAACGGCAGTGTTAGGGGCTACCTACGTGGGTAATTCCTATCTTGCAAATACATTTTAGAAAGGCGGCAGACCATGAAAGGATTTCCTAAAGTATTAAAGACAAAAGAGGATTATTACAACTGCCTTGCTATGGTAGCAAGCGGAGAACTGGCGGCAGCGGATTTGCTGGCAAAAATCGAGAGCGCAGAGAATCAGCGTTATATTGAGTGCGGCGTAGCAGCTGTAGAGGAAGAGAAAAAGGCGGTTACGGTATATTACTGCGACGAGGCAGCGGTAGGTATGAAATTCGTAGCGGGCGACGTATCCGGCACGGTGCAGGGAGTAACACATATCCAGACCGACGAGGCAGCGGCAGCAGGAGAGGCGGGAAACGACAGAACAGCCCTTACACTTTCAAAAGCGGTAAAAGCGGGCTGCAAGGTAATTGCGCTGGAACGCACAGACACCGTGGCAGGAATGACAACAGACGACATTGCAGCACTGAAAGGAGTATTAAAGCAGTATGAGTAGATTATTAGTGGACGACGTTACAAAGACCGACGCAAGGGCGCTTTTGAACGTAAATAAAATGGCTACAATCAGCGATATTGTAGCACCGAGCAATGAGTACATTTACGCCAGCGGAGCAAATGAGCTGACCGTAGTAGAGGGTTGCGTAATTGCCGTGGGCGGCGCTGGAATTTTCAAGACAGCAAATACAATTCTTACGGCTGCTAATCTGGACGCAGGCAGCGCTTTTGCGGTAGGTAAGGACTATTACGTATATATCTGTGACAGCAGAATTGACAGCGCAGACGAGAAATACGTAATTTCCCTTAATTCTACATACCCGACAGGCTGGAACGCTACAAACAGCCGTAAAATCGGCGGCTTTCATTATGGACGCTGCCGCAAGGTGGACAGCAATTTACAGCCGCTTAATGGCAGCAGTGTTATTTTTGGCACAGGCTGGGAAAGTGCAGTAAGCAACGGCATTGTACCACGTTCTGTATGGACACTGGGACACCGCCCGAAATGCAGCCCAGAGGGTATGGTATATTTAGGCGGTGGCACATGGGTAGATATTTACCTTAATTCTGACGACGGAGCAAAGGGCTTGAAATCAGAGTACGGCTGCGCACCTATGACGGGCACAGAAAGCATGAACTGGTACAACTTTGTAGAACGTCTGGCAAAGAGCGGTAAACGCCTGCCGAACTATGCCGAATTTTGCGCTTATGCTTTTGGCAGCCCTGCCGGACTGGATAACGCAAATACAAACGCATGGAGCGCCACCAGCAACACAGGTAGGGGCGTAACAGGCAGTGTGGTAAATGCCGTTTCTTCCGTGGGCGTTGTAGATGCCGTGGGGCGTGTCTGGGAGTGGCTGGACGAGCTTATTACAAGAGCGGAACACGCCACGAATGCAGACTACCACGCAAGCGTAGCGTGGGGCTGGGACAAGAAAAGCCCATTGAACACAGGCGAGAAGTCTTACGACGTTGGTAACATTTACCAGTATTACGCATATTCTCTGTCGGCGCTGATTGCGGGCGGCAACTGGGCCGATGGGGCGCGTTGCGGCGCTCGTGCCGTGGATTGCAACAATTGCCCGTGGGTTGTCCCTGCGAGCATTGGCGCTCGTGGGGCGTGTGACTCTCTGTAGACGGCGGGCGAAAGCCCAGCCGGATAAACGGGGGGTAAGGCATGGACATACAGACAAAAACAGATATTATACACCAGAAAATATACGATTTTCTGCTATATATCTATCCTCTACTTACGAAGTACCCGAAGTATGAGAAATTCAGCTTACAGACGGCGACCAGAAACGCAATTCTTGAAATGCTGCAAGAGGTTATAAAGTGGGATAAGACGGCAACGAAAAGCCACTTATACACGGTAGATACGGCATTGCAGGAAAGTAAAGAATTGCTGCGGCTGGCGCATGACTTGAAGTATAGCGCTATGAACGCACGGCACTACGGCGAGAGCTGCCGCAAGCTGAAAGAAATAGGCGTTATGCTGGGCGAACTGATAGAAGAGGTAAAGACCAGAAAATAGCAGGATATGGGGCAGCTGCTTACTTACAGCCTCTGGCGGCGCTGATAGCGGGCGGCAACTGGAACAATGGGGCGAATTGCGGCGCTCGTGCCGTGAATTGCAACAATTACCCGTGGAATGTCAATACGAACATTGGCGCTCGTGGGGCGTGTGACTTAGTGAGAACATTACAGGCACAGAGTTCTACGGAATACTGGCAAGGACTTAGAAAGGGATAAGACCGAGTGTTTAATATCCTATAGTCAGAGTGGCTGTCCCGCCGTGAGGCAAAGAGAAAAAATACGGCTGCTGGTTAGTAGCTACGGCGAAAGGCAGGAGCTTAATACTTGAAGAGAGTAGGATACATTACCGATAAGGACGGGCGGCGCATTACGCTTTTAGAGGCTATGGGCGACTATGGAAACGTACAGAAAGCCTATAACAAAGCCAGAAAGTGTAAACGTCACAGAAAAGACGTACTGATTTTTACGAAAGACAAAGAGGAAAACTTAGACAAGGTGCGGGAAGATATTATAAACCTTGCCTATGAGCCAAGCAAATACCATTACTTTAAGGTGTACGAACCGAAAGAGCGGCAGATAATGGCGCTGCCGTTCTATGACAGGGCGGTACAGCACGCCATAAACAACGTGTTAGAGCCTATATTTGATAAGCGGTTTATATCGCAGTCTTACGCCTGCCGGAAAGGCAAAGGTATGCACGCTGCGTCTGATACGCTAAAAGAGTGGCTATATGAGTGGAACAAATACCACCCAGACCAGCCGCTTTATGCTATCAAGGCAGATATACACCACTATTTCCAGAGCATAGACCATGCGGTATTAAAAACTGAAATACGTAAGGTTATAAAAGACGCTGGGGTACTGGCATTGCTGGACAGGATAATAGACCACAACGGCAATATGCCGGACGGCGTAGGGATACCAGTAGGAAACCTTACCAGTCAGTTATTTGCAAATATCTATTTGGACGCATTAGACCAGTTTATTAAGCATGAGCTGGGCGTAGAGGCGTACATACGATATATGGACGACTTTGTAATATTAAGCCCAGACAAGGAACAGCTGCGCAACTGGCTTGCACGGATAGAGCAATTCTTACGGGAAGAGCTTAAGTTAGAGTTTAACCCGAAAACTACCATGCTGGCAGCAAAGAACGGTATAGACTTTGTAGGCTACAAACACAGGGCAACGCACAGGAAAGTACGAAAGGACAGCATAAAGCGCATAAAGCGTACTATCAAGAAGTGCGAGAGCGGGAAAATCACAAAAGAGCAGTTACAAAAGAGTATACAGAGCTGGACGGGACACGCAGGACACGCCGACAGTTATAACCTACGAAAGAAAATAGAAACGCTGGCAGAGGCAGCCATAGAAAAGGCTGCTTAAGCGGCAGAATGCAGGAGCGAGTACATGAGTAGCAATTTACTAAGGGTAGTACAAGAACAACAGGAAACCATAGAAAAGCAAAGCAGGCTTATTGCTGATTTAATAGCCACTCTGGAAAGCTGGGAGCAGACAGCAGGCTACGACGGCGCAGAGCTGAAAGAGCGGGCAGAAAATTTGCAATTAAGAGAAAGGCAGGATTTATGAACATGACTATTACAGAATTTATTGAGGCGGCGGCACATAACAAAATTATCCAGCTGGTAGTATTGGCGATTGTGTGCGACACGGTTTTTGGCGTGCTGCGTGCAATCAAAGAGAAGAAATTTAACAGCTGCGCAGGCATTGACGGGGCTATCAGAAAAGTAGGTATGCTTATTTCCCTGGTATTCATGCTGGCAATCGACGTACTGATTAAGATTAACTTAATCGGATTTATACCGGAGCAGGCACGTACATATTTAGGGCTTGATACCGTGGGCGTGGCTGAATTTTTCGCATTGCTTTACATTGCCTATGAGGTAGTGAGTATTTTTAAGAATATGGCATTATGCGGGCTGCCCGTAAAAAAGGTATGGGAAAAGGTGCGGGAGTTTCTGGCGAAGTATACGGACGAACTGCCGGACACAGACGAACTGGACGGGGACAGAACCACAGGCAACGTAGAGGAACACAGGACACAGGAAAGATAAGAATAATAAGGACATAGCAGCAAAGAGCGCTTGCAGGATACCGCAGGCGCTTATTTTGTATGCGGAAAGGCAGGAAATATGAACATTAACAGAAAGATAAGTAAGTACAATTTCGATAAGGGCAGCGTTTCCAGAATTAAGTATATTGTTATCCATTATGTAGGCGCACTGGGCGGCGCAGAGGACAACTGCCGATATTATGGCGGCGGCAATAGAAATGCGTCGGCACATTACTTTGTAGGATTTAACGGCGAGGTATGGCAGTGCGTAGAGGACGCTAATATAGCGTGGCATTGCGGAGCGTCGAGCTATAAGCACGCAGAGTGCCGAAACGCTAATAGTATCGGTATTGAAATGTGCGTAAGGAAGAAAAACACAAAGAGCATGGGCGAAACAGATAAAGATTGGTATTTTGAGGACGCAACAGTAGAGGCAGCGGCAGAGCTTACCCGTTACCTTATGAATAAATACGGCGTGCCTGCATCTCATGTAATCAGACATTACGACGTAACGGGCAAGATTTGCCCTAACCCGTATGTATATAACACCAGCGCCCACACATGGGACGAGTTTAAGCGTAAAATCAGCAGACAGGCAGAAACACCGCAGGGCGGCAATGAAAAAACAATCTGGAATTTTCTTACAGGCAAGGGCTTAAATGCTTATGCCGTGGCTGGTATTATGGGTAATCTGTATGCTGAAAGCGGGCTTATGCCGAACAACTTACAGAACACCTATAACAATAAGCTGGGTAAGACGGACGCAGAATATACAGCAGCGGTGGATAATGGCAGCTATGGCAATTTTGTAAAGGACAGTGCAGGCTATGGGCTGGCGCAGTGGACGTATTGGAGCAGAAAGCAAGCGTTGCTTAATCATGCAAAACAGGCGGGCGTATCCATTGCAGACCTTAATATGCAGCTGGGCTTTTTATGGGAAGAATTGCAGGGATACACAGCAGTAATGGACGCACTGAAAAAGGCGGGCAGCGTGCGTGCTGCATCTGATACCGTTCTTACTGGATATGAAAAGCCAGCAGACCAGAGCGAAACAGTAAAGAAAAAGCGTGCAGAGTACGGCGAGGGATACTATAAAAAGTATGCAGCAGGAAACGGTACAAAGTATTACAGAGTGCGCAAGAGCTGGACGGACGCAGCAAGCCAGCTGGGGGCGTTTACGTCGCTGGAAAATGCAAAGAGTGCTTGTAAGGCGGGCTATACCGTATATGATGATAACGGCAAAGCGGTATATACCACAGCAGGGCAGCAGGCAAGCGCAGGCGTTCCGTTTAGCGTACAGGTGGATATTTTAGACCTTAATATCAGAACGGGAGCAGGCACAAACTATGCAAAGACGGGAGAAAAAACAGGAAAGGGAGTATTTACCATTGTGGAAGTGAAAGCCGGACAGGGTGCAAGCGTTGGCTGGGGACGCTTGAAGAGTGGCGCAGGCTGGATTAGCTTAGATTATGCCACAAGATTAGCTTAAGTTTTTGAGGGCGGGCGGTTCGCTGTCTGCCCTCTATTTTTTTTGCAATTTTATAGGATTTTCTGCATAAAAGCGTTGACAATATACCAAAGTTGGTATATAATAAAATCATGGAAAGGAGATAAGAACAAATAAGAGGCAAAGCCACTGGAAAGGAGAAACGGCACAATGGGTAAGAAAAAGAAACAAAAGAAAAAGCCTATCGAATGGCGAGACCTGACAATCAACGCATTGATAGACTTAATCATAGGCATAATACTTATCATAATCGGTAAGTACATAGGTTAGGGCGAAAGCCCTAACCGACAGGCGGGCGATAAGCCCGCTGCCTATAAAAAATATAACACAAACCCACAGCCGAGTAAAGAGTATGCTTTTGAAATTAGGAGTATTTTTAGTAGTAGCAGGACTGGTAAAGCTGCTTATTGCTTTCGTTTTGAGAGCAAAGGAAAAGAGAGGTAAGGCATGAACTTAGGCGAGAACATAAGGAAAGCACGAAAAGCGGCGGGCGTTTCACAGTCAGAACTTGCGGAACGCCTGCAAGTCCACCAGAAAGATATAAGCAGGTGGGAGAATGGGGCGCACGCACCGACAATAGAAATGTTTGCGAAAATATGCAGAGAGCTTAACGCCTCTGCTGATGAAATTTTAGAATTGAAGTAGATACGAAAGCGAGGGCTTACTATGACAAAGAAAAAGGTAATTTTATTGGCAGCGGCTGCATTATTTGCAGTAAGCGGCTTAACGGCGCTGCCGTCTGGAAATATAACAGGTGGGGTGGGTTGCATTGTGGTTGCGGCAGTATGCGCCTATTTGGGACTGAAAAAGAAAAGCGCAGGAAAAGAGAACGGAAACAGAACGCCAGCGCCTGCCGCCGCATCTGGTAGCAGGGTTTTAGATACAATCAGAACGAAAGTAGTAGGCGTGACGTTCAATAATGAGGACGGAGAAAACAGGCAGGATATTTTAAGCAGAATGTCCGGCAGTGAAGATATTACAGTAGAAAAGTACACATACAACGGAGAGCCTGCCGCATACGTAAAGTGGGGCGATAAGGTAATAGGCAATCTATCGGCAGAGCTGGCGGGGGACTTAGCGAGAAAGTACCCGAAAGCCCGCTACACCGCAGAAATACTGGAAATTTCTGGGGGGGGGGTACAGACGTTCGGGTGCAATATAGAGCTTGACGTAATCGAGGACGCAACGCCCAGCGTAAGCCAGCATACGGGAGAAACTACAGTATATGTAGACCGTAGCAACAAAAAATACCATAGTAAGCCTAACTGTTCGGGAATGAAAAACCCAAAGAGCATACCGCTAAGCCAAGCAAAGAAGAAATACACCGCTTGTAAAAAGTGTTGTAAATAGGTAAAGGCATAAGCCGCAGACTTGTAAAAAGTTTGCGGCTTTTCGTCGTATATGGGGAAAGAACAGGAACGAAAGAGAGGTAGCAGAAATGGCGAATAAGAAAGGCAGCCGACAGTTGACATGGACAGACCGTATAAGTATTGAGGCATTGAAAAAAGCAGGGCATAGCGTGATAGAGATAGCAGAACAGCTGGGAGTACACCGCAGCACTATTTACAATGAGCTTAAGCGAGGGGAATATATGCACAGAAATAGCGACTATACAGAAACATTAAGTTATAGCCCAAACAAGGCACAAATGAAAGCAGAGGAAAACTTAAAGGCAAGGGGGACACAGCTTAAAATAGGCAACGATATTGCATACGCAAATTATATAGAGGATAAAATAGTAAATGAAGATTACAGCCCAGCTGCGGTACTGGGAGAATTGAAAGCACAGGGGAAAGAGGGGGACTTTTCCGTAACAGTATGCGTAACGACCTTATACAGCTACATTGACAAGGGTATTTTCCTTAAGCTGTCTAATAAGAATTTGCCAGTAAAGAAGAATAAGAAGAGAAATTATAAGAAAGTACAGAGGCAACAGAAAAGGGCGGCAGCAGGAGAGAGTATAGACAAACGCCCGAAAGAGATAGATACACGGGAAGAGTTTGGCAACTGGGAAATGGACAGCGTTTTAGGTAAGCGGGGAAAGTCAAAAAATACGTTGCTGGTACTGACAGAGCGGAAAACCAGAAACGAGATTATATTTAAACTGCCAGACCATACAGACGAGGCAGTAGTAGCGGCACTGGATAGATTAGAAAGAAAATGGGGCGCTGATATGTTTAAACGGGTATTTAAGACAATCACAGTAGACAACGGCAGCGAGTTTGCAGATGCAGAGGGCTTACAGCGTTCTATTATCAACGAGGGAGAAAAGCGGACAAAGGTATATTACTGCCACCCGTACAGCAGTTGGGAGCGTGGCACAAATGAGGTAACAAATAAGATGATACGCCGGAAGATACCGAAAGGCACAAATTTTGACGACAGGACAGAGGAAGAGGTAGAGAGTATAGAGAACTGGATAAACGGATACCCACGCAAAATACATGGCTATCATTCAGCAGGGGAACTATTCGAGGAAGAGGTAAAGCAGCTTGCATAAGAACGGAAATAGGGAGCGTGAGAGGCTGGCAGCAGTGGCAGCCTTACTATTGCGCTGCCTAAAAGTGAAAATATACAATAAAACAGGCTACGTATTGTGCAAAACGGCAAAACGATAAAAACATGAAAAAATGTCGAATTTAATGTTGACATTTTTATTGTTCGGATTTTATAAAAAACGATATTGACAAACGTATGTTC
>OWHU01000785.1_pt1 | contig 16714 bp, 9 predicted proteins | sample 1732671 | NCBI WGS metagenome assembly OWHU01 (sample SAMN05065740, study PRJEB22554) | human gut metagenome | biome: ENVO:2100002; feature: ENVO:00000062; material: ENVO:00002003 | host: Homo sapiens | place: USA
CACGCGTAAGATCGTCGGCAGCGTCAGATGTGTATAAGAGACAGATATAATGTAAATGAGTTGGATACGGAAAATCCGGATGTGGAAATACTGAATGAATGGTATTTTAAAACGATGCATCATGAATTTGCCCATATTTTGCATCAGACCAAGGATTATCCGATAGAATATAATGAAATTACAGTCGGAAAGTATACAGGTCCCAGTTGGACAAACTTGACTGAAGAAGAAGCTTTGGAGTTGGGTTTTATATCTAATTATGCCAGTACGGAACCTCAGGAAGACTTTGTAGAAATGATTGCCAATTATGTGACCCACAATGCACAATGGTGGAGAGAAAGAATGGACATGGCTGGTGATGGGAAAGAGGCCTTACAGCAAAAACTGGAGTTGGTGAAGGAGTATTTAGACCTTTCCTGGAACATCAGTCTGGACGAACTTCGTACTATTGTTCAGCGCCGTTCGGCCGAGATATCTTCCCTTGATTTAAGTAGTTTAAAATAAGATACGAATTATGAAAAGAATAAATTATATATTGTCTTTTTTTATTGCGTTCACTTTGATCGCTTGTTCGCCGGAGGAAAAGGATTTGTTTGACGACTCATCAGCCAATCGTATAGAAGCTTCTTTGGCACAGGTGAATGAGGTACTTTTAAGTGCAAAAAACGGATGGTTGATGAAATATTATCCTAATGCAAATCAAAAGTATGGGGGGTATAACTTGTTCCTGTATTTTTCTGCAGATGGAAAGGTGACGGCAGCCAGTGACGTAGCCGGGGTCGGTGAGAGAATGACAAGTTTATACTCATTGAAACAGTCGGCCGGTGCGGTATTGTCGTTTGATACTTATAATTCCATCATTCACTTTTTTGCCTCACCTGATAGTGGTGTGGGGAGTATAGGAACCGGTATGGAAGGTGACTACGACTTTACGGTTATGGAAGAATGTACTCCGGAAAAAGTTGTATTGAAAGGAACGAAATCCGGTTCATTGGCTGTTATGACTCCGGTAGCCGATGGAGTTGATTGGGATGAATATATAGAGAAGATTTTCAAGATGAATGATATCATGCAAGAATATCCTGCATTCATTTTTGAAGACGGTAGTTATTCACAGGATCTTACTGTTTCTTGGAACCGTTTGGTAATCACCCAAAAAGAGGATGATAATGTTGTATATACATATGCTCCCTTCGTGTTGACATCGGATGGGCTTGAATTTTATCAACCCTTTACGCTGAATGGTAAAACGTTTACTTCATTGGTTTATAAAGATGAGGGGGAAGATAGTTATCTGTATTCACCGGAATATCCGTCTGTACATTTTATACCGGATTATCCGTTGAACGCCATGTTTGTGAATAATGTATGGTATCTTTCATTTAGCGGTCTTGGTCCTGTCGGACAAGGGTTTTGGCAGGAAATTATAGATGCAAACAGTCCGGTCGGAGCTGAAAAGGTACAATATGTAGGATTTGAACCCTATGGGGAAGGCGTTTTAGATTATGTATGGTATACGAATGAGTCTGGATTTGGTTTTTCGGATGCACTGATGTACTATGAATTATCCGGTAAGGATAAAGTAATTATGGAGTACAGTGGATATATGGGTGGGGAGTATAAGAATTTTATTCCGGATGGTTATGCTACGTGGTGGAGTATCATGCTTTTCATGTCGAGAAAACAGACTTATACGATTACTGCGGTTGATGATCCGAGACGTCCGACTAAGATTAAGTTGACACAGGATGATCGTCCTACAAATACAATTATCCTATCCAAGGAACCGATACAGTATCCATTTATTAACTAACTATTTTATATATAATCTTCTGTCTCTACGATCGTAGTGGGGACAGAAGTATAAACTATTTTTCAGTATTAATTTATAAAACGAGGTATTATGAGGAAAACAGTACTACTATTGGGAATGGCATTGATAGCAAGCAGTGCTATGATGGGACAGGTTGTAAACCGGAATATGGCAGCGGCAATAACAAGTGAAAATGCTGAACTTGTTTTAGATTCTGTTGTGACAAAAACAAGGGAAGGCAAACCGAGTGCGAAAGTTGTGTACGGATACGATTCGGAAAAGCGCAAAGCATATGAAGTGTCTATCAGTTATAGTGAGTGGTCTACTCCGGCTTATGCACCTGCATATGGAGATTCGATTGAATATACGTATGACCAAGCAGGTCTTTTGTTAAAAGAGTCTACTTATCGTAATAATTCTTACGGTGGTACACCCGAATATCAATTGAACAGTTATATAGATTATGAATATAATGCGAAGGGGCAGTTGATAAAATCAACGACCTATCGGTATAATGACAATATTGAAGCTTTTGTAGATAATTCTATTAATGACTATGAATATCTGGAGGATGGGTCACTGAAAACGAAGATTGAATCGGCTCGTCCAGCCGGTGCTCCGTGGGAAACAGGGATTAAACCTATGGAAAAGAGTTCAAAAACAGAATATATGGAATTTGCCGGCATTGATTTGCCTAAAAAGGCAGAAAATTATTTTTATACAGCAGGAACAGACGGCGAAGAAGGTACTTGGAGGTTAAGTAATTATTCGGTACTCACTTATAATGATAAAAACCTGTTGGCAAAGAGAGAATTCTATAATCAGGATTACCAATCTGGAGATTGGAAATTATATTCGTGGGAATCGTATATTTATAATGATAATGGCCAGGTAACATATAAAGAATCTGCCGGACAAGATTACTCTACAGGTACAATAGAGGTAAATGCAAAAGTGACATATACTTACGATGCAAATAATAATCTGGAAAAAATAACAGGAGAAACCTATCAGTCGTATAAAAATGATTGGGTGCCTAACAACCCTATTACTTATTTTTACAGTCCTTTTGTTCCTACTTCTATACATAACACGGAAACATCACAAAAGACAGATGTATATTATAATATTTCTGCAAAAGAGATATGTGTACAAACGGAAGGTCTTATCAGTGCTGTTTTCATTCATTCTATTGCCGGTTTAGAGTTGATACGTGTGTCAGGATTGAATTCTAATCAGTATGCTTTGAATACAAGTAATTGGGAAGCCGGGTTGTATATTGTTACATTGATTGTTGATGGTAAGATTTATAATGAAAAAATATATATCTATGAATAAATTCTTCTCATATATATTCGCATGTGTAGCCTTGGCAAGTTTCTCGCTTGCCGAGGCTATTGCTGCTCCGACAGATGGAGGGACAAAGCCTTTGGCAGAAATCGGTTCTCATTGGAATTACTGGATTGCCAGAGAATATAGTTATGGATTCCGTAAATACAAAGTAACAGCACATGAACTTATAAAGGCTGCTGTGGATCGTAATGGAAACGGTCAGAAAGATGCCGACGAAGTTGAAGAGGAAATATTGGCGGCAAAAATAGAACTCTGGCGGTATGAAACAGGGCATAATATGTCGGAACAAGGAAAGGCAGTCAAAGAGAGTGGTACGTTTTATGCTTTTAGGGAAGGAAACAAATCATATATTCTTCGCGACGTGGATTTCACTGTTGGAGATATGCCTAAGAAATTCTGGTTTAAATGGATCGATATGGATGCAAAACCGGGAGATGCTTGGGTTATTACCCAGTTCGGGCAGGATGGTAATACGATTTACGACTGGGTGGAGGTCAGCTATAAGAAAGAATTGGATATTGATGGCAGAAAAGTTCCGGTCATTAAATTTGCTCCGACTTGTTATAGCCGTTACACCAAGCCGGAAGATTTTACTGCCCGTATTACACTGAATGGCTTTTTCAATATCGACTTTTGGGAGGTGTCTGGTAGCGGTGCTCCTACTCCTGCGGCCAATGGAGTGGTATACGCTCCGCAAATGTATGAAATGTCTGCCGGAATGTTGTGTGCCCAAGTGAATGGTATGTCATTGGTTACTCCCAATTTGGAGGAATATATGAAGAATAATAACCCTTCTATTTATGAAGATTACGATGATGGTTACTGTGAGTTACTGCAGGCTCCGGAACCTTCTGTTGCCAGAAGTATGAATATGGCAAGTCCGGTTCATATGTCAGACAGTGCGGCGTTTACCGTATCGCCTAAAACCAGAGTAATGTCTCAGCCCATTGCGTCATTAAGTGAGAATGAAGTAATCAAATTACCGGTAGTAGTGCACGTTGTATACAATCCGAATACTCCGTCAAAGTCTATTACGGAAGCGCAAGCACAAAAAATGATTGATGAGTTGAATAAAGCGTATGGCTCGACTAATGATGCGAGTGTGCGTGAGCAATTTAAAGGTGTAATAGGTAACCCGCATATCCAGTTTGAATTGGCAAAAGTCGATCCGTCGGGGAATGCGACTACCGGGGTGGTTTTCTATCAGACAAAAGAAAATGCTTACCTGTTGGAGGGAACGACGATTTGGGAGAAATATGCTTATAAGTTTAATGATGACTTGTCTCCCCGTAATTGGGATCACAAACGCTATATCAATATTTATGTCGTTGACTTGGGAGGTTGGAATGAACTGAGCACGGTAGGGGGATTTGTTACTAACCCTGAGTCCGGTTCGGCATATCAGGATTATCTGAATTGGGTAGAAAAACAGGATATGACGTTCTGGCAGAACTGGCTTGACTCAGAGGAAGGTTCTATGTTGGATGGTCTGACGGTGGATGTTTATTATACTTTTGGAGGTAAAAATGAAATAAATGATAGAGCGACTTTCAAGACAGCCATTCATGAGTTAGGACACTATTTCGGATTACGTCATCCCAATATTGTCCTTGTAGAAAAAAATGGCATTTACGTTCCGATGGATGATGGATTTGAGGATACTCCATATACTCAGTTTACACAGTATGCTGTGCTTGGTTGTGAAGAACCGGTTTACCAATGCGGACATCTGGTACAGACAGAGAATTATATGGATTATGCTTTGGACTGCGCTTGCATGTTTACAAAAGAACAAGCTGCGTTTATGCGGAAATTTGTACAGGAAACTCGTCCTAATTTAAATTCTACTACAGGGCTGGCTGCTGCTACACAAAATGAAATTAAGGTTTCTCCTACAGTGGCTCGTAAAGAAGTTTTCATAGAAGGAAATTTCACATCAGCACATTTGTTTAATCTGGAAGGGGTTGAAGTCGTCTCGATAGAGGATAATCAGCGAGCTGTTCCGGTTGAGGGTTTAACGCCGGGTATGTATATCTTGCAAGTACATACAGTTTCAAAAGAAATTTGCAAATTTAAGATTATCGTACTTGGGAATTAATTGAGTTGTCCTTAGCAATTAATTGAATTTTCTTTTAGGTACAACATGGTTTATACTCCTTATTTTAGTTTCGTCGGCAGGAGAAATACAATCTTTCTGCTGATAGAGAATTAAAATAAGGAGTATTTTATTGCGAATCTCAAAAATAACCATTACTTTTGCCGCCCGATAACCATAAGGAGAGGTGCTCGAGTGGTTGAAGAGGCACGCCTGGAAAGCGTGTATACCCCTAAAGGGTATCACGAGTTCGAATCTCGTTCTCTCCGCATGTTCATTATTTTTTTGATTACGAAAACGGCTGTCTTGATTTGTCAGGAGAGCCGTTTTTTTGTGTTGTATAGAGATACTGGGAAAATAAACCTGTCTTTGGCGGGGACTTTAGGTAAATAAATGTTTATCTTCGTATTTAATAGGTAGCAAACCTAAAAAAGATATTGAAGTATGAGACGAATTTTACTGGGACTATGTTTTCTATCTTTCCTCAATAATGCGTCCGGACAAGAAATTCCCTTGCCGGAGAGTATGCCGCAGGCTCATCCGAGAGTGCTGACTACACCGGAAGGGAAGCAGGAAACGTGGAACTTGATTAAGACCGAAGAATGGGCAAAGGATGTTTTCGATAAGCTGAGAGAGCGTACGGAGAAATATACCGATCTGACGGCCACCCGGCCGGATTGGTTGTTGTCGCGTCTGGCTATGTATTGGAAATCCCATGCTACTGAGGTATATATAAAAGGTGAAACTTTCGACCATGCGGGCGGTGAGAACGCTCCGTATCCTACCGTGCGCTATACGGGAACACGTGGAACTGCCGCTACTCACGGCCGTCCCCGACTGGCGGATATTGTGCCGTACGATGATGATGATAACGGGAATGTGACATTCTGTAATAATGCGCTTCCCGACCGTCCTATGGAGAGTGTGCATCCGTCTAAAACCGGACGTAACATCGAAAGTCTGAATTGTGAGATATTGGGAATAGCCCGTGATGCTGCTTTCCTCTATTGGATGACGGAGGAGGAGAAATTTGCAAAGTTGGCAGCCGGAGTGTTCGATACTTATATGACGGGTATTTATTACAGGAATGTTCCGGTTGATCTGAATCACGGTCATCAGCAGACACTGGTGGGGCTGACTTCCTTTGAAGTGATCCACGAAGATGCGTTGCATATCGCTGTCCCTCTATACGACTTCCTGTATGATTATCTGAAAGCAAACTACCCGCAGAAGATGGAAATCTACGCCGGAGCATTCAAGAAATGGGCGGACAATATCATAGCGAACGGAGTGCCGCATAATAACTGGGATTTGTTGCAGGCACGGTTTATCATGAATGTGGGGCTGGTGCTGGAAGACAACAAGGCGTATGCCGACGGGAAAGGACGGGAATATTACATAGACTATGTGATGAACCGTTCCGGCATCCGTCAATGGAGCTTGACGCGTCTTGCAGAATATGGTTTTGACTCTAAAACGGGTATCTGGGCGGAATGTCCGGGATATAGCAGTGTGGTGATTAATGATTATGCCAATTTCGTGAATCAGTTTGACAATAACCTGCAATATGATTTGGTGAAGGCGATGCCTGTATTGTCGAAAGCGGTAGCGGCAACCCCTCAATATCTGTTTCCCAACCGTATGATTTGCGGTTTCGGAGATACGCATCCGGGGTATCTGAACACTAATTTCTTTGTCCGTATGATACAGAATGCACAGGCAAACGGGAAGAAGGAACAGGAAAACTATTTCACTGCCTTGTTGAAATGCCTGAATCCCGGTGCCGGAAATGAGAAAGCGGAAAAGAAGAATGTGCGGGTGTCTGTCAATTCTTTTTTTGAAGATAAGCCATTGACGCTGAATCCGGAGGTGCAGGCGGGAAAGATAGAAGAATATGTCTCTCCTTTGTTCCATGCACCTAACGTCTCTTGGCTGGTGCAGCGAAATGGTATGGATCCGCGCAACAGTCTGATGATTTCGCAGAATGGAAGTGAGGGCAACCACATGCACGCCAACGGCATTTCTATGGAACTTTACGGAAAAGGATATGTGCTGGGACCCGATGCGGGTATCGGTCTTTTCCTGTATAGCGGGTTGGATTATGCGGAATATTATTCTCAGTTTCCGAGTCATAATACGGTTTGCGTAGATGGAATATCGAGTTATCCGGTGATGAAAAGCAATCATTCTTTTGAGTTGCTCTCCTGTTTTCCGGCTTCGGCGGAACCGGGTGGGGAGTTTACCTCTGTCACATACAGCAACCTCTATTTCCGCGAACCGGAAAGCAGGGCGGATCAGACGCGTATGATGAGTATCGTCACCACTGCTCCGGAAACGGGGTATTATGTGGATGTGTTCCGCAGCCGGAAAGAAAAAGGAGGGGACAAGATGCATGATTATTTTTATCATAATCTCGGGCAGACGCTCACGTTGACCGCTGCCGACGGAACGGATCTGAATCTGCAGCCTACGGAGGAACTGGCGTTTGCCGGTGCGCATCTTTATGCCTATTCTTATTTATATGATAAGAAAGTGGCGGCTACCGGCAAGGATGTGAAAGCGACCTTTACCATTGATATGAAAGATAAGGGAGGCGATGATATATCCATGAATCTCTGGATGAAGGGAGAGCCGGACCGTGAAGTCTTTACGGCTCTGTCGCCTATGACCGAAGGGTTGAGCCGTACACCCGGTATGCCTTATAATATAAAGGAGCAACCCACATTGACTTTTGTTGCCCGCCAGCATGGAGAGGCTTGGAACCGTCCTTTTGTCGCTGTTTATGAACCGAGTACACGGAAAGAACCGTCGGCCATTCAGGCTGTGTCCTACTTTGATACGGAGGAAACTGCTCTGACGGATTTTGCCGGAATCTGCGTGAAAAGCAAGAATGGGCGTACAGATCATATCTTCTCGCTTTCCGACGCTACACAGACGGCTACTTATCAAGGGATGAAAGTAAAAGCGGATTATGCGGTAATCAGTAACCGGTATGCGGGAGATAACCGTACGCTGTTTATGGGTAACGGAATGCAACTGATAGCACCGGGAGTCAGTATCCGTACTTCTGTTCCCGCCAATGTTCTGCTCGAACAGAAGCAAGGGAAATGGTATATCTTGTCTTCCGCTTCTTGCACGGTGGTGATCGACGGCAAGAAGATGAAAGTGAAAGCTGCACCGAAGACAAAAAGATGTATATCCTGTCCATAGATTGATAATATTGTAATGTATTGGCAGACTGCTAAGGAAATATTGCAATAAAAAATAAAAAAAACGTAGGCAAACGTTGTGAATGCTATATTTTTTCTAATTTTGCGGCTTCTTGTCTGATTCGGAAGAAACGGACAAGAAGTCCTTATTTATATAGGGTGGATATTTAGTGGGAAATATTTAGTGGGAAAATAATTATGGTATATGCACTGAGAAATGGTCGCAGAGTGGTCGCTCTGTTGTCATTTCTGTTATTGTGTTGTGGGATACATGTACACGCACAACGAGTGGCTGTGAAAACGAACACGTTGGGATGGCTGACTGCCAGCCCTAATGTCGAGGCCGAATTTGTTTTGGGTCGTCATCTCTCTCTCAATATGGGAGTCGCTGCGAATCCGATCAGTACAGACAATTTTAAGACTACTTTCACACATTTTCAGCCGGAAGTACGTTATTGGTTAAACCGTCCGATGGTGAGCCATTTTCTAGGTGTCACCGCTTTCGCGAACAATTTTAATATGCTGGTTAAAGATGTGCATCACAAAGGCGATGCGCTGGCAGTCGGTTTGACGTACGGTTATGCTTGGGTGCTGAACGATCATTGGAATATTGAGGCGACGGCAGGTATCGGGGTGATGCACTACCGCCAGTTTAAGTACGACAAGGGGGCTCCGAAACCGGATGCGGCGAATGACAGTAAGACAACGCTGGCACCGGTGAAGCTGGGAGTGTCTTTTGTGTATATTATCCGGTAACGGAACGAACATTTATAGTTAGAAAAGAGAATGAAAATCAATTGTAAACGTGATAGATTAATCGGAATCCTCCTGGCAGCCATGCTGCTACTCGGTGCGGATGCGTACGCCCAACGTATGCGTGTGCAAGGACACGTCACCAACCAACAGGGAAAAAGCATTCCGAACGTGAATATTATAGATCCTGTAACGAATGAACGCATTGAAATCTCCGATGAGGACGGACGCTACAGTGTACTGGCGGAACGGCACGGATCGTTGAAATATACCTGTGTCGGGTATGAAGACAAGACGGTCAAGGTGGGCGGAAAGCAGATTATCAACGTGGTGCTCAAAGATGCGGTCATTGAACTTGACGAGGTGACTGTGATTTCAAAAGTGAAGGATAAAGTGGTGCCCGAGCCTACGGACATTGAGATAAAAGGCAATTACTTCCATCTGAAAACCCGTGTGCCGGTGCCTAAGGAGATGTTCACTTCCAACCGCCGTTTGGTGTTGCAACCTTCTATCTATGATGTGACACAGAAGAAGCGTTTGCTGTTACGTCCCGTGGTGTTCGACGGAGGTACGTATAATACTACCCAGCGGCGTATGTATGATTATAATATCGAACAGGACCCGCTGCACGAATACATACAGGTGAAGACTACTTCCTCGCGGAACGGGGATATTATCGCCTATCATGATTCTATCTATATAGAGTATCTGCAACATGATTATCGTGCGGATGTGCATCTTGCGATGGAGAATTACCGTGCTATTATCTATCGGGATTCTTTCTCTATCGCACGCGGTACTGTCAATCCGTTGCGTTTCCTGGAATATAAATTCTCCGCTTTCAATCTGACGGATGAGAAATATCTCCCCAAACCTGTGATGCAATTGAGGGATACCAAAGGAGAAGTCAACTTGACTTTCGTTGTGGGAAAAGCCGATCTGGATGATAAGAATCCACAGAATCAGGTGGAACTGAATCGCTTGAATCAAGAGTTGCACGCTATCGAGATGAATCCGGAGGCTTCATTGAAAAGTTTCCATATTACGGGTGTCGCTTCGCCGGACGGTTCGTATGAATCGAATCTGCGACTGGCTAAGTTGCGTACGGACAAGGCACTGGACCGTATCTTGTCGCAACTCGACCCGGAGACCCGCAAACTTCTGGAGGTGAAATCGGACGCGTCGGTCGCTTCGTGGAAAGAAGTGGCGGAGTTGCTGCGGAAAGATTCCAGACAGGATACGGCCGACGAGATCACGGAATTGATTAAGCGATACGGAGAAAAGAATTACCAGTTGAATCGCGCTCTGAAATCGAAACCTTTTTATAAGGAGGTTGCTGCTGTGTATCTGCCTAAGTTGAGAAAAGTGCAGTACACTTACGGATATTCTATTTTCCGTTCTTTGACGGATGAGGAAATTATGCAGCTCTATAAGAAAGATCCGAAGGAGCTGACACGTTTTGAATATTACCGGATGATTGCAACGGCTAAAACGCCGGATGAAAAAGAGAGGTATTGTAAAGAAGCTCTTGAATTGTACGATAACTTTACGTATGCGGCGAATGAGCTGGCTGTGTTGAATATTCAGAAAGATACGCCGGACTCCAAGATTCTTGAACCGTTCGTCAGCAAGTCGGCTCCGGTGGAATTGCTTTCCAATCAAGCGATTGCCCTGTTGCATGAAGGTAAATATACGAAGGCTGATTCTGTGTTGACACTGCTTCCTGAGGGAGTTGTTGCCGATGATTTGCAGGCGATCGTTCAGGCGATGGCAGGCTATTACGACGATGCGTTTGAGAAAGTGGCGGCTACCAGTCCTTTCAATGAAGTGATCATGTTGCTGGCGATGAAGAAGAATAAGGAAGCATGGGAAAAGGTTTCGCAGCTGAATACGGGCTCGGCTCGCGAGTATTATGTGAAGGCTATCGCTGCCAACCGTATGGAAAAGGTGGGTGAAGCACTTACGTATATTGAGAAAGCTCTGGAACTGGATCCTTCCTTGCTGGAGACCGCGAGAGTGGACGGCGACATTATCGACCTGTTGCCCGAAGAGCAGAAAATAAAGAATGATAATACAACGAAAGAGTAAATGATGGATATCCTCAGAATCAAAAATAAATATGCGGCAGTGGCATTGTTCTTGATGTTGTCTGTTGCTTTGCAGGCACAGGATTATGGTGCATTGAAATATATGTTGCAGAAAAGACCTGCCAATGAGAGGTTTGAAAGTAATAAATTCAATGAACACCTCTTTTTCTCTGCCGGGCTGGGACCTTACGGTTTGCTGACGAGCGGAGGACAGGATGGCATGGGAATGACAGCCAATGCTTTTATAGGCAAATGGTTCACTCCTGTTCACGGCGCGCGTCTGGGAGCGACTTTGGGCTATTTGCCGTCGGAAGTATATAACAGTAAGATAAAAATGGTAGGAGGCAGCTTCGACTACCTGCTGAATATATCTTCTCTTACATTCGGATACAACGAACAGCGCAGGTTCGAACTTTTGGGTATAGCGGGAGTTGAAGCCGGCTATTCCAGAGCCAATGACAATTCGGCCGGTGATAATCCGGCTGTGAAGAATGGACATGAGTTCTATTATGGTGTCCGTATGGGATTGCAGGGGAATATCCGTCTTTCACGGACACTCGATTTATTTGTCGAACCCCGAATCGGATGGTATAACGATGGATTGGGGCATACCGAAAGTTGGAGAAAATATAAGATGGGAGGATCGGTCTTGGTGGGTCTGACCTATATGCCTGCTGCGGCGATGGGCAGGAAGATTCATTTTGACAACTTCGATAACAGCTCATTCCTCAATCATATGTTTGTCTCGTTGTCCGGTGGAATCAGTACGCTGAAAATGCCGGGGATAAAGAATACACTCAAAGGATTCGGACCGCAGTTCTCTGCCGGAATCGGTAAATGGTTCAGTCCGTCGTCGGGAGTACGCTTGTCCGGAACCGTTGGCTACAGCGATACGCCTGCCGGTAGTGCGAGCAGCTATTTCAAGCATGTAGACCTGCATGCCGATTATTTGCTCAATATCAATAATATACTTTGGGGATATGACGAACAGAGGCTTTTCACTTTGACCGGTATAGCCGGTGTCAATCTGTCCGGGACAAAAGGAGTGGCGCAGACAGCCAAGTATGCACCGGGATTGGGTATCGGGCTTCAAGGAAGTTTCCGGTTGAACCGTTCCGTAGATTTGTTTGTGGAACCCCGCCTTAATGTTTATCAGAAGAGATATGCCGGTGGATGTGGTTTCGGTAGTACAGACCAGCTCGGAGAACTGAACTTCGGTGTGACGTATCACACAATAGACCGTGCAGCCCGTCCTCAGAATGGATTCTCAAGCAATCATATTGCCGACAATCTATTCATGACGTCAGGTATCGGGGCACAGTTATTCCTGAATAAGACTAATCTGAAACATCTCGCTGCATGGGGACCGCAACTTTCCGCTTCTATCGGAAAATGGTTTACTCCGTATTCCGGTCTGCGACTGGTAGGGACGGGAGGTTTCTTCTCCAATTATTTGCTTCCGACAGATATGGAGGCGGAGAGACTCAGACATATCACCGTAACCGGAGGATTGGATTATTTATGGAATATCACTTCTACTATGAGCGGATATGATCCGGAACGTATTTTTGAACTGATCGGTTCGGTAGGATTTAACCTGGCTTATACGTCGAACTCAGAGCATAAGTTCCAGCCGGGACTCAATGCGGGGGTACAGGGAGTATGGCACATCAATGATTTCTTCGGTTTGTATCTCGAACCGCAAATCCGCCTGTATCGTGATAAGTTTATCGAAGGAAATCTGGGTTTCATGCAGAAGGATGTGATGGTGGGGATCAATGCCGGTTTCCATTATCGTTTTGTTCCTTATTCCAAAGCGGCCAATCGCAGTGTGTTTGAGAAAGATGACAAACGGTATTTCATATCGGGAGCATTGGGCGTAAGCAGTCTGCTGGTTGCCAATCGGGATTTGGTAAAGAATATGGGGGTGGAAGCTAAGGGTAGTATCGGAAAATGGTATACTCCGCTTTCTGCATGGCGTGTGAACGGAACAATCATGTATAAGGCGAAAACACCGGATAAGTTGAATCTTCATTATGCGGGGTTAGGAATGGATTATATGATGAGTCTCGCTACTTTGGCGAAGGGATATAGCCGGGATCACGTGATAGATGTTGTTCCTTTTGTCGGAGTGACAGCCGGATTGGTACGTCGTAGAGGTGAGTTTAAAGCTGTTCCGGGAATTGACGCCGGTGCGCAAGTCAAACTGAAACTGGCCTCTTTCCTCGATTTCTATGTGGAACCCAAAGTAGGCATTCGCACGGACACGTATGATGGTATGGATCAGGGAAGACCCGACCGCGTTGCTTCTATGGTGGGAGGATTGATTTACAAGTTTAAAATGCCTACTTTTAAATAAAGTTAATGAATAGAAACGTAAGGGGTATTTTGTGCTAGTTTTACGTAGATGATAAAAAAGATATTTGTCATCCGACTAATTATTGTATGAAAGTGCATTATACCTTATTTGTTGTTCTGTTATCTTTTTTGTATTCAGTGGAGCTGAATGCAGGACAAGTGCCTTATATATTCCGTCATATCGGAGTGACGGACGGTTTGCCCGATAATTACGTGAAAAGTGTGTTTGAAATACCCGACGGACGGTTGGGGGTAAGAACTACAGTCTTGTTAAGTTTATATGACGGCAATCAGTTTACCAGCTTTCCTTATAATTCGCGAAGCAGGTATCCGATAGCTTACCATCATGTTGTTCCCGAACAATATATTGATGTGCATAACCGCTTATGGATGAAAGAACGTGGCGGACTTCATGTCTTTGACTTAACAACCGAACGATATATTGCCAATGTCGATTCCTTGTTGCAGGACTTTGGATTGACAGCCAAAGTCTCCGATATGTTTATTGATTCGGAACAACATTACTGGTTTGTTACTCCACAGTCTTCTGTCTATATGTATGACGAAAAAAAGAGAAAGTTGGAGCAGATTTGCGCCAGAGATGAGTTTATTGAATATTACGGAACATTGCAGAATGTAGAAAGTAAGGGGAACTGTGTATGGATGATTCATGAAAAAGGCGTCATACGATGTTATGATACAGAATTAGGACGATTCATCCGTCAGGAGGATTTTCTGATAGGAAAAATGAATCCGGGTGACCGTGCTGTCATAAAAATGCTGGATAATGGTGATTACTGGTTAATGTGGGACTGGGGGATAGGATATTACAGCAGTCAGGGAAAGAGATGGCAGGAAGTTTTTACCACTCCGCGGGACAATTATACCATATTGACTTCCATCTGTGTGGACAAGGAAGGCAATGCTTGTGTCGGTGGCGTTTCTCAAGGTATGTATAGGATTATGCGCCATAATCTGTCCGTTACCCGGATGAGGGACATTCCGTTGCATACAGGTGGAACGATACACAACGATATTCATAGCTTGTTCTTTGACTCCGGAAGCGGAGCTTTATGGCTGGGACTTTTCAGTCAGGGGATATGCTATTATCATCCGAGTATGGATAACTTTCCTCTTTACAACCGGACGAATACTTATGGGAAATGGAATAATGAAGATGTCTGTGCCTTTGCGGAAGATGAACAGGGAAATATTCTTTTGGGCACTCTTGGCGGGCTTCATTTATATGACCCTTCTACAAAGAGAGTGACTGTTCCCTATAGGGAATTAGACCATCAGATTTGTTGGGTGCTTTACAAGGATAGCAAACAGCGTATCTGGGTGGGAACTTATCAGGAAAATCTGTATTGCATTGACAAAGGCAAAGTAAGGCTGTATTCATATCCGAGCGGAGGCTATCAGCAAGATCCGGACTTCAGGAATATCCGCGCTATTATTGAAGATAAGAAAGGGCGCATGTGGATCAGTGTTTACGGTGGTGTGGGAAGTCTGGATGTGAATACCGGTAAAATAACCTTGCTGGTCGAAAAACATCCTGAACTGAAAGAATATAAAACGGCTGACGCACTGGCACTGGACAATAGTGGCAGACTGATAGTAGGAGCCTATAATGGTTTATATATCTATGATCAGGAGACGGATCAGGTCTGGATTCCCGAACGGGACGAACCATCCAACAAACTGTTTATCCATGACAGCAACAAATATAATTGTATCCTGAATGACAGTCGCGGCCTGCTGTGGTTCGGCACTCAATACGCGTTGAATATTGTAACTCCTGACAAGCAATTATATACACTTCAGGAAGGGGACGGACTCCCCAATGCTACCATACAAGGTATACAGGAAGACAATAACCATGATATATGGATTTCTACAATAAACTCTATCTGCAAGATAAAGGTTGACAAACAAGGCGTGGATTATGTTTTCCACGTCGTATCATTTCCTACCGGAACAGGTTCGCAACAAGATGATTTATTTGATTTCCATTCTTTGAAAGCGAGAGACGGGAAAATCTATTTCGGCAGGACAAACGGCTTTAATGCCTTTAATCCGGAGAATGTGTTCTACGATAAATTTGTGAATCATCCGGTTTTCACCTCATTGAAGCTGTTCAATACATCCGTTACTCCCGGCATGTACTACAATGGGCGTGTTTTGCTCGATAAAGCGGTAAATTACGCTCGCGGTATCGTATTGGAGCATGATGAGAATTTCATAACACTGGATTTCTCCGGTGTAAACTTCTCCAATCCTTCTCATACTTTTTTCCGTTACCAATTGCAGGGATCCGATAAGGAGTGGATAGAAGTTCTTTCCGATAACGGGCAAGGACGGGCTGTTTATAACAATCTCTCTCCGGGTGAATATGTGTTTAGGGTATCAGCAGCCGGAAATGATAAACTCTGGGGGCCGGAGTCTTCATTTTCCATTGTTATCCATCCCCCGTTTTGGGAGACATTGATGGCGCGTATTATCTATTTTGTACTTTTTTGCGCCTTGTTATATGGTCTTGTCATATATATGAATAAGAGGAACCACCGGAAGTTGGTGGCTATGCAACATGAAGAAGCCCAGCGGCAAAAAGAAGAATTGAACCAGATGAAGTTCCGATTCTTTACGAATATAAGCCATGAGTTGCGTACCCCGCTGACACTGATTATTACACCTTTGGAAATCTTGAAACGCAAGATTGCGGACGAGTCGGTCAATAGGCAACTGAACACCATATACCGGAATGCACAGGAACTTCTGACGTTAGTAAATCAGTTGCTTGACTTCCGCAAACTGGAGATGAAAGGCGAGAAATTGCTTCTGATGAATGGAGATTTGGAAGAGTTTGTCACCTCTGTTTATAATAGCTTCTGTCCGGTCGCGGTAGAAAAGAAGTTGGATTTTACGTGCTGGATTCCCCATCAATCACTCTACATGTATTTTGATAGGGATAAAGTACATAAGATTATTAATAACTCGTTGGCGGAATTAGTTTAGTAAAACAATGTTTATTGTAAAGTTGCACATA
>OWHU01000793.1_pt1 | contig 16602 bp, 9 predicted proteins | sample 1732671 | NCBI WGS metagenome assembly OWHU01 (sample SAMN05065740, study PRJEB22554) | human gut metagenome | biome: ENVO:2100002; feature: ENVO:00000062; material: ENVO:00002003 | host: Homo sapiens | place: USA
CGAGATGAGCGCTAGTCTCGTGGGCTCGGAGATGTGTATAAGAGACAGGCGATAGCTTTCTCTGCTTCACTGACAATCGAAGCCTTATCCACCTTGCCAAGTTCAAATCTTTCAACGATACGCTGAATTTTAGAAGCGTCCTCTGCTCTTGCGATAATATCTACCGGAGCGTTCTCTCCCTTTGTGTTCTTATCTCTGAGGACACAATAAAGAACACCATAGCGTTTTGCCTGTTCGGTAAACTTCTTCAAATCCTTTTGCGGAATGGAAAAGACTTTCAGCTCCTTGCCTGACTTAATCATATTGGTAAGCCTTGCTTTGCCCTTCGTCTTTTGTTCCTGCTTCAGAACCGATACCAAAAGCAATGCGATATTCTTCGCCGCCGAACCGCTTAATCTTGCAGCAACTTCAAATCCTTCAAGCGAAAGCCTAACGACCTGCTCTGCTGCGTCACCACCGTTGTTCATAGCGTGATTTCTCCTTTCTCTGCTGTTTTTGTTCCTCTGTTTCGATATGCTCAAGGTTTTCTTCCATAACCTTTGACCTCTCCGCAATATCCTCGCAGAGTTTTACTTCCCGTCGGAGTTTTTTCAATTCTCCATTGATAGAAGCGATTTCATCTTTTGCCGCCTGAAGCTGACCATCATCAATATTTGTTCTTATCTTTTTTCGGAGATGTGTTCTTCCGGCAATCAGATTTTTCATCTGCTCCTCTAAGGAAGTCTTATATGAAAAAAGCTGTTCGTCCGTGGAAATATTTTCTCGTCCGAGCAGCCTTACTTCATCAGTAATCTTATCGAGCTTCATCAAATCATCTTTCAAAAGATAATGAAGCCTTGCGTTATTCTGTTTCTTATACTTGGGCAGATAACCGAGTCTGTAACAGTAATACAGATACAGCCCATAAAGTCCGCCTTTCTTTTTCAGCTTCTGCCCTCTGGTCTGCATACGGTACTGTCTTGGTTTATAAGTCGCCCTCTGGAACGGCTCAATCTCTGCCCATCTGTCACGATTTTCTTTGATACGCTCTACAATCCGGTCATTGGTATAATCTGCTCCGAGATTTTTCAGTCGTATCGGCTTATCGTATCCCTTTGGAATGACTGTCCAGTATTTTCGGCTTGGACTTAGGTTATAGGCATATCCCATTTCCTTGAGAGCAAACTGAAATTCTTTCAGGGTCTTGCTGTGGTCGATAGCATAATCAATAGCTTCTTTTGCAACTGAGTAGCGTGTCGGCATACCTGCCTTTTCTTTCATCGTCAGATAATCTGACTGCTTACTGCGGTTCGGATTCGGGTCATAGTAAAGTCCGTACTTCTCACAAATCCTGTCTGCAACTTTTCGGAATTTGAACCACGCTTTTTCCTCTCCCCACAAATGTTTGCCATCGACAAAAGAAATAGAGTTGATGACAAAATGGCAGTGCAGGTGCCTTGTATTCAGATGGGTTGTCACAACGACCTGAAATCTTTTCCCCCACACTTCATTTGCAAATTCCATTCCGATTTTCTGTGCCATCTCAGGAGATATATCTGTTTCCTTGAAACTCAAATATCCGTGATAGGCTTGGATACCGTCTGTCTTTTGGTACTGTGCCTTAACCGTTATGAACTGGTCACGGGCAATCGCCACATTACAGTTGATACCCTCAACATAAAATTCTCGCTCTGTTTTTTCTTCGTCCTTTGCATAAGCAATAACATCAGCAAGAGCCTGATACTGTTCAGGTGAAAACTCCCTTTTGATATTTGCAGAAGTCTTTTCGGGATTGGTTGCATAGTCAATGACCTGACCGAGCCTTTCTGTTACCGACCACAACTTTGTTACTGCCATTTCATTTCGCTCTGATTTGGACGAAGATATGTCCTCTCAATCTCTGACTGGAACTTATTCCACTTTGCAGCTTCATTCTTCAGCATAGGTGCGTCAATGAAACCAAGTGTATTCGCTTTGGCAGCAAGCTGATTGATGTTATTACCGATAGAGGAAAGTTCCCTCATCACATCATAGAAACGGTCATCGGGTTTCTCTTTCGGTTCGTAACCTCTGATAAGTAAACGGATAAGTCCTGCTTCGGAAAGACAAGCCTTCTTTGCCTTTGCTGCCAAGTCCTGTGCTTCCTTGCGGTTAAAGCGTACAATCTTCTGAATGTTTCTCTTTCTCATAATCGGTATCTTCCTTTCTCTTTACTCTGCAATCTTTGTTAATCTGAAATAAGCACATCATCGTAACGCCAAGACAACCGCCGAGCAGTGTTCCGGCGGCGATAAGTAATAACTCTCTCAAATCAAGTTCTCCTTTCTCACGGGGTATTAGGGGCAACCCCTAACGAGCCTTTTACCGTTTGGAAAACTGTGTTTATCCAAATGGTCTGCTCGCTAAGAATAAACATCTCCTCCGGGTTGCCCCGTTCTCAGTCTACTATCTCTCATAATCCTTTGATTTCGGCTTAAAAGGTTCAGCCACGATATTGCCGCCCACTTCCTTAGAAAAGCGTTCGGGATACTTGAACTGTTCCTTGTATTTCTTCATCATATCGTCCGGCAAGCTCTGAAAACTCTCACTCTCAGGCGGTGCATAACAGATAAAGAATTTGCCGCAGATAATATCTACCATCTCTTTCTTATCATTATCCTGCACATAAACTGCACGGTTAAGCGGAAGTCCTCTCATCTTTCCTTCCTCATTACAGATGATTGCAACGTCATCGTCATAGGGCATATATTCCTCAATATCCCCGCCGACAACCTCCTGCATTGCTTCCAGACTGTCGTCGATTACAATTTCCTTCGGGTACTTTTCCGGTTCTACCAAGAGAACTTTAATCTTTGTATCATTCATCGTTCTTCATTCCTTTCGTGTGTTTTTTTATTGTAAATTCCCATCCGCATACAAAGAAAATCGTTGAAGTCCTTACCTGCTTTTGGTGGCTCATCAACGATTTCATACTTATCCGGCAGAATAGTTTTTAAGGTCTGTGCTGCCTTTCTGCCCGCTATATCATTGTCAAAATGGATACGGATTTTCCTGACAGATGGGTTACTGCCAAGATACTTTTCCAGTGCAATCGGCACTTTACTGTCCTCAATTTTCTTTGCCGGAGAATACACCCCGGACAGCGAAACAAAGCTCATTTCTTTCCAATCCTGCCCGTTCAGCTTCGCAAGCGTGGCATAGGATAACAGGTCTATGGCACACTCAAAGAGGTGTACTTCCTCCAAGTTTTCCTTACCAAGCCGAAAAGAATAATCTTTTTTACTGCCACTGCAATCGCCCATAATCCTACGCTTATTCGTGGAACGGTAGGCTGCATATTGGGGTTCTTTCATCTCGTCATAGCCTACAAACACAACATTGTGATACGGCAGGCTCTCAAAGATAAGGTCATTGGAAATACAGTAATTGATGATTTCAAAATCTATTCCTCTCCCGAAAAGATACTCTGTAATCACTCTGTTGGAAGCACATTTTTCAGGGAGAAGAAGCGGTTTATTTTCCTCTTTTGGCTGTGGTTTTTCATAGACCGGAGCCTGAATCGCTGTGTGTCCGATAATGGTTTCCACCGCTTCAAGGAAGCTGTAACCTTTGACCTTAATCAGATAATCCAAAGCACTCCTGCCACCGATACCTCTCGACCACCATATCCATTTCCCGTTTGAAATCTTCAAACTGTCGTGGGTTCTGGTGCAATAGGTGTTACCTGAAAACTTAACCAGCTCATACGGTTCATAATTTTTCAGGTAGGTTAATAAGTCCATCTGCTTCGCCTGAATGATTAACTCAGGTGCGATAAATGGCATATCGACCACCGCCTTCCTGTTTATCTCTCATACGATTTCTCCTTTCTGCCGCCGACTGCTTCGCCCTCATCAGGCTCTCCGCCGACAATCTCATTTTCCTTTTTATCCATATTGAGCAGGATATTCAGCTCATCAAGTCGGGCAGTTTTTGCCCTCAATTCTTCCTCCTTTGCAAACGGCTTTTCGATTTCCTGCTTCGCTGTTTCAAACTGCTTCTCCGTATTTTCAAGGCTGTTTTTCGTATCAGCAAGTGTTTCTTCAAAGCGTTCAATGCCGTTATCTATTCTCACGATATTACCGTGAGCGTCGTCGCCAAGCGGTACATCTCTGCTTGTTTCGCCTTTTAATTTCACAACATAATTACGCTGCACCGTATCAAAATACAGTTCCATTTGAAAGCCACGGTACTCGCCAAGTAGTATCGCATCGGGACTGTTCATTGACTTGCAGGCATTGATGATTGCCTGACCTGCTTCGGCTTTTTCGGAATAAGAAACACCCGATACCGTCATTCCAAGCGGCTGCTCGTCTATCGGTTTCGGGTGTAATTTTGCTGTTTCAACATCTTTTGTAAGTCCCTCTACACGGGATTTTAAGTAAGCAATCTGTTGTGGGTAGAACTTGATGACCTTATCCTCTAGTCCATATTTCTCCGATAAAAAATTGGATTTTAACATCTTTAGCTTCTGTACCTGAATGTCTAAGTCCATCTTTTCTTTGATATACGGATTGCCTGTTGCAAGCATTTTTATCTCCGCATAGGACAGTGCTGTTTCATCAATATCCTCTGCCGACCTGACCGGAGATTTGCTCGTCATAATCTGACTTGCGAACTTCTGCTTACCTTCCACAAGCTGATAGAGGTATGCATCAAAGGTCTGCTCTGTTACATAGCGGTAAATATCTACCTGCGGATTTTCATTGCCCTGACGGACAATTCTACCGGAACGCTGCTCCAAATCTGAAGGTCGCCACGGACAATCCACATCGTGAAGTGCGATAAGTTTGTCTTGCACATTCGTTCCTGCTCCCATCTTCTGAGTAGAGCCAAGAAGCACCCTGACTTCTCCCTTGCGGGTCTTTTGGAACAGTTCTTTTTTCTTCATATCCGTGTCGGCTTCGTGTATGAACTTCACTTCACTTTCAGGAATACCTCTCTCAATCAGCTTCTTTCTGATGTCGTTATAGACGGAAAATGTGCCGTCATTCTTCGGCGTGGAAAGGTCACAAAACACAAGCTGTGCCGATTTCTTGTCGGCATTTTCTTTCCATATCCGATAGATGTTATCGACGCAGGCATTGATTTTACTGCCCTCAAAATCAGGCAGCATATCGTTTAGCATACGCTGGTCAAGAGCCAGTTTTCTTCCGTCATTCGTGATTTTCAGCATATTATCTACGCTTGAATCCACACCGCCGCCACGCACCTGCTCGGCTCTCTCTGCAAGGGAAGCAACCATCTCCTTCTGCATTTCCGATGGCTTTACTGCAATGTTATGATACTTTGCTTCCGGTACTGGCAGGTTCAACATATCTGCTGTTTTAATGTCCGCTATCTCCTTGAACATCGCCATTAGTTCAGGCAGGTTATAGAATTTTGCGAACCTTGTCTTTGCTCTGTATCCTGTTCCTTCCGGTGTAAGTTCCACTGCCGTAATGGTTTCTCCGAAAGTGGAAGCCCAGGCATCAAAGTGCTGCAACCCATTTTTCACAAGCGTGCTGTACTGCAAATATCGCTGTATCGTATAGAGTTCCACCATACTGTTTGAGATAGGTGTACCCGTTGCGAATACGGTTCCTCGCCCTCCGGTAATCTCGTCAAGGTAACGACACTTCATAAAGAGGTCGGAAGATTTCTGTGCTTCCGTCTGTGCGATACCGCCCACATTACGCATTTTTGTATAAAGATAAAGGTTCTTGTAATAATGGCTTTCATCAACAAAAAGCCTGTCTACACCAAGTTCCTCAAAGGTTACAACATCATCTTTTTTCGTCTGGTCATTGAGTTTATCAAGTTTCTGCCTAATAGATTTCTTTGACTTTTCAAGCTGCTTTATGGAGAAGTTTTCCCCTCGGTTTCGCTTGAGTTCCGCAATTCCTCCGGTTATCTCCTCAAGCTGCTGTTCTAAGATTGCCCTCTGTCTTTCAATGGACATCGGGATTTTTTCAAACTGTGAATGTCCGATGATAACTGCGTCATAATCTCCAGTTGCAATCCTGCCGCAGAATTTTTTACGGTTCTTGGTTTCAAAATCTTTCTTTGTTGCGACAAGGATATTCGCCGCCGGATAGAGCTGCAAATACTCAGCCGCCCATTGTTCGGTCAAGTGATTTGGTACAACAAACAGTGACTTGTTACAAAGACCAAGCCTTTTTGACTCCTGTGCTGCCGCCACCATTTCAAAAGTTTTTCCTGCTCCGACTGCGTGTGCAAGAAGCGTATTTCCTCCGTAAAGGATATGAGCAACCGCATTTTTCTGATGTTCCCTGAGTTCAATTTCAGGGTTCATACCATTGAAGATGATATGACTTCCATCATACTCACGAGGTCTGACGCTATTGAATTTCTCATTGTAGGATTTGCAAAGCCTTTCCCTGCGTTCAGGGTCAGACCATATCCAGTCCTGAAATTCCTGCTTAATCATTTCCTGCTTCGACTGGGCAATCGCTGTTTCCTTTTTATTCAGGACAGCCTTTTTCTTTCCCTCATCATCTTCGATATAATCAAAGATACGCACATCTTTTAAGTTCAGCGTTTCCTCGATAATCTTATAGGCATTGATGCGGGAAGTTCCGTAAGTGTTATATGCCCTTACATTTCCTTTGTCGTAAGATTTGCCCTCAATATTCCACTCACTCGTAAATGGAGAGAAGTGAACTTTGATATTCCACTGTGCATAGCGTGGTGTTTCAAGCAAATGAAAGATAAACTCCTGCACATCGTCCGGTGGCAGCCAAGTTGCACCAAGTCGCACGGAAATTTCACTTGCAGTCAAGTCTTTCGGCTGCACCTTTTGAAGTGCTTCTACATTGACCTTATAATCTTTCGGATAGAGTTCTGCCGAGTTCTTTGCAATTCTCAGCTTTTCCCTGACATTACCCGAAAGGTATTCATCAGCCATCAGATACTTCGGTTCGTAAGAATTTCCATACTCATAAAGCGGGTTTAGGAAGATAACACCCTTTAAGTCCTCAAAGATTTCATTCTCCGATTTACCGGAAAGCCCCATCATATAGTCCATATCAATCGTGGCTTTTTCTCCAAGAGATACCGCCAACGCTTCGCTTGCCGTATCAACAGAAGTAACCGGAGTATGCGGCTTAATTGTCCTCTTAGAAAACATATCAGCCTTACGCTCCAGTTCTCCGTCCTCTCCGATTATCTCCAATGCGGAAAGCAAAGAGAATGAACTATCCTGCGAGAAAGCAGAAGTATTTGCACGGCTGTTAATGAGTCCGTACTTACCTGAAAAGATATCATAAAGTCTGTTTAATCGCTCCTGCTCCGCTTTGATTTCGCTGTCAGGGTAATCTTCTGTCTGCAATTCAATCAGCGTTCTGACGGAATTTCTAATAGCAATCATACCCTTAATTCGGTTCTCTGCGGTTGCCGACACCTCCACCGGAGTCATACGGGAATTTTCACGATAGTAGATTTTATCGTCTACCAACGTATAGGAAAAGTTTCTCACTGTCGGGTCTGCCGGAATAGAATTATCTTCCTCCTCCAGTTCTTCCTCAGTTTCATATTCCGTGATTTCTCCGTGAATGTTTGCTACTGCTTCATCAAGCTGTGCTGCAAGGTCTGCATTTTCATACGGCACACAAGTTGCTTCCATACCGAAACGCCCCGATACCATTTTCATTTCTCCGAGTATCATTTCGGGGTGCTGCACAAAATAAGAGTTCATCTTAATTCCGTTCTCATCGGTATCAAGATGAACCCAATCCGGCTCAATATCTATCAGTCTGTCACGCTTTTGTAGGATAAGAATATCCGAAACGACTTCCGTTCCTGCATTACCCTTAAAGGTGTTATTTGGCAATCGAATTGCTCCAAGAAGCTCTGCTCTCTGTGCAATATATTTTCGTACCGCCGAGTTTTCCTTATCCATTGTGCCTTTGCTCGTTACAAGAGCCATCACACCGCCGGGTCTTAACTTATCAAGGGATTTCGCAAAAAAGTAATCGTGTATCAGGAACTTATGCTTGTCGTATCTTTTATCCGATACCTTAAAATCTCCAAAAGGCACATTACCAACCACTCCATCAAAGAAGCTGTCCGGCAGATTTGTTTCTTCAAATCCTTGTGCCGCAATGGTTGTTTTCTGATAAAGCTGCTGTGCAATCCCTGCGGAAATCGTATCAAGTTCCACACCGTAAATCTTACTGTTCTGCATTGTGTCCGGCAGCATACCGATGAAATTACCGATACCGCAGGACGGCTCTAACAAGTTGCCTTCCTTAAAACCCATCTGCTCCATTGCCTTATAAATGGCTGTGATAACTTCGGGCGGCGTGTAGAACGCAGTCAATGTGCTTTCTCTTGCCGAAGCATATTCTTCCGGTGTTAATACCGAAGAAAGTTCCAGATATTCCGTTGCCCACGCTGAATTATTTTCATCAAAGGCTTCTGAAAGCCCACCCCAACCGACATATTTTGATAAAACAATCTGTTCTTCAGGAGTGGCAAATCTGTTTTCTTCCTGACATTTTTTAAGAAGCTGTATCGCCATAATATTTCTGCGGAAGCGTTCCTTTTTACCAACTGTTTCAACCTCATTTTCTCTGAGATTAAAGGTGTGACGTTCTGCCATAGACACATCAGGGTGCAAGTCAAAGCCTTTGACTTTTTTCTTCTGCTCCCAAGCGGGAACTACCGGCTCAGGCTCTTTTTCATTTCTTTCTTCGGCAGGTTCTTCCTTTACAATCAAATGCTCATTCATCGGATTCTCACGCACTTTTCTGTCAAACTCTGTGCGTGAAAATTCCTTATTGAACAGTGGCATATCATAGTCATAGAGCATTACTCTCTCATCATCAACAGATAAGATTTCATACTCAGAAGCACCGATATACACCTTATCGCCAAGATGATATTCATACCGCACATCTTGCGGCTGTTCTGCTTCTTCAGGTTCTTTTTCGGTTGGTTCAACCTCCTGCTCCGGTGGTGCATTAGAGAGTATCTCACGATTTCTTTTCGTTTCCTCGATTTTGGCTCTGCGTTCCTCTTGGCTTTCAAGCCACTGAGGATAGTGTTCTTTTTCCTTTGGATTTAAGTATCTGTCCGTTCGGATAAGTTCCCCGATACGCTTCTCCACCTGCGACCACGAAAGTGTGATATGTGGATTTTCTTTACCGATGCCTTTCGTAATCGTAATACCTTTTCCATCGTGGCTCTCATCAATGCCTGCCCCGATTATGACGGGATAAGAACCGCCCCAACCGTATTCATTTTTCAAGAAGTCGGCATTTTCTTTTGCAGAAAGGCTTTTTTCAAACTGCTCATAAATACGCATTTTCCCCTCAGAAAATCCGCTTCCGTTCGCAAGAACAGCGTCGATAATCTCCTGAGAAAAAGTAAAGGCAGAGGTTTTCTTTTCCTCTGCCCGACCGTCTAATATGAATGTCATCTGACCGTCCATCGACGGTAATGGTTTTATGCTGTCGCTTAATTCTCCCAGTAATCGCATAGCTTCAAAGTGTCGGGCAATAACAGCCCAATCATAAAAGCTCTGTGCGGTTCTGCTGTCATATTTGCCCTCCCACAAATGCAGAACATTTTCAAAGGTCTTATATCCTACTGTCCTGCCGTCCTCTAGGGTAAGCTCTGTATAATCATTATTGAAAATGCTCTTTATATACTCTGTGCGGTCTTTGTTATCAAGATTGCGTTCATAATAATCTTTGATTTCTTCCAGACTTGCCGACAAATGCGGTGTTGTTCTGAGAATTTCATTGATTACCTCATCACGCCCAAAGAACGGAAGGCTTTTGTCCTCGTGAGTTCTATCGTAATACTCTAAACGAATATCACTTCCGCTTTCACGATTTCCTGTGCCGAGCTGCGAAGAGCGTTCATCAGACGAACCCATTTCATCATATCCTCTGCTTTCATCTGTTCGGTCACTCCCTCTTTCTGTGCCATCTGGCTCAGGATTGTTTCTTCCATCTTGCTGGCTCTCTGTTCCACTTCCGCCAAGTGCTGTGTCAGTTCGCCCCTCGTCAGGAGATTGTAGTAAAGGACTCTGTGATGTTCCTTCAGAAACTTTCTCCTCATCTGAGCGTATCTGCCCAAAGTCACTTCCGGCTGCTGTGGAAGTTTCAGGTTCGGAAGGCTGTAATCGCCCACCATCGTGTAGGTCAGTTCGTTCATTGTCCAAACTCCTTTCGTCGTTATTTTCAACCTTATTGTATTCATTTCTGTCCTGACCGACAATTATGCGATTTTGACGGTTGAGTGCAGTAATTGTTTTAGATATTTCCGTCAATCCCATTTCTGCAATATCACTGGTAGCAAATCCAAGTGCATTGAGTGTTTCCTGCGTATTGAAGTTAGTAACATCTCTGAAATCATCAAGTTCAAAATAACCGTCCGTATCAACACCAAGCCTTGACATCATCATATATGCCACACTGTTTGCTACAACATTTTTATAAATGGAAGCCACAATATCATTGTCCACTTCCTCAAGGAAACTGCCTTCGGTTGCATAGTAAAGGTCTTGCAGATAATCAGGGATATTATCCTCTGCCGCATTTCTTGCTGCTCCCATAATTGCCTCGGCAAGACTGCTCTTATTCTCAATCTCTCCGAAAGTGCTTTCCAATGTCTCAATCACATCTGCTTCGTATTCCTGACGCATATCCCAAATCGGGACTGTTCTTGAATATCTGCTTTCGTGAGTATCTGAAATGTCAAAGTAATGTGTCAGTCTTTGCCGTGAACGGTTTTCATCAGCAAAAACAGCAATACCTCTTGCACCTCGGTTGACCCATCTGCCGAAAATTCTATTCCACTGTTCTATCTCAAGAACTGCTGTTGCGTCAGGTCGCTGTGCATATACAAGAAGCTGTTCGTCATAGCGTAACTTATAATTTCGGCAAGCCGAAGCCAAGAATGCCTGCCAGTTCTGAGGATTTGATACAACCGTTTTGCAGGTGCGGTTGTAAAGCTCAGAAATAAGGTCATATTTTCGTGCCATTACCCTTGCACCTCCTTATCGTTTCTTATCTCTGCTCCTGCATAGCAGGCTCTTTCTTCTCATTGTTACCTTTATTTTTTACTGCTTCATCAGAACCTCCGCCCAAATACGAAAAGAGTTTACCGGACTTTGTATTCTTCTGAAGCTCCATAATCACACCCATATCAGGAATCGTGATATTCGGGATTTTCAGGATTGCTTCCATATCAAGCTGCTGCAACTTTTTCTCCGTATCACAACCGGAGTCAAAGAGTTTATTCAGCACCTTGACCTTATTCTGAAAAGTTGCTTTGTCTTTCACGAAAATACCTCCTTAGCTAATGTTGATTACAATAGAAATACTGCCGCTCTGTTCTTCTTTCTGCGGATTACGTGAATACTCAGGAAAAAGGGACTGTACTCTCTGCCTTGCCCTGCGTATGGTTTCAAAACAAGGAAGTCCGTATGCTCGGTAATTAAATACAATATCCTCAAGCGGAAGATTTCCGGCAGGTATATATCCGTATTGGTTGTAATAATGCAGAATGAGAAGCATATCATCATACCTCGACATCGGGCATTCCTTTAAGATTTCAAGCACTCGGCTCTCCACCGTTTTCTGTTGTTTCATAATGTTCCTCCAAAAAATTAAAGGGACAGAGTTTTTACGCTCTGCCCCGACTGGTTAATGTTCGCTTGTTACTTACTTCTTACGGTTTTTAACCTGAAGAAAGATAAAGCCGCCGACAATAACGGCGACTAATGCGATAGCGATAATTGTCTTTGCTTCCATTACTCGTTACCCTCCTTTTTCTTCTTTTTGTGTGCAACAACAGAAGTTACAGCGATACCGACAGCAGAAAGTCCGGCAAGGACATACCAAAGTTTCATATTGGTATCATCTCCTGTTTTCGGCGTATCTCTTAACTCATTGTGCATTTTTACAACGGCTGTTTCATCAAGTTTGATAGTAACATTCTGGTCGGCAGGTGTGATATATGCGGCAGACGCATTGTTTGCCACTTCTGATACGGTATATTCGCCGATACGAAGTCCCTCAATCACGATTTCGCCATTCTTATCTGTTTCAAATGTCATATCATACCCGTTTGCTCCGGTTACTCTGAACGCAAAACCTTTGACCTTACCGTCTGAAGATGTCTTAACGATTTTCAGTGTTCCACGCATAGCTTCATTGATAAATCCAACACCAGCCTTATTCTCAACGGAATAAGTTGTTTCGTCTTTCTCAATGAAAACAGAGTATTCTCCCTTATCAAGCAGGAAGCCCTCCGGTGCTTTTGTTTCACGGACAATATATTTTCCGTAAAGCAGCTCTTTCATCTCATAAATTCCGGTTTCGGTTTCTTCAAGATTTCCGATAAGTTCATCGCCATCATCAATCTTTCCATTCTCATTGGTGTCCTTATATACCTCAAAGGTTGCACCCGTAAGCTTGTTATCCGGATATTCAGCGTCCACCTTCGTGAGTCTGATATTGCCGTGAACATACTCATTGACAATCTCAATTTCAACTACCTGCTCGGCTTTGCTGATATTGACCTCATACGCTTTTTCATCAAGAACAAATCCCTTTGGCTGCTCGATTTCTCTTACAATCCATTTGCCATAAGGAACTTTTGCAAAAGAGAAACTACCGTCTTTTGTAGAGGTAGTCGTCATAAGTGCAGTATCCTTTGTAAATTCTGTTTCTTCGGCTTTGAAGATACCGATAACAGCACCCTCAAGTGCTTCTCCATTCCCGTCAATCTTCTTACCTGATACAGAACCATAGATAAGTTCATTCTTGATTTCTTTTCCATCATTTACTTTGATTTCAACCGTTGCGGTATCCTGACCTGCGTATTCAAATACAACCGGATACTTCGTATCAGAGAGAATATAATGCTCATCGGTTGCAATCTCTTTGACATAGTATTTGCCAAACGGAAGGTCTGACTTCATAACAGCAGTTCCATTTTCATTTACGCTGACAATCTCAATCAGTCCATCAGCCGGAATAACTGTACCGCTTGCAGATACAATATCTTCTGCGGCATAAAGACCAAAGCTGATGTTTTTGATTTCTCCGTTGTCGCCAATACCAAATGTCTTATCCTTTTCAATGGCTTTTGCAAGGCTTACCTGCACTTTCTGTCTTTCGTTATAGAACGATGTGGAAGTTTCGGTAACAGAGATATTCTGACCTGCATAAGTAAGCTCAACCGTATGTGTTTCGCCACTGATTACCATTCCATAAGGTGCGGTAATTTCCTTGACCTCGTATTTTCCGAGATAAAGTTCTTTGCTCTTAACAAATCCATCGGAGCTTGTTGTGATAGTATCTACCACTTCGCCCTTTGAATAGCGGAGTGTACCGTCCGGTGTACTAATATCTTCCGCAGCACGGACTTCATAAACTGCACCCTCAAGTCCTGCCACTTCATAAACAGGCTGATAGATAACATCACTGTCCTCAGAACCACTTACATTGACACCACTAAATACTTCTCCGGTCTTTTCAACCGTGATAGTACCTTTCTGTGCCATATTCGGCTTATTGACTTTCACAACAGTTACGCCGCCTTCCTCTGTGGAATTTTCTTCGGTAATATCAAAATATACCGGAGTATCATCAAGTACATATCCGTATGGAGCTTGTACCTCTACGATGGAATATCCCTTGCCGTAATCCAGTTTCTCAGGTGTGACAAGAGAACCATTTGCGTCGGTATAGAACACATCAATCGTGGTCGGTGTCGGATAAGTAAAGGTCATTTTGACCTGATTGCCCTGTGGGTCGTAAATCTTAAATCCTGCTCCTGCATACGGAATACTCTTTCCGCTTTCTGCGTCCACCTTGACTACATTGACAAAGCTCTCAAAGTTACGGTTATTGATAAGATAACGGTAGGTCTGTGCGTTCTGTGAAATGAACACATCAAAATCGTCCATCATCTCTCTGCCTTCCCAACCGGAAGTCTGGTGTACGGTATAAATACCATACGGCATATCTTTTGTCTGACCGAAGCCATTTTCATCGCAAACGATAGTATCTCTCTCGTCTTTATTGGCTGCGTCATAGCTTCCGGCAGATTTCAAATAAATCTCAAAGGAAGCACCCTTTTCAGGAGTTTCAATCTTTGTTTCTCCATCATCAGTGTGTTTAATGATAGCCACGTTACCTTTGATTACCTGCTCGGTTACATCATTGGAAGTAAGGTTGTGTTCCACCTCATAAAGTTTCGGGTCTGCACCTACTTCATGGATAGTCTTATCAAGCAAATATCCCTCTGACGGTGTAATTTCTCGGATTGTCCAGTCGGTATCACAAACATATTCTTTGGTAGTGAACTGACCGTTTTCATCAGTAACATACTTATCTACAAGCGTTTCTCCCTTATAGATACCGTAAACTGCTCCCGAAAGTTTGGCATTGCCCTGTGCTTCGCCTTTCTCAGCGTCGCTCTTTGTTACTGTTACAGTAAATTTTTTCAAAATGTTATTGAAGTTTCTTGTAGTTACTTCTTTCCACTTCACCGGTGCAGTCTGATTTTTTGGCACAACATAACGGATAGCTGTGTCTACTTCTTCAAGGGTATACGGTTCAGAACCACTGATAAGCACATCTTTGAAAGTTGCCACACCGTCTTTGTCCGTAACTGCATACTGGTCAACAGCATCACCGGAAAGAGAAGTACCGAAAAGATGGAACTTCACACCTTCAACAAGGTTATCTTCTGAGGACTTCACTACCTGAAGGTCGCCACGCTTCAATTTGTTATTGAAATTGACCTTTGCAACCTGTCCTGCTACAACAGTAACTCTATGCGTTTCCTGCGGCTCGTACTTATCGTATGCCTGCTCGGTTACGGTATAGATACCCGGCATAAGGTTATCAATCTGGAACTTACCGCCATTAGCTGTTGTAACTGTCTGATTGATACCGTTTCCGGTAATCGTGAAGTTGATACCGTCAACCTTGCCGTCCTCACTGGTCTTTACAATCTGACAAGAACCATAGCTGACTTTCATCTTCACATAACCGTTGATACTGTCGCTTACTTCCTGAGCATAGCTGACAACATCCTGCACACTGGAGTTCTGACCGTGTTTACCCTCTGACCATACAACCACACCTCTGCGGACTGCATTTTTCTTCGTTGCGGTAATGGTAAATTCCTTGCTCGGTGCAGTATCCATAGAAACAGTAAGTTTGTTACCATTCACAGAAAAACTTACTCCACTGATACTTGCCTTGAAATTATATTTAGACAGCACATTATTGGAGTCTGTCAGAGTAGTTGTGTACTTACTTCCGTTCCACTCAAGCTCTATTGTCTTTGCCGAACCGGATGATTTATTACAAAAGCTCGGTATGGTCGCATGGTTCTGTACACTCTGCACCATACTGTTGTAATAACTGAAAATCTTATTGCGGAGCGGATGCTTTGCATTGATGACATCTTTCACATTGCTGCAACCACTGGCTGCTACATGATTGAAGTTCGCATCACGCTCTCCGATAACAGTTTCCCAGATAAGAAGCTGTGTGGCATAAGCCTGTGCAATGCTGTTTGCTGCCGCTTCATTCTGTGACCTCCAAGATGTCGAGATTGTCCCACGATAGCCATACTGTAAAATACGACCAACGAAAAGACGGATTTCATCTCCGGAAATAACCCCGTTGGATGCAAGGTTATTAAAATAATTTTCGTCATACTTATTCATTGTCTGACCGACCTTGAGCGAAATTCCCGGCTCAATACAATAAGCAACATTGCCTGAGTATGAGCCAATAGCCTTAAGATTGGTAAAATTGGAACGTCCGGTATGCCAACCATTTTTCAAGGTCAAATTGCTGTGTCCCCATACCCCATCGTAATTAGCATCGCCATCACGAGGGAAATCGACCATATAAACATCGGCTTTTTCTCCCGAAGCAGCATATGCTGTTGTCGAGCCAATGCCTGCAAAAGTGGTCACACACATAAGGGTCGCCAAGAAAAGCGACGTGACTCTTTTGAATTTTGACTTTATCATTGCGTTTCCTCCTGTAAAAATTGAAAAACACACCGTATCTCTACGATGTGCCTTTGTGGATTTTCTTTTACGACAAGATTTACCTGCCGAAAAACAAATGCGGATTTTTCGTTAATTTTTCATTTTACCATACACCTCCAGTCCGTTCATACTGTGCGATTGCCCCTTAGAGATAGACATATACTTTGAGATAGTTATATTCAAGTGAGATAATATATATCATTTTCGGTAGGTAGAAGTATAACTAAGGGGTTAGAGTGTGAGAAAGGGGAACTGTAACTCAGGCTATCTGCTGTCACGTTCTGCACGATTACGCAAAAACTTGTTGTAATGCTCCAATGCTTTGCAGACAAAATCCTCCGTCTGACTGACGGGAATGTTTTTCGGGATAAGCTGTCTTACTCTGTCGCCCCTCAACACGATTTTTTCCTTTTGGTTCGGCTTTTCCTCAGACATAACAGCGTGGATTGCTTCGGTTGTAAGGTTGCCCTCGTTGAATAACTTTCGCATACGGATTGTCTGGTCGCTGTCTCTTATACACATCTCCGAGCCCACGAGACTAGCGCTCA
>OWHU01000831.1_pt1 | contig 15919 bp, 17 predicted proteins | sample 1732671 | NCBI WGS metagenome assembly OWHU01 (sample SAMN05065740, study PRJEB22554) | human gut metagenome | biome: ENVO:2100002; feature: ENVO:00000062; material: ENVO:00002003 | host: Homo sapiens | place: USA
GAACACGTTCGCCGAATACTCCTTGCCCAAGCGTGAACCGTTCAGCACCACCCGGTTGTCATGGTCGATGAACGTAACGCCATAGATGCGCCCGCTGTCATTCTGACGGAATACCACGTCAATGCCCTGCTTCTTTAGCTGCTGTTCCAGTTCCTTGCGGCTGTGGGCGGTCTGCATGGCAGTGGCTACAATCTTCCGGGTGCGCTCTTTCAGCTTGCCGTTCTTAATCAGCTCGCCCGATTTCTCCATTCTGCGCTGCACCGCTTCATAACCTACCGACTTGCCGATGCGGGAAGCCTTTACCGGGTTGCCCGCCTTTTCTCCCTTGTCGTTCATGGCGGAATAGACTATGCCCTGATAGGGCTTGCCGTTCACTTCACCCTTGACATCCTCGGCGCAGACGTTGTAAACGGCAAGCAAAGCCTTGTATTCCCCGAACGATTGGAAGCGGTAGCCGTAGCAAGCCGCTTTCACGGTGTTGCCGATTTGGTGCTTCACGTCCCCGGTGGCATAATCCACCTTTTTAAGTTCCGGACGTTCGGCACGTTCCTTTCGCTCTGCCGGGTGCAGGTTGTATTTCTTTTCCAGTTCACGGGTGATTTGCTTGCTGCGACGATGCTCGAACTTGTCATTCAGCGGTCTGCCGTTCTCGTCCACCCGCAACCCCACGATGTGGATATGGTGGCGGCCGATGTCGGTATGCTTGTACACCAAATAAGGCTGGTTGCCATAGCCCAACTTCTGCATATACTCTTTGGCTATGTCGGAAAGCTGCTGGTCGGTCAGCACGTCTTCCGGGTGCGGGTTTATGGAAATATGAAGTATCGGCTTCTTGGTGGATAGCTGGACGGGCATCTGCATTTCAAAGCTGCGCATACACTCGCCAATGCTGAAATTCCCGTCCTCACTCAACAGCATTTTGTTTGAAAAAAGCACCTTTGCTTCTTCGCTGTCCACCTTGTTTTGGTTGTACGCCAGTGCGCCGAACATATTGCCGCCCGTGCTTATTTTGGCAACCATAGTTCCTTGCATTCATTGGTTAATGCAATAACTTGGCGGTTCAGTACCGCCAGTTCGGTGGTCGCTTTCTCCAGTTTATAGAGAAAAGCCAATGCCTTTTTCTCCGAAAAGTTGCCGTGTAACGCCTTTACGACTTGGTTGTAATTGACCGCAACCGCCCGGAACTGGGCGTAAAATTCGGTCAGCCGGGCGCAATATTCTACTGCCGATTTGTCCACTTTCACCACCCGGAACGGCTCGCCGAACAGCCGGGCGGCGATGAAACGGGACTTGCTCGTAACGCCCGACTGCTCCCACTGCGAGAGGAAGCGGGCGTTCTCCCGGTCGTTCAGGTAAAGGACATGGCGGTGCTTCGCCGGGTCTGCGAGGGCGGGGCGACCGCCCTTGTTGGTTCTTCTTGTTTCCATACTTCTTTGGATTAAAAAATTACGACTTCGGAGTGATTTTTACCCCCGCAAGGGGCAAGGCGTTTTCAGGCACGGAAAACGGTTTTGTATGCTACAAAACACACCTTGCTATTTTGTATAAATTCCTCACGCTCGGCAAAACAAGCAAGCTCGCTTTGCTCTCGCTTAATCGGAATTTTCTGACGAAAATCGAAATCCGTCCGTGACGGATTGGGGTTAGCGTGGAACGGTAAGCCCTGCCGTTCACCAGCCCGGTTTTACACCTGCGCCCCCGGCGGTTCGTTACTCCGCTGCAAAGTAACGGCGATTTATAATGCTGTAAAATAGGCGGTTGGTGGACAAATCGGGACAGCGCAGGACAAATCGGGACAAGGTTTTCAGGGGACGTTTTTTCTCCCTTTTTTTGCATCGGATTTCAAGATTGAAAGAAATATTCCAATCAGGAAAGAATGATTGAAAGCATGATTTCAAGAAAACGTGATTGCAAGATTTCAATATTTCAAGAAAGAATGAAAGCAGGAAAACAAGATTGAAATAAAACAGTCTTTCAATCTTTCAAGATTGCAATATGGAAACAAAGAAAGCTATATGGCTGGATTGATTGAAAGCAATAAATAAATCTATCAACCAATAATGAACAAAAGCAATATGGAAAACGAGAAAACACCCCTTTATGTCGCCTTTTCCACCCAAAAGGGCGGGGTCGGCAAAACCACCTTTACCGTGCTGGCGGCGAGTTACCTCTACTACCTCAAAGGCTACGATGTGGCGGTGGTGGATTGCGACTACCCCCAACACTCCATTGCCGGGATGCGCAAGCGGGATGCCGAGCAGGTCGGGGCGGATGAAGATTACAAGCGCATGGCGTATGAACAGTTTACCCGGCTGGGGAAGAAAGCCTACCCGGTATTGTGCAGTTCACCTGAAAAGGCGATTGCAACGGCTGACGGATATATAGCCGCCGGACACGTGCCGGATATTGTGTTTTTCGACCTGCCCGGCACGGTGAACAGCGAGGGCGTGATAAACTCCCTTGCGGGCATGGACTACATCTTCACCCCCATTTCAGCCGACAAGGTGGTGCTGGAAAGCAGCCTGTCGTTCGCAATGGCTATCCAAAAGCTATTGGTGAAGAATGAAGCCTGCCGACTTGCCGGGCTGTACCTCTTTTGGAACATGGTGGACGGGCGGGAGAAAACAGACCTTTACACCGCCTATGACAAGACCATTAAGGAACTGGAACTGCCGCTGATGAAAACCTTTATCCCCGATACCAAACGCTACAAAAAGGAACTGGTGGCGGATAAAAAGGCGGTGTTCCGCTCCACGCTCTTTCCCGCCAGCCGCCCGCTGGTAAGGGGAAGCAACTTGGAAGAACTGATAACCGAAATAGTGTACTACATCAAATTACAATGATATGGCAAAGCAAAGCGGCGGAATGCCGAAGATAGACGAGGATTTCATGAAAGAGCTTATATCGCAGGGTGTTCCCAGTAAACAAGATAATAATAAGACGAATGATGTACCGCAAGAAACACAAACAGAAACGGTGCAAGTAGAGAAACCGACACCCCGCAAGCGTAAGGGCGGTTCGGGTGACTACCGGGAAACCTACTTTCAGAAAGTGGAACTGGCAGACCGACAGCCCTTGTACGTGAGCCGTACCACGCACGAGAAGCTGATGCGTATCGTGACGGTGATAGGCGGGCGAAAGGTGACGGTAAGCAGCTACGTGGAAAACATTCTGCTACGCCACTTCGAGCAGTACCAAGACGAGATAAACACCCTGTACGAAAGTCACTTCCAAAAGCCCTTTTAGCTATGGTAGCCTATTGCATATTAACCGGGCTTTTGGTGTACTACATCGCCCTGTGGCTGTGGTATCGCTACACGGACAGCCGGACATCACCGGGCAGAACGGATGATGCGCCGCTTCCACGAAACGGGGTTTCAGGCTACACGCTGATAGGTGAAAGCCGATACAAGGGTGGACTAATCGGGACAGCGCAGGACAAATCGGTACACATCCCGCAAACGGCTGAAAATGATACTATTTTTGCGCCGCAAGCTGACGGACAGCCGGAAGAAAACATTTCGGAAACAGCACCCGAAGCGGAAGAAACGCCCGGTTACGAGAATGACGAACCCGACTACGAGGACGAGGAAATAGCCGGGTACATGGACGGTGACGATGATACCGGGCGGGCTACGGGCGTGAGCTTCGATGAACTGGGCGAAGCGGTACGCACGGCGAACGCCGACAACCCCACCGAAGCGGAGAAACGGCAAGCTGCCGGGACACTGGCAAGTATTGAGGAAACGAACCTCTACGATGCGGTGGTGGAGAACATCAACGGCGGGCTGGCAAAGGTGGCGGAACTGCTGGGGCGCAACGAAGCGGAACTGGCTACGGCTGCTGTCCCTGCCGGAACTGGCAACATAAGCGAGGAACACGAAGCGTTCGACATGAACGACTTCCTATAATATAATAATGTGTAACAATATGAAGCAACGTGACTACGGTTGATTGGCAACCTGAAAACCAAACAGACAAACGGGAATGTTCCCGACCACTAAAATTTCAAATTATTCACCAGCTGGGAAAGGCGGACTTCCCAACCGCCGCCCGGCATTAAAAACAAATCACAATGAGAAAGAAAATCTTTTTGTCGGCGGCTATCCTTGCCGCTGCGGTAAGTGCCTACGCACAAGGCAACGGGCAGGCGGGCATCACCGAAGCCACGAACCTAATCACCGGGTATTTCGACCCCGGAACAAAACTGGTGTACGCAATCGGGGCGGTCTGCGGCTTGATTGGCGGGGTAAAAGTATATAACAAGTTTTCGAGCGGCGACCCCGACACCTCAAAGACTGCCGCCAGTTGGTTCGGGGCGTGCATCTTCCTGATTGTCGCCGCCACTATCCTGCGGTCGTTCTTCCTCTAAACCAGCGGCTATGTCTGAATATCCGGTAAACAGGGGTATCGGGAAGCCGGTGGAGTTCAAGGGGCTGAAAAGCCAGTACCTCTTTATCTTTTGCGGCGGCTTGCTCGCCGTCTTCGTGGTGTTCATCATCCTGTTCATGGCAGGCGTGAACCAGTGGCTATGTATCGGTTTCATCGTGTCGGCTTCGCTGCTGCTCGTGTGGCAGACGTTCCGGCTCAACGCACGGTATGGCACGCACGGGCTGATGAAAGCAGTCGCACGCAAAAGACACCCGCGCTTCATTATCAGCCGAAAGGCGATACCCCGGCTGTTCAACTACAAAAGAAGAAAGGAAGAAAGAACATGAGGAATACATTAAAGGCTACCACGCTGGAAAGGAAATTTCCACTTTTGGCAGTGGAGAACGGCTGCATCATTTCAAAGGATGCGGACATAACGGTGGCTTTCAGGGTGGAACTGCCCGAACTGTTCACCGTCACCAGTGCCGAGTACGAAGCCATACATTCGGCATGGTACAAGGCAATCAAGGTGCTGCCCGACTACTCCATAGTACACAAGCAGGACTTCTTCATCAAGGAGAACTACCAGCCCGACACGGAAAGGGACGAGCTTAGTTTTTTAAGCCGCTCCTTTGAACGGCACTTCAATGAACGCCCGTTCCTGAACCATTACTGCTACCTGTTCCTGACGAAAACGACAAGGGAGAGAAGCCGCCGACAGAGCGACTTCTCCACCCTCTGCCGGGGCAGAATTGTTCCGCAGGAGATAGCCGACAAGGAAGCGGCGGCAAAGTTCATCGAAGCGGTCGGGCAGTTCGAGCGCATCATGAACGACAGCGGGTTTGTCACCCTTACCCGGCTGGCGGCATCGGAAATCACCGGACAGGATGGAAAGGCGGGCATCATCGAGAAATACTTCTCGCTCTCGCAGACAGATACCACCTGCCTGAAAGACATCGGGCTGTACCCGGAAGAAATGCGTGTCGGGGACGATATACTGTGCCTGCACACGCTTTCGGACGTGGAAGATTTGCCCGGAAAGGTCGGGACGGACTGCCGATTTGAGAAGCTGTCCACTGACCGGAGCGACTGCCGACTGTCATTCGCCGCCCCGGTGGGCGTGCTGTTGTCGTGTAACCACGTCTATAACCAGTTCATCTTCATAGACGACCACGCCGAAAACCTGAAGAACTTCGAGCAGACCGCCCGGAATATGCAATCGCTCTCCCGTTACTCCCGTGCCAACCAAGTGAACAAGGAGTGGATAGACGAGTACCTGAACGAAGCCCACAGCAAAGGGCTTGTCTCGGTGCGCTGCCACTGCAATGTCATGGCATGGAGTGACGACAGGGACGAACTCAAACGCATACGCAACGATGTGGGAAGCCAGCTTGCGTTAATGGAGTGCAAGCCACGCCACAACACCACCGACACGCCCACGCTCTTTTGGGCGGGCATACCCGGCAACGAAGCCGACTTCCCGGCAGAGGAAAGTTTCTACACGTTCTTGGGGCAGGCTCTCTGCCTGTTCGTGGAAGAAACGAACTACAAGAGTTCGCTTTCGCCGTTCGGTATCAAAATGGTGGACAGGGTAAGCGGTCGCCCGCTGCACATCGACATATCGGATTTGCCCATGAAGAAAGGCATCACCACCAACCGCAACAAGTTTATACTTGGGCCGAGTGGTAGCGGGAAGTCTTTCTTCACCAACCACATGGTGCGCCAGTATTACGAGCAGGGTGCGCACGTGCTGCTGGTAGATACGGGTAACAGTTACTTGGGACTGTCCCAGCTTATCCACAACCGCACGCACGGCGAGGACGGGATTTATTTCACCTACACCAACGAGAACCCGATAGCGTTCAACCCGTTCTATGTCGAGGACGGGGTATTTGACATCGAGAAGAAAGAGAGTATAAAAACCCTTATACTCACCCTGTGGAAGCGGGACGATGAAGCCCCCAAGCGGTCGGAAGAAGTGGCGTTGTCCAATGCGGTAAGTGCCTATATCGAACGTATCACGGGCGACAGGTCGGTAACGCCCTGCTTCAACACGTTCTACGAGTTTGTCCGGGATGATTACCGCCGACAGCTTGAACAGAAGAACGTCAGGGAAAAGGATTTTGACATAGACAACTTCCTGAACGTGCTTGAACCATATTACAAGGGTGGCGAGTATGACTATTTGCTGAACTCCGACAAGGAGCTGGATTTACTGCATAAACGCTTCATTGTCTTTGAATTGGACAACATCAAAGACCATAAGATTTTATTCCCGATAACGACCATTATCATCATGGAAGCGTTCATCAACAAGATGCGCAAGTTAAAGGGAATAAGGAAGTTAATACTAATCGAGGAAGCGTGGAAAGCGATTGCGTCAGCGAACATGGCGGACTACATAAAATATCTGTACAAAACCGTCCGAAAGTATTTCGGGGAAGCGATTGTGGTAACGCAGGAAGTGGAAGATATTATTTCCTCGCCCATAGTGAAAGAGAGTATCATCAATAACTCGGACTGCAAGATTTTGTTAGACCAAAGAAAATACTTGAATAAGTTCGACAGCATACAAAACCTGCTCGGACTGACCGACAAGGAGCGTTCGCAGATATTGTCTATCAACATGGCGAACCACCCCGGACGGAAGTACAAGGAAGTTTTCTTCTCGCTGGGTGGCACGCAGTCAGCGGTGTACGCCACAGAAGTTTCGTTGGAAGAATATTACACGTTCACGACAGAGGAAAGCGAGAAAATGGAACTGTTCGCCCTCGCCGAGAAGCTGGGCGGCAACCTTGAACTGGCTATCAAGCGGCTTGCGGAAAGCAAACGTAATCCCCAATCATCAACAACTTAAAATAAGGAAACATGAAACAGATAAATAGACTGTTTCCCATGCTGCTATGCGCCTGCCTGTCATTGGCTGGCTGCACTGGCAGTGGGGAAAAACAACTGGAAAAGATGCGTGGTGAATGGGTACACGTCAAGGGACACCCGGCTTTCACGCTCTCGGAAACGGGCGGCAGATACACCGTCACCCGGAAAGCGAATATCAGGGGCAAGATACTGGAAACCGCCTATCAAGTGTCGGAACAGGACGGAAAACTGTTTATCGAAACTGGCTTTGCCATACTGCTGACGTATGATAAAGGGCGTGACCGGATAACCCTTTCACCCGGTGGCGAATACAAGAGAGTTACAAACCCTAAAAACAGAACAAGATGAAGAAAACAATTCTCCTTTTGGCGGTATGCCTTTGCTTCATCGGCAAGGCATCCGCACAGTGGGTGGTGTCAGACCCCGGCAACTTGGCACAGGGTATCATCAACACCACCAAGCAGATAGTGCAGACTTCCACCACTGCCAAGAACACGCTGGACGGCTTCATGGAAGCGCAGAAGATTTTCCAGCAGGGTAAAAAATATTACGATGCGCTCAAAGCGGTGCATGACGTGGTAAAGGGCGGTGTCAAGGTGAAGAAGTCCATTGAACTGGTGGCGGAAATATCCGAAATCTACGTGCGCAACTTCCAAAGTATGCTGGCAGACCCGAATTTCACGCCTGACGAACTTTCCGCAATATCGTTCGGCTATGCCAAACTGATGTCGGAAAGCTCGGACGTGTTGCAGGACTTGAAGAATGTAGTGAACATCACGGGTATGTCGCTGACGGATGCCGAACGGCTGGCAATCATCGACAACGCTTATCGAAGCCTGCTCAACTACCGCAACCTCGTGAACTACTACACCCGCAAGAACATATCCGTGTCCTACCTGCGGGCAAAGAAGAAAAACGACACCGACCGGGTGCTGGCTCTCTACGGCTCGGCGGATGAACGCTACTGGTAACATATAAATCGGTATGCCTATGTTATTAGCAGCAGTGGATTTTGACAACCTGCACCAAGTGTTGCGGGTGCTGTACGATGAAATGATGCCCTTGTGCAGCAACATGACGGGGGTAGCCAAAGGGATAGCCGGGTTGGGAGCTTTGTTCTATGTAGCCGCCAAAGTGTGGCAGTCTCTCGCACGTGCCGAACCCATAGACGTGTACCCGCTTTTGCGCCCCTTTGCGCTGGGGCTGTGCATCATATTCTTTCCCACGTTCGTGCTGGGGACTATCAACACGGTATTGTCGCCAGTGGTAAAAGGGTGCAACCAGCTTATGGAAACGCAGACTTTCGACATGAACGAATACCGGGCGCAGAAAGACCGACTGGAATATGAAGCCCTGATGCGAAGCCCCGAAACGGCTTACCTCGCATCGGACGAGGAATTTGACCGACAACTGGAAGAACTGGGCTGGTCGCCCTCCGACATGGTGACTATGACGGGTATGTACATGGACAGGGCGGCGTACAATATAAAGAAGTCCGTCCGGGACTGGTTCAGGGAACTGTTGGAAATGCTCTTTCAGGCGGCGGGGCTGATTATAGACACGCTGCGCACGTTCTTCCTGATTGTGCTTTCGATACTGGGTCCGCTGGCGTTTGCGATTTCCGTCTATGACGGTTTCCAAAGCACGCTGACCCAGTGGATTTCACGCTATATCTCCATTTACCTGTGGTTGCCCGTGTCCGACTTGTTCAGCAGCGTGCTGGCACGCATACAAACGCTGATGCTCCAAAAGGACATTCAGGAACTTTCAGACCCGAATTTCATTCCTGACGGGAGCAGCACCGTGTATGTAATCTTTATGATTATCGGCATCGTGGGCTACTTCACCATTCCCTCGGTGGCTGGCTGGGTGGTATCTGCTGGCGGCACATCGGCTTACAGCCGCAATGTTACAAGGGCAGGAGCAATCGCCGGGGCTGTGACAGGTGCGGCAACCGGGAAAGTAGCCGGGAAACTACTCAAATAAGACGGTTTCCACTCGGTAGCTACCTTGACAACCTCTTGGTAGCTGCCTTGACCAAGGGGTTGCAATAGAAAGATTTTAAAAACATTATTTAGAACATACAAGAAAATGGAATTTAAATCATTAACGAACATCGAAACGAGTTTCCGGCAAATCCGGCTCTTTGCACTGGTATTCATCTGCCTGTGCGCACTGGTGACGGGCTTTGCCGTGTGGAACTCGTACAGCTTCGCCGAAAAGCAGCGGCAGAAGATATACGTCCTCGACAACGGCAAAAGCCTGATGCTGGCACTCTCGCAGGACATGGCACAGAACAGACCCGTGGAAGCCAAATCGCACGTGCGGCGTTTCCATGAACTTTTCTTCACCTTATCACCCGACAAGGGGGCTATCGAAAGCAACATCAAACGCTCGCTGTTCCTTGCCGACAAGACCGCTTTTAACTATTACAAGGACTTGGCGGAAAAGGGGTACTACAACCGGGTGATTTCCGGAAACGTCACGCAGACGGTGGAGATTGACAGCGTGAAGTGCGACTTCGACCAGTACCCCTACAAGGTGAACACGTATGCCCGCCAGTTGATTGTCCGGGAAAGCAGCCTGACGGTGCGAAGCCTTGTGACCTCGTGCCGCCTGCTCAACGCCACACGGAGCGACAACAACCCGCACGGCTTCATCATCGAAGCGTTCACCATTACCGAGAACAAGGATTTGCAAACCGTCAAGAGATAGCCTTATGGAGAGAAAACGAAATTATATCGAAAAGGTGCAGGACTGGGCGGACGACCGACTGCGCCGAATGTGCGGACGGATTACGCCGGGCAAAAGGCTGGCGGTTATCCTCGTGATGTTCTTCTTTTTCGGCGGCTTGTCTATCTACATCACCGTTTCATCAATCTACAATATCGGGAAACAGGACGGGGAACGCCTGCAAATCGAACACATCAAGCAACTGCCATTACACCGTAATGACACAATCGAAAGTATCAACCCATTAAACAGATAGGATTATGGAAGAAGTGCAGAAGAATGAAAACGGCACGACCGTACCGCAGACAGACGGGAAGCCGAAAAAGGAAGATAAACCCAAACGGGAACTGACACCCCAACAGGTACAGCAGCGCAGGAAAATGATAGTCTTCCCGCTGATGTTCCTTGCCTTTGCCGGGTGTATGTACCTGATATTCGCCCCCTCCGGCAAAGAGGACGTGAATGTGGAGAGCGTGGGCGGCTTCAACGCCGACATACCCCTGCCCGCAGAGGACGGGATTATAGCCGACAAGCAAAAGGCTTACGAACAAGCGATGCTGAACCGCAAACAGCAGGACAAGATACAATCCTTGCAGGACTTCGGCTTCACGGGGGACGATGAAACGGAAGAACCGCAAACGGAAATCGACCTGATGCCGGAAGAAGATGCGAAGCCCCAAAGGGGCGGCGGTGCTTCTTCACGGGCGGCTTACCGGGACATCAACCGCCAGTTAAGCACGTTCTACGAAACCCCGGCGGTGGACGAGGAAAAAGAGGACTTGAAGCGGCAGGTGGCGGAACTGACCGACAGACTGCAACAGCAGCAGAATGCCACGCCTACCACTGACGACCAAATGGCACTCTTGGAAAAGTCCTACGAGCTGGCGGCAAAATACATGAACGGGCAGGACGGACAAAGGGGGCAGATTGCCCAAATACCGACAGCCGGGCAGAACGGCGGCGTTATCGGCACTCCGGCTATTCCGGTGCAGGCTATCCGGGAAACAACCGTATCGGGATTGCAGCAGCCCGTGAGCGATGCCGACTTCATCCGAGCTTACAGCCAGCCACGAAACTACGGCTTCAACACGGCGGTAGGCACGGGCTACGCTATGGGCAGAAACACGATAGCCGCCTGCATCCACCAAGACCAAACGCTGACGGACGGGCAGGCGGTGAAACTACGGCTGCTTGAACCCATGCAGGCGGGAAACATAGTCGTGCCGAAGAATACCCTTGTGGCAGGAACGGCAAAGGTACAGGGTGAACGGCTCGACATACTGGTGTCCTCGATTGAGTATGCGGGCAATATCATCCCGGTGGAACTCGCGGTGTTCGACACGGACGGGCAAAAGGGATTATCTGTGCCGTCCTCTATGGAGCAGGAAGCGTTCAACGAAGCTATGGCGAATATCGGAAGCGGGCTGGGTACAAGTATTTCCTTTGCCCAAAGTGCCGGGCAACAGGTGGCTATGGACGTGACAAGGGGCTTGCTGCAAGGAACGTCCGGCTACCTCGCCAAGAAGTTCCGAACCGTGAAAGTGAAGCTGAAAGCCGGGTACAAGGTGATGCTTTACGCCAAACAACAATAACCATTTTATCAACCACTAAAATTTCAATTAACGATGAAACAGATTTTTGTAATGTTCGCCCTCTTGCTGGGCGTGTGTGCGGCAAACGCACAAACCACTGACACCGTGAAGTATGCGGCTGGCAACGACTTGTACCGGGGGATTACCCGGAAACTCCCGTACCGCCAAATGGTAACGCCCTACGGCGTGGAAGTGACCTTTGCCAAGACGGTGCATATCATCTTCCCCGCCGCCGTCCGCTACGTGGATTTGGGAAGCAACCACATCATAGCGGGCAAGGCGGACGGTGCGGAGAACGTAATCCGGGTGAAAGCCACGACAGAGGGCTTTCCGGGCGAAACGAACTTTTCCGTTATCTGCGAGGACGGCAGTTTCTTTTCATTCAACGCCAAGTATGCCCGTGAACCGGAAATGCTCAACATCGAAATGAAAGACTTCTTGGAGAACGAGGACACCAGCGACTTTTCGCATACCCGCATGAACATCTATTTCCGGGAATTAGGTAATGAAAGCCCGCTGCTGGTGAAACTGATAATGCAGAGCATCTACAAGAACAACGACCGGAAAGTGCGCCACTTGGGTAGCAAGCGTTTCGGCATACAGTTCTTAATCAAGGGGATTTACACCTATAACGGGATGCTCTACGTGCATACGCAGACAAAGAACAGTTCCAACGTGCCTTTCGATACCGACTTCATCAAGTTTAAGATAGTCGATAAGAAAGTACCCAAGCGCACGGCTATTCAGGAAACGGTGCTGGATGCGGTACGCAGCTACAACGAGGTGATAGAGATTGCCGGGAAATCGACCGTGCGCACGGTGTACGCCCTGCCGAAGTTCACCATTCCTGACGATAAACTGCTGTTGGTGGAACTCTACGAGAAGAACGGCGGGCGGCATCAGACCATACGGGTGGAGAACACCGACATCGTGAACGCAGAAGTGATTAACGAACTCAAAATCAAATAGGGAATGAAGAAACATATCTTTATAATGATGCTCTTTGCGCTGTGCCTGACCTCGTTTCAGGCACACGCACAAAGATACCTGCCGGGCATGAAAGGTTTGCAGGTCACGGCTGGCATGACGGACGGGGTGCATTGGAACGACAACACGGATTTCGCCTACCATATCGGGGCGGCGTACAGCGTTTACACCAAGAATGCCAACCGCTGGGTGATTGGCGGGGAATACCTGCACAAGAAGTATGACTACAAGGATATGCGTATTCCGGTCGAACAGTTCACCGCAGAGGGCGGCTATTACCTGAAATTCCTATCGGACAGGCGAAAGACCTTTTTCCTGTCGCTGGGACTGTCGGCACTCGCCGGGTATGAAACAAGCAACCGAAGCGAAAAGCTGTTGCCGGACGGCTCTACTTTGCTGGATAAGGACTGCTTCGTTTACGGCGGGGCTTTAACGCTGGAACTGGAAGCCTACCTGACTGACCGGATAGCCTTGCTTGTCAGCGCAAGGGAACGGGCGTTGTTCGGCTCGGACATAGGCAAGTTCCACACGCAGGTATCTTTGGGACTGAAATTCATTATCAACTGACCGCTATATAATAATGTATATGAAGAATGTAATGTATAAAATCATCATGGGCTGCTACATCGTGGCCGCCCTTGTGCTTGTCACCGCCTGTAATGACAACTTGGATATTCAGCAGGCATACCCGTTCAGCATCGAAACGCTGCCAGTACCCAAAAGGCTGAAAGTCGGGGAAACCGCCGAAATACGCTGCCAGTTGGTGCGTGGCGGCTATTACCAGCCGACTACCTATCGAATCAGGTATTTTCAGCCTGACGGCAAAGGGAAGCTGGAAATGGATAACGGCACGGTATTCCTGCCCAATGACCTTTACCCGCTGGAGAAAGAAACGTTCCGGCTCTACTACACATCGGCATCGACCGACCAGCAGACGATTGACATTTATGTGATTGACAGCTTCGGGCAGATGCAGTGGTTTTCGTTCTCATTTAACAATAATAATGAATAATTCTCTTTGCATGAATGTGTTAAGAAACACTCCATCAATTTTGATAGAGTGTTTTCTTTTTAATTATCTTTGCAAAATAAATACATCACGTTATGGCAATACCCGAAGAACATAAATGGAGATATTTTTTCCATTTTACACATATTAAAAATTTAGATTCGATAATAAAAAATGGCATATTATGTACAAACATTAAAAATGCCAGAGGAATTCAACATGAAAATGTTGCTTCAAAAGGCATTCAGGCACGTAGAAATGATATGGATGTTACTTGTGGTCCAAAAGGAAAAGTTCATGACTATGTTCCGTTCTATTTTACATCTATGAATCCAATGTTTTTGTCTGTTATTAACAGAAAGAATCAAGATCAGCCATTTATGATTTTTTTCGGTTTATCAATTGATAAAATTGAAAATAAAAATACTGTGTTTACTGATGCATCTGCAAATACAATTCCACCACCAAATTTTTATGAAAAATCAAGTGATCTAAATTGTTTAGATTGGGAAAATATAGATAGTAGGAAATGGAGCTTTTCTGATGATGATCGACATAAGAAAATGGCCGAAGTGTTAATTCACTCTAATGTTGATATTTCAGATATAGATATAATTGTTGTCTATAATGATTTTATTAAAAAACTTGTAACAAAGGCATTTAGAGATAATAATATTGAGCCTCCTAAAATTCTATATCCTTATCAGTTTGCTAATCGTAAATACTGCTTTTTTTATACTAAGTTTTTTTTCCCGGACAGAAGTACTGAAACTTTAGTAACAGGTCCTCATTTATTAAAGAACTACTTTACTAGATTAATAAGGGCTATAAAAAAAACTAGAAAAAACAAGAATAAGAAATATCTGTTTTCTGATGTAACCAATGCTTTAAGAGAAATAGATAATAATTTTTGCATCATAAAAGAATTAAATGATATCTTCGAACTTGAAACAGATAATACTATACATAAGGAAAATGTAAGCGATCATACGAAATTAGTTGTTGATAACATACAACAACTCGATGAGTTTGAAGGATTCAGCAAAGAGGATCAAGATATATTGAAAATATCGGCATATTTACATGATATTGGTAAAGGGCCTAAGAGTAAGTGGACTTGGAACAAAGGTGTTCAAAAAGCTTATCCAGATCATCCTGTTGATGCTATTCCTATGTTAGAAAGAATACTTACTGAAGACTTTGAAAATATTACAGAAGAAGAGATAAGAAAAATCTGCTTATTGGTTGTTTATCATGACTTAGTCGGAGATATTATATGTAGAGGAAGAGATATACAACAGATTATAGATATTGTAAAAGACGAAAATGAGTTAAACTTATTGATAGCTTTATCTTTGGCTGATGTTTCTTCTATTAATGAAACATGGGCCGACAGCATTAGGAACGAAATAAATGATTTTAAGAAAAAAGTATTAGCAGAATTAGAATGATAAGATTTGTTCAAGGTAATTTTTTCGACTATAAAGCTGACATAAGAATTAATACAGTTAATTGTGTTGGTGTTATGGGGGCAGGTGTTGCTTTATTATTCAAGAATAAGTATCCAGAAATGAATACAGAATATGTAAAATTATGCAACCAAGGTCTTATACGCCCAGGAAAGCCCCACGTATGGAAAAGTAAGAATTTGTTCAGTGAATCAAGTGAAGATGTTATCATAATTAATTTTCCAACTAAAGATGACTGGAAAAAGCCATCAGAATATTCATATATAATAGATGGATTAAAATGGTTAAAAACATATCTACAAGATAAACCAAACTCAATAATCACGATTCCTGCTTTAGGCTGTGGACATGGTGGTTTGGATTGGGAGAAAGTAAAAGAGATGATTATTGATAATTTGTCGGGACTAGAAACTGAAATACTCGTATTTGAGCCTAAAAGTTCACACATAAGCAATATACATAGTTCAGAACAGGATATAGAAATACTCAAGAATAAGAATATAAAGCATATAATTCCATCCGATTTTGATTATCCGATTCAATTAAAAGGTAAATCTTCCACAGATTTATACATCAAGGGAGATGTAAATATTTTAACAAAGAAAACCATTTCATTAATCATAAATAATAAGGCTGAAGAAAGAGAGTTTAGCGCATTAATTAAATGCATTGACAGGTTTGAAGATACAAATATCATATTTGTATTAAGTCTTAATTCTAGTATTGATTCTGATTTGCTAAAAGAATTGATAACCAGAAAAAAAAGAGTTATAGTTCTTATACCTACAGGCATTTTACAGTTGAAATTAAGAAAAGATATCAAAAATATATGGGCTGTCTCTTATACACATCTCCGAGCCCACGAGACTAGCGCTCATCTC